>Ga0265294_10003414_pt1 | contig 20309 bp, 10 predicted proteins | sample MunlanPumphouse3_FD_192504 | JGI IMG/M metagenome (GOLD analysis project Ga0265294, IMG submission 192504) | Groundwater microbial communities from a municipal landfill in Southern Ontario, Canada - Pumphouse #3 | ecosystem: Environmental > Aquatic > Deep subsurface > Groundwater | place...
AACCAATATCTCGGTTTCAAACCGAAGACTGCGATAATCCAAACGGCCGTATTGGAAGTCAAAGAAACGATCGATTGGTCCGGTATAGACCGTCTTTTCGGCCAGTGAATCAAAATATTCTTTATTCGAAAAATAATCCGTATTTAATTCAACCTCCACCCCTTTCAGCATATTTTGTATCATTTTGGTATACCCCTCATCGGGGATGCCTTGGAAGCGATCATCAAAGTAGTTGTTGTCATAGGTGAATCGGATCGGCAATCGTTTGATGATGAAGGCCGGCAATTTCACCGCCTCCATACCCCATTGCTTTTCTGTATACCCTTTGATCAACACATCATAGATATCCTTGCCAACGGAGCTAATAGCATGCTCTTCAAGGTTTTGGGGGTCTTTTACGCCATAGGTTCTTATCTGATCGTCGATGATGGCTTTTGCTTCTAAGGGGGAGGTGATATCCCACATTTTCGAGAATGTGTTCATGTTAAATGGGAGATTATATATTTTCCCCTGATAAATGGCCATCGGCGAATTGATGAAATGATTGAACATTGAAAACTGGTTGACGTAATTCCAGATATCGCTTCGATTCGTATGAAAGATGTGGGCGCCGTGAATATGAACATCAATATTTTCAATGTCTTCGGTATACGATAAGCCTCCGACATACGGTCGCTTCTCAATCACCAGACATTGCTTTCCCTGACTTTGCATTTGCTGGGCGAATGTCGCGCCGGTGAACCCGGCTCCGACAATTAAATACGGATATTTTTTCATGATATTATCCCTCACATGATGAAATAATGATATGATTGGTCTTTATTATTATATCACAAGTACTCTTGTCTTTTCGATTTTCAATCCTATGGTGGTGGAACTTCACCATTTATTCCAAAGCTCATTGACAAATGGATCCTTTTTTTATTTTGGAAAGTATTATTGGTTCATGAAAGTTGAATGATCCTTTATTCCCCTTGATTTTCTTCAGATCCTTACGGATCACGAAGAAACGCCAAATTCCTAATCCCACAACTGCCACACTATCGATAATATAAGGGAATATTTGCCAAATTGCCATCCGATAGCGTAAGACTTCATCATTCATCGCATTGGAATTGACAATGGTATAAACTGCGTTTCATAATACCGAACCGCCATATAAACTCTTTCATCGTAATCCACAAAATAGTAAGGGCACTGGGTCGATCATCCATAGGGACGTCAATTTCATGTTGATCATTGTAAAATGATTCGTGTTCTTCGCATCGAGGATCCCTGAAACAAACCTATCAATCAATGATTTAAAATGGTATAAGGCAATAAGCTGCTTAATGAAAATATTCTGAGCATAATTCATATTGACAGAATTTCCGAAATAATTCCTGAATAGGGCCGCGCAAAGGCCCGATAAGGCGTAACCCTGCATTTTCTCCCGTCATAGCTTCATCGGCGACGGTTACGTTAAATTATGACTAAAAAATTTCCTATGGGATTTGACTCCCATAGGAAATTAATAAGTAATATGATTGGCAAACTTATCACAAAGTGCACATCGCTATTAATAATGCTATCTATGTCTTAATTATTTGGTGCGGGACCGTCAATTTTTCTTCTTGTAAAAACAAAGGAATACAACGGCGGCACTTACAAGGACGACAACACCATCGATAATTATCATCGGTGCTATCCATACAGGAAGTTTGTAACCAATGATTTCACCGTTCATCGCGTTGCTGTTTACCAACGCGTACATCATATTTTTCATTGCGGTCTGAAGAACAACCGCATCGCCGTTATCATTTTCATCAAAATCGAAAACTCCGCCACCGTTTGTTTGAAGGTTAAGATCTCCTCCCGCGTATGCCATCTGCCTTCCGTTCATATATTGGGGATTGGTGTTGAAGTCGCAGATAACGGCCCCCTTGAATCCCCATTCATCACGAAGAATCTCGGTGAGAAGACGATAATCGCCTCCTGTCCACATTGAACCGATGCGATTGAATGATGTCATCAGTCCTCTGCAATCACTGTCCTTTATTGCAATTTCAAACGCCTTAAGATAGATTTCGCGCAAGCTTTGCTCAGTTAGCCAACTGCAATCACCATTGATGCTGCGGTGGGTTTCCTGTTCGTTGACAGCAAAATGCTTTATCATCGGAACAACACCCTTGCTTTGCAATCCACGAATCTCAGCGGCGGCAATTTTCCCCGTAATAAAGGGATCTTCAGAAAAGTATTCCGAACAGCGGCCGCCAAACTGACTGCGGTGAATATTAACTCCCGGCGCATATATGGAGGAATACGGTTGTCCCGTCAAATCGTAGCCCCAAATACCTTCATCGCCCATTGTTTTGCCCAATTTTTCAATCAACTCAACGTTCCAAGTTGATGCAAAAACGGGTTGACTGGCATACTGATTCGTCCCACTGATTTGCTCTTTGTTCATAAAACAAGTAAATCCACTGGGTCCATCGGCTTGTAATGTCGCGGGCATCTCCACATTTCTTATCACTTTTGTCTGATAGGCAGCCTGGTTGTAAACTTCAATCAGGTTAGCTGCGTTACAGGATTCCAGAATCGTTTGCCAGCGTTCATCATCATAATCAACAAAAGGCAACCAGCTTTCTTCGGGAGTTTCAGTTGGCAGCAAATCTCTTACTTTGACAGTTGCCTGCTGGTCGAACATAGCATATTCTTCCACGTCATAGTAGTCGATTGGATTATTTGTGATGACATTTTGTAGCTCATTAATCAAGCTGGTGCTTGCGTTTCTGTCACTGTCTGTTATCGGAGTCGGCCAAGTGCCAGTCCAATCACTTCGGGACAGCACTATGTCAAGAGGAGCGTCAATATCCGTCAATCCGGAAATGTCAGTATCTGTGACACTACCTTGGTTTATATAGCGGTTTCCGACTACATTTTGATTTGTGAGGGTATCCGTTTCGAAGCGGGCATCGGATGCCAGATTCAGCGTAATCATGCCCTCGGAATCATGTGAGTCATGTGAAATATAAAAATCGTAATCACCGCTTTCAAGCTCATAACCACAAAAGCCGTTATTGTTGGCATCTCGGTCATCGTAGCTTGCAAAATCATACGGGTCAATTGTGATTGTCAATGTTTCTTTTTGGCTTGGATTAAGCAATTTGGTTTTTGCGAATCCCACCAATACTTTATGCGCTTTTTCGATTCCGCCCTCTGTGTATGGAGCGCTAGCGTATATTTGAACGACATCCATTCCAGGAACACGTCCCGTGTTTTGTACTTCAACAGCAATTGAAATATTGCTGTTTTTGGTAAATGAAGTGGTTGGGGACGGTTTGATTGTCCATTCAAAATCTGTATAGCTTAAACCGTAACCAAACGGGAAAACAACATTTTCGTCGTACCATGCTTCCCCGTCCGTAAAGCCTCTGGTTTCATAATAACGATAGCCCACATAAGGACCCTCTTCATAGGTTACAAAATAGTATAAACCCTGATAGTATTTGTCAGAAGGCTGAAGTTTTGAATTCAAAGGATTGGTTACCTGCGCTTGGTCAATACCCGTTCCAAAGTTTACCGACGACGGGTCGGACAAAAAATCTGTTGCCCATGTGTCGACGGTTTTACCGCTGGGAGAAACCTCACCTGTTAAAATGGGTCCCAAGGCCATAATGCCCTGTTTTCCCGTATAGCCGATCCATAGCGCGGCGTCAATATCATCCGCAAAGGGGAATTTTTCGGTATCAAACAAGAAATCGGCTTCCATAGCTGAAGGGATATTGAGCAGCACTACTATCTTTTGGAAACCGGCTTCTTTGATATGCTCAAACATATCAATTTCATTTTGATCCAATTCCAAATAGTGGCTGTCTTCGCTGACCGCTCCTTCGCTGTTCCCCTGGTGGCGGGGCAGGTCTGCCCCCTCGCCGCCAATACGAGTAATGACCACCAAAGCAAGATCCTTATAATTTTCGTAGCTATCGATCACGGAATCTGTATACAAGTTTACCGGAGTCTCGCCTACCGTGTAAATCTTGTCGTCCCCACTGTCAAGGTCAACATTCGAACCGGAACGATCCGGACCTGAAGCCTGATCGTTCTCATAGAACTCTTCCAATGTTGGATTATGATCGAAATAACCATCTAGCGCATCAAACAATGTTTTATTGGCGAGATCGATGCCGTTTGCGCTCATGCGCTTAAACAAATCACTGCTGGGTTCAACAGCGAAACCGCCCGAGCCGCTGCCTGAATAGGCTAAATTGACACTGTTTTTGCCGAATACACTGACTTGCAGATTTTTCTCAATAGGCAACGTATCGCTTTCATTTTTCAGAAGAACAAATCCTTCCAAGCACACATCGATGTTCATTTGGGCTGCATTTAAAAATGCGTCAGTTTTACTTGTTGCTTCCGGTATATACATAGAAGTAGTATCGTCAGCATAGACAGGCCTGGGTCTGCCTAACACCAAGTTAACTAAATCATAGAACATCGTTGTTGCGAGAATGTTGACGACAACAAGCAAGACGACAAGTACTGTGGTGATGCTAAGCCATATTTTCCGCTTTCTTCTGAACTTTTCAAACATTCTATGTCACCTCTATTAGTTAAAATAGTTGCCGTAAAAAGGTAAATTAAAGTTTGCATCCCAAATGACTACACCGGTGGTTTCAACTTTGATACAGTCAACGATGGGAGCATGCGCAAGCATTGTTGTGCCAGAAAAAGGAATATTGTTTTCAGTGACAAGCCGAATAGTATTGGCACCTTTTTTGAGAGAAAGCTTTACACCCACTTCGGTCAAAGAGAAATCTTCGAATGGCAGGCAGTCAAGTCTGTCAGGATCAACGGGTAGAGGTATATCTTTCATCTCGATTGCAGGGTAATCTATTTCTACTGCTACACCATCATTAATAATATAGATTCCGAAGTTGTCTTTATTATAAGTGAAATCTTCGCCCCATTCCGCTGATAGCCTGATATAAATTGTCACATCATCCAAATCTTCATCGGCTGCAATGAAGAACTCGAGTGAGTTACCTTCTTGATACAAAAAGCTGACAAACCGATCATTGCTGCATCCTCTATCGTCGGGAGCTGTGACAATCATTGCCTTTTCCTGGACTGTTCCGCTGTATGAAGGACCAATCTTGCCGGTAAGGTCTGTATCTTCCGCTTCAAAGACAAATGTTTTTACATCATTGTTGTTTTTTGTCCATGCGGCTTTGAGGGTTATCGCTTGAGTAACCGGAGTTGCAAAATTATAATCCGTTGAGCCCAAAACCCATTTATCAAATGTGTATCCGACTCTTGTTGGATCTACGGGCTCCGCAACTTGAGCGCCGCTGTCAACTGGATAGCTGTACGTCTCTATTTCATCTCCGTAGTAATCGTAATCAAACGTGACGTTGTAGTGTGAAACTGCGTCGTTTGTCCAACATGCAAAAAGCTCAATATCCCCAGTAATCTTTGTACTGAAATCAAACGGTCTTATGAAGTCGCTATCCATATACCAATCGACAAAGGTATATCCGGACCGGACAGGGAGCTTATCCTCTGCCACGTTACCCTTAACCAAGTCCACAACTTCATTCTCTGCGTCTTGATAGTTAGGGTTATAGGTCACCGTTACAATTCCTGCTCCAATAGTGATGGGGAACTTGACTTGAATAGTACCACCGCTTACTTTTACCGTTACCAATTTGGTTCCGGTGGCAGTCATAGCGGGAGCTGTAATTTCAAAAAAGTCTGAAGTCATGGGTTTCAGTTCTGTTGAATCATCGGTGTAAGTCACCAAGACAACTCCTCCCTCGGGGTCGAAAGTCTCACCAGAAACATAATAATCCTGAGGCTTTGTATCGACAGTGAGAGATTTTACAACCTTTTGGACGGAGTCGCCCGAAGTGGTGGAGATCACCGTGTTTGTGCCAGAAATCGTCGTGCCAGAAATAGCCGTGCCAGAAATAGTCGTGACGGGAGGAGCCGTCACAGTCGTTAGCGGTTGAGATGACTCCTGAGTGCATGCGGATAAAGCGCCTAACAAAAAGAAAAGCGCGATGATAAGTACTGATAATCTCTGAAATTTTCTCATTTTTTTCTCCTATATATGAAGTATTAGAACTGTCTGTTCTTTTCTTTGTTTTCAAACTGAAATTTGTTTGAGCAATCTCTTAATGTTCAATTACCCCGCCATCAGTATTTGCATGATCAAATCATGCAGGAATAATTGTTTAGGGTATATTGTTCAGATAATATAGTTATAGACTCCGGCGACAGTGTCGCCGCCGGAGTCCGTAACTAACTAAGTCTACCTTTTTTTAACGTAATATTATGGAACGATAATTGTGATAACTTCTTCAACAGTTGTCAATCTGGTCTGGCCAATGTTGAACCAGCTACCACCAGTTGGCTTGTTCGTTGAATATGTGTTGAGAACAACCTTAATCTGGTATTCTCCTGAGGCAACGGTACTAGCAACCTTGATCTTGACGCCGTCAATGATTTGGCTTGTATATGTCAGATTAGCAAATCCGATCGGTGTGATGAGAACGTTCTCTGTCGTGATGCCAGCAATAAGAGCTGTATCATCTGCCATTGTGACCGTGTAGCTCGGTTCCCTCTTATATTCAGGATGTTCCGCATAGAGAGCTAAGTATTCATCGTAAATAATCTGTGCGTAATCGGAAGCCGATTGGTCTTCACTGCGTGCCATGAAGGTTGAACCGTTCGTACTGTACGAGGAAACTACAATGTGTTTGTACAAGCTGTTCATATCCATATATCTGTAGTAATCTGAATCGACAAGAATTTCGCTGCCTTTGGCAACAGTAAATTCGTCACCAGCGCTAATCACTTCGCCGTCCACGTTGAGTCGACTGATAACATTCATCTTGATTGTAGCAGGAATTGTAATCCAGCTATCAACTGTCACTGTCACAGCCAATTCTAATTCCCCGAGCGTCGAGGAGTTGACAGTTATGAAATTGTTAACGGGTGAAGTTCCTGTTTTGGCAGTGGCAATAGTGAATGAAACATCTTTGTCGGGTTGTTTTTCATATGTTTTAGTAATCAATGTATCTGTCTCCGTAGGAGTAACTTTCCAGCCTCCAAAAATGAAGCTCGATTGTCCGTCAAGAGGCAGCAACTCTCGGTTCACTACTTGAGTTTTTTGATCGTTCTTAGTCTCGAGGTATTTATATCCTTCAGTGATATACGTATAGACATAAACAGTAGTGGTCCTTACGCGTCCTCGCGAATCGATAGTTGTAGTTGTTTGTTCTTCTTCGGTAGGCACAATTCCTGTAAGGTCGGTCTCGGTTGGCCAGCCAATATCAAACGCGGTAATCGAAACGTCTTTTGTATCGGGTGATGTCACCTGATATTTTTGGCCAATTCCCGCAAATGCAGTCACGCTGAAATCCATCGATGTCGCGTTGTTCTTCATGACGCAGGAATTTACTTCATTATATACGTCACGAATAGCTGCCAAGCGAATGACATAGTATTGTGTCGCTGAAGGCACAGTACCGGATTTCACGTTGTTTCCGCCGGGAACTGCGCATTCTTCCTGAGTAGGAATGAGAACAACGCCCTTTCCACCGCGGGCTGTTGGATCCCACTGTCCCCAAGTGATACCGCCATCTGGGAATTCATTCCATGATCCCATCAAGTATGTATCGCCTGCGCGAAGCATAAGATCCTGAGGCATCCAATACTTACACCATCTGTCGTTGACAGTGCCGCCGCGGTATCCCCATTCGTCACGGAGAAGTTTTTGATGAGAAGCATAGTTTCCGGACTGTTGGACAAAGCCCAAACGGCTAAAGGATGTCATGATGCCAGCTGTGCCGTTCTTAATAACCGCTTCAAAAGGTCTGAGATAGATTTCACGGAAAGCTTGCTCTGTCGCGAATACAGAAACTCCACCGAAGTTTGCACGGCGATATTCCTGATCGTTGGCGAAGTAGTGTTTCCAATAGCACATGATACCCTTGCTAGTGACGCCATCATCGATCGCTTCGGCAACGTAAGCTGCAAGCACACCGTCTTCACTGTAATACTCGAATACACGGCCATTGAAAGGAGTACGATGGGTGTCGATGCCGCCACCGCGCCAGCCAGTTGTGCCGTTAAGCAGAGCCTGTGTTCCCAGCATTTCGCCCTGTGCCAACCACAAATCCTTGTTCCATGTAGAGGCAGTTACAGGACATGTCGGCCAGTTTGCGCCGCCACCGAATGAAACGGGGCCGTCGCTGCCTGTCAATCCGCCACTCAACGGGCCTTTGGCGCCTGTATAGTAAGTGACAAGTTGAGTGTAAGAAAGAGCATTCATGTATGCATCCCACTTAGCGTTGTCTGCTAGTTCCTGTGCGGTAAGAGTTCCAAATGAAACCACTCCGTCAATAACAGTGGGTTCATGATAGGGAACGCCCGTAAGAGCAACGCGAAGCGCTGTCAAATCAGCAGGTACTGCATCTGTTGCAGCCTGCGTCCAATTAGTCGGCAGATTATCCACTGAACTAACGAACCAAGGCTGGCCTGCTTCATCGTTCCACGGGGTATAGAATTCCTGAGAAAGAAGAATTGCATATTCGGCTTCCGTCAAAGTACGGTCTGCCAAAGAAACACCAACGGGTTGCTCCAAACCGAAATCTTCACGGCTTGCCGAGTTAGCCAATAAGTCGCCACGGACAGTTCTGAAATCCATGTAACCGTCATCCGTGAACACGGGCTCAGCTTTTTCACCGGTCTCAAGGTCGTATTCGATCTTGATGTCATTTGCTACAGTGTATGTTACACCGAATTCAACATCGTGTGAATTTCTGCGAACAGAGAGAACATAGTTTCCATGTTCAAGTTCCCAGCCCATGAAATCGTTATCGTTTGCATCGTTCCAGTCAAAGGAAGCAAGGTCATCGGCCTTAATCTGAATGGATACTATTTCGCTTTCGCCGGGTAGAAGTTCTTTGGTTTTAGCAAAGCCAACCATTGCGGCGGAAGCCTTTTCGATGCCACCATTATAGTAAGGCGGGGTTGAATAAAGCTGGACTACGTCCTTACCTGCCATGTTGCCTGTGTTTGTTACTTGCACTTTGATTGTGATGTACTGCGCATTGCTTGTGATCGCTGTGCTGCTTGATTTTCCAGCAAGTTGCCAATCAAATGTAGTATAACTCTCGCCTCCGCCGAACGGAACGAATACAACGCTGTCATACCATGCGTCGGCTTCAGCCTTCGTATCGCCGGATGCGATCATGTCGTCATATACCGATTCATAATAGCGGTGACCCATGTAGATGCCTTCGCGATATTCAACAAGCGAGAATGGCGTTTGGTTTCCATCGGGATCACGGAAGAATGAATCTGATCTGCCTGTGCCTTCAGCATTTTGGTTCATAACTGAGACGTTATAGAATGCGGGGTCAGCTTTCAAGTCTGCCCACCATGTGTCAGCCGCATGGCCGCTAGGGTTAACTTCACCTTTTAAAATTCTAACAGCTTCAAGGCATCCTACCTGACCAACGCCGCCTACCCAAAGAATGGCATCAACACCGAGGTTGGCATCGGTCTTGGGTTCAGCAAGCTCCGATACGTCCATTATGTTGGATGAGTTAATAATGACAATAACTTTATCAAAGTATTGTTTCGCGTGCATGATATGAGCTATTTCGTTGTCCTGAAGATCCAGCTCAGTATCAAGAGGGTTGGAGTGTCCTTTTGCGTTATAGGTTCTAAGGTCAGCATTTTCTGTACCCCATCTGTGGAACACTATGACGGCAGCATCTCTATATGCTTCATAGGTTGAAGTGACGGAGCTGCCTAAATACGCATTGGGATCTATTTCAAGATATTGTGCAGAAGCTTGCGCGCCACTTCCCACATACGCCTTGTAAATTTCGGCAAGCTTTGGATTCAAGGTATAGCCTTCTTCAGCAAAAGCATTGTTCCAATCATACTTTGTGCTTTGACTGTTCTGTCCGGAGCTACCTGATCCGCCGCCCGATACGACTATATCCTGAGAAGCGATACCCATCAATGATATTTTCTTCTCATTAGCAGCGAGCGGAAGCGCACCATTATTATACAACAGAACCTGACCTTCGTCATTAATCTGACGGTTAATAATATCCGCGGTTGCGTCTGCCTCCGCCTTGGTGGCGGCACCGGGATAATATTTAGCTTGGTTCGCCAGATTCAATGTTGAAACACCAGGTGAAGAAAATGTTCCTTCAACGATTAATTCCATTTCCGGTACGGGTATCAATATCGCCGAGTCACCTTTTTCTCCTTGGGGACCTTGTTCTCCTGGAAGACCCTGTTCGCCTTGTAAGCCTTGAGGACCCTGTTCTCCTGGAAGACCCTGTTCGCCTTGCTCTCCTTGGGGACCGGTGATGATATCCCCTGTGGTGCCACTACATGCTGTCAGTGCAAAGGCAAACAATAATGCAAAAATCAGAATTGACAGTTTTTTCATATTCTCCTCCTATAAATTTTTTTGAAAAAAAATTCTTTTGTTGATGAATTCTTAAATATTTTTTTCAAATAGTGTTGAACTCCTTTCTATATTTATATTTGAAAATTTCGAACTCACAGAGAACAAAAAAGCTTGTCGCCGATGAAACTTAAGTTTTCAACTCGGCTAATCCATCCAATCGCTCAATCGCTTCGGGAATGCTCATCCATCAAAAAAGGTGGCAAGATAATTAATTATCCCGAATTCTTTCTGAGTCAACGTAATATATTAAATAAACAAACGCTTACACTTCTCAAATATACCATATATCCAAGTGTCTATTTCGATTCTTGCATAATCTGTAATTTTTAATACACAACTTGTTAAAAACTGAATCACATTGAATAAAAACGCTTTTAAAACTCCTTTGTTTATCCGAGCTTTAACCTTCTTCTCAAGTGCTTATACACCATGATCATGATTGCCCCACGCAGCCGCCACGGAAGATAATTCACGATTGCAGGAAGCGATCGCAACCTTAACAGTCGATAGAGTTTCGCATCTCGATTTTTGATAAAACACCAAAGTTCTTGAAGGTTTTCTCTGCGTTCATTATCATCTTTTGCGACCGTGAATAAGATGGTAATTACCATAATGGCCCCAAGGCAATGAAACATGTATTTCTTTAGCCCTTTTTCAAACCGCGTTATTTCATTATAAGAATATGCCATAACCATTTCTTTCATAACACGGATCTGTTGATCATATCGTTGAGTAAATACTTTAATATTGACGGATTGATCTTCTCTGCCAATGAAATAATGATATAAATCGATATTCAGATAATAGATTTTATGCATATAAGGTAAAGGCTTGTAAGCAAAAATATTGTCTACATAGAACGTGTGCGATGGTAAATGGGTATTGCTTTGTCTTAAAAGGTCCGTATTATAGATTAAGGAATGCATCAATAAGACTTGAGAACCATAAAAGGTTTTTACTTCTTTCCAAGACAAAAACCTCTCTGTTTTAAAGTGCTTCTTGAACGATCGTACATAACTTCTGTTTTCCAATACTTTGTCATAGATAAAGTTGCAAATATACAAATCCGCTAGCGTCTTTTCTTCATAATGTTTTCGGATCGTATCCAGCAATTGATTGAATGCCAATTCATCCAACCAATCATCCGAGTCGACCACTTTGTAAAAAAGACCTGTCGCATGTTTCAATCCCTCATTGACCGCCGATCCGTGCCCTCCATTCATTTTTGACACGACGCGAACGATGTCGGGATATTTTTTCTCATATTCCTTAGCGATGGTTTGAGTATTATCGGTGGATCCATCATTCACAACAATAACTTCAACCTCTGTCCCACTTTTAACCAAGGAATCAAGACAAGTATGCAAATAATCTTGTGAATTATAACAGGGAACTGCGATTGTGATTAATTTCATTGGAATCACCTTTATTGATTTTCTTTTTGTTCAATTTCCGCTTTCTTTTCCTTGCTTTGCGGGAAAATCAGTTTAAAGATAGGGAAGAACACCCAGAACGAAATTGCCGAATAAATAATCATGGTAATAAAGTCCGCGATCGTTTCACCGGTCGCCCCCCAATTCCAAGTATTGATCAATAAATTATAGATGGGCGCGGTGTATAACCCTCTTGCGGCAGAAGCAATAAAGGTAATGGCCACATAGGCGATGGCATACCACATTGCCGCTTTCCAGGGATTGCCATCCGATTTGAACGTGATGTTTCTTTGAGCAAAGAAATTAATGACTTGGGCAATCAGCAGAGTGATTTGCACCGCTAAAAAGAATGCCAATCCCCCGCCGCCGCCGCTTTCCATCGTTCCGGCTTTGAAATCGAATATATAGTAGGGAGATTGATCAAAGTTGGTCCCCATTTGAAATATTTGAAAGTTCACGGATATCAAGCTCGTCTTTGCGAATAAGCTTTTGAGTATGGGCATCAACACCATTTGAAATACAGTGACGCCATTGCACAACATGAAAAACACAAGGAATTGGGCAATGTTTGGAAACCGTTTCTTGAATTTTTTCCATAGTGTGACCCACCATTGAACAAATTTTGATTGTCCTAATCTTCTAAAAAACAATTTGAGTTTGCTCTCTTCTATGGGTTCGTTGGGTTCTGCTTGTTTGTTCATTTCAACTATGTCGCTCATTTTTCTTGATCTCTTTTCTCTGTTAGTTTATTTTGTTTTGAACGCTTTCTTCCTCCGGAAAAAAACATCTTTACCCCTTTGAAGAAATGTCCGTTAAACATCGCTATAAGCCCATCCAACTGGCGCCAAGTAATCATGCCGCCTGACATATGCGCCAATCCGCGCATTGGCAGTTGAACGACCCCCATCTCTAGCACATTCGCTTGGGTATGGTTCCCAATCAAGTGGAGGAATTTATTCGCAAAACGAATCGCCCTGTAAAACAACCTGCCAACCCAGCGCTTGGAATATTTCAGTTGTTCGGTTGTTGTATTGTAACCCACCACTAAACGGTTCTTTTTATAAAAATCATAGGTGGACTTGGGCACTTTTCTTCCTAGCAACTTTTCAAACTCTTCCACACTCACGTTTTGGATATCGCCTTTAAAGTAATGTGGCAAATCTGTCGCTTTCAGTTTTGGATCAAGGGTTACACCTTCCACATGAAGGGTCTCTTTAAGCAAAAGGGTTTGCGAGGAAGAGCCAATGAAAATCTCATAATCCAATTCTTCTATTTCCCATTTCATCGTTTCGGGATTGAAAAAACGAAATGCTTTGTCATCCAATTTAATTGCGACTTCCTTGATTTCGCCGGGGTTCAACGAAACCTTGGCAAAACCCTTTAGTTCTTTCAGTGGCCGAGTGACTTGAGAATTTTTGGCCCCAATATATAATTGGGCCACTTCGGAGCCGGCGACATCACCCACGTTCTTCATTTTGAACGTAACCAGATCTTTTGTCACAACCAAATCCGAGTATTGAAAGTCCGTATAAGAAAGTCCAAATCCGAACGGATATTTCACTGCCACTTTGTTCGTATCAAAATAACGATACCCCACAAAGAGACCTTCACGATATTCCACGGTCATTTCTTTTCCCGGAAAATAGTTATATGTCGGTGTATCTTGGTAACTATTCATCAGCGTTTCCGCCAATTTTCCGCTCGGATTGACTTTTCCCGTCAATACATTTAATGTCGCCTTTGCTCCTGCTTGCCCACTTAAGTAGCTATGAACGATTGCATCGACTTTTGTCTCAAAGTCAATTTCCACAGGGCTCCCACAAGCCAAGATGACGACAATCTTTTTATTGAGCGTCACCAGTTCATCCAAAAGCTCTAATTGATTCTTGGGAAGCAACATGTCGGTGCGGTCGATACCTTCGACTTCGCTATACTCGTGCAAGCCCAGATAAAGCAATAAGACATCCGCATTTTCCGCAAGTTTCATTGCTTTTTTGATCAAGCTCCTGCTGCTTTTTCCATACCGTTTGTATCCCGGTTCAAATCCCACATAATTAAGATCATATTCTTTGACAGATGAGATTGTGTCGTCAATTTTCGTGGGATTGACAATGGACGATCCTGCTCCTTGATATCGTGGCGTTTGTGCAAAATCACCGATGATGGCCACTTTGTCTTTATTGTTTAAGGGAAGAACTTTATCCTTATTCTTTAAAAGAACTATCGATTCTTCTGCGGCTTTTTGCGCCATCGCATGATGTTTTTCAATATCGAATTTTTCCGGTTCTTTTATAAATGCCTTTTGCGTGTCAAAGAGCAATTCCAAATATCGTTCCACGTTTTCATCTAGCACTTTTTCATCTAATTCGCCGTTCTTGATCGCTTGAATGATGTCTTCATCGGTTTCACCTTTGTTACCGGGCATCTCCAAAGAGTTTCCTGCAATCAAACCTTTGATCCGGTCATTCGATCCGCCCCAATCCGTCACGACTAGCCCATTAAATTTCCATTCATCTCGTAAAATATCTTTCATCAAATGCTGATTTTCATTTGTGTGAGTCCCATTCAGCATGTTGTAAGACGTCATGATCGTTTTCAGATCGCCTTCTTCAATTCCCATCCGAAACGGCGTGAGATAAATCTCTCTTAATGTCCGTTCGTCGACGATTGAGTCGATCACCATTCGTCTGTATTCCTGATTGTTACAAGCAAAATGCTTCAAACACGCCGATATTCCCTGAGATTGAATTCCCCTAGTATACGCCGCTGCCATTTTCCCCGCCAAAAAGGGATCTTCGCTAAAATATTCAAAGTTTCTCCCGCACAGTGGATTCCGTTTGATATTCGTTCCCGGCCCCAGTAAAACGCTCACGCCCAAACTCACGGCTTCTTTACCGATAAAAGCGGCCATTTCTTCACCCATTTCCGGGTTCCAACTGTTCGCTATCGTTGCCGAGGTAGGATAACAGGTTGCCGGTAAACTTGGATTCAAGCCGACATTATCGGCTTCCCCCGCTTGTTTTCTAATTCCGTGTGGTCCGTCAGATAAAAGCATGCTGGGAATATTGTGCTTCTCCACCGCTTTTGTAGTAAAAAAATCCTTTCCTGACATTAAAGACGCTTTTTCTTCCAACGACATTTTTTTGATCAATGCTGTGTGTTTCATAACAACACCTCTTCTTCCCGACAGATAAAAACCGGTCATTTCCTTGTTATTCTAATAAAGCCAGAATGAATATAAAAAAGTAACAAACTCCTTAAAAAAAGCTGCGGGTTCCATCCAATCATCTATTGCAACTTATTTCTTCAATTTTGTTAGAATTTATTCAAGGTGTAATACAAACGCTATCATTTTTATATCTTCAGTTTATCACAAAAAAAAATGTGTTCGGAAAATAGTCACACACTGTCATTTTCCGAACACAAACTGTTATTTGTCCGAGTCAGGTATTGGAATTAGAATCACTAATCTAAACCAACTATTCTTCGTGTTTATTGAAACGCTTCCACAATACTTTCCAACAATATTTTTAATACTCAACAATCCATAACCGTGTAATCCCTTTTCTCTTTTGGTTGTAAGCAGATTGCCATCTCTAAACGAAAGCGGATTGACATAATAATTTTCAAAGCGGATCAGCAACAATTTATTTTTTGAGTAAATCGCAATTTTGATTAATCGTTTTTCTGTGTCTTCAATATTCATGACACTTTCAATCGCATTATCCAATGCATTCCCGAAAATCGAGCATAAATCCATTGTCGAAATGAATCCCAACAGCTCGCCATTTGCGATACAGGTCAAATTGATATTTTTCTCGATACAAGTCATCGTTTTGGCGGTCAATAAAGTATCCAACACGTGATTACCCGTTTTGTATTGAGCCTCATACCATTTAATGTCACTTTCAAGCTCTTCTAAATACCGCTCTTTCTTTTCTTCGTTCTTTTCCAAACGAATGATCGAGATTTGATTTTTCAGATCATGATACTTTCGATTGATTAAATCAATACTTTCTTGGGACATGGCATATTGAGCGTATTGCTTATATAATAAATTTTCCATTTGATTTATCTCGATATTGGAATTGACGACCAATTTATGTTCCTTTTGAGAATATAAAATGATAATGCCGGCAAAATCAACCAAGGTTCTGATATAAAATATTTCCGGAGGATATCTCCCCGATAAAGGTGTATTCGTACTGATAAAACTCATATTGCTGATGGTAAAAATTATGGTTGCTATCCCAACATATGTTAAAAGATCGTTTTGTTTTACGAAGGTGAAAAGGCCTTTGTCTCGATAGCGCTTCTCAACAACATACACAATCAAGAAAACTCCTCCATAAAACAGCACCAAGAGGATTTCACTTAATAAAATAAAGCGAAGATTGAAACTCCAATAAACAAAATAATAAATCTGCCAATACAAAGAAGCCGCAAATTCGGCTAGAACAAACGCTTGAATCACCATATACCCGGCTGTATAAAAATTGACATCAGCGGTCGAGTAAATGAAAAGCAGCATCAACAGCACAGCAAAAATCATCCCGGGTATCCAAAACGCGATCGGCAACATGCTCGCGAAATGGTGATGCACAACCATCAAGCCAAGAAAACCGATAATGACCATTATCAGCTTAAAGCCTTTTATTCTTTTCTTGGCATACAAGATATAGAGCAAGCAAAACGCCCATTCAGCGATTGCTGTATATATTCTTGGAATATCCAGTAGTGGCTCTATAATCATGGGTTTCCTCCAAAATGAGCCGCGAGTTCCTCCATGAATCTCTTTTTCCTCGGCCTGCTGATTTTCAATCTTTCGCCGTTTATAATCACGTTTTCGCCATCGACGCCATTTACTTCATCCAAATTGATCAAATAGCAGCTGTTGCACAAGCAAAATGGATTTCCGCTTAATTCAGCATAAAAATTTTTCAGAGATGACTTCATTTGATATACTCCGATTTTTGTGTGGATAATCAAATAATGTTTCATGGTTTCAACGTAATAAATGTCGGAAACATTTGTCCGAACGATCCCGTTCTCTGTTTTTAACAAAACATATTTTTTCTTGCGATTATCGATCCGCTCCAACGATTTCATCAACTCTTGTTGGAGCGCAAAGTAAGGAACTGGTTTTAGCAAATAGCTTAGCGCTTCGACTTCGTAGCCTTTGATGGCGTATTGAGGCATGATAGTTATGAAAATAATGATGACTTCCTTGTCAAACAATCTGATTTTTTTAGCGGCGGAGATTCCGTCCAACCGCTTCATTTCAATATCTAAAAATATGATGTCATATTTTGCTTCATAATCCGATGTGATTTCGTCGCCATCATCAAAAAGAAAAATATCAATGTTTTCATCATGCTCTTTCGCATATTTCTTGATATGGTTTTCAAGAGTGATGGCGTTTTGTTTTTCGTCCTCGACGATCGCAATTCGATATCTCATTATTATCTTCTCCAATACTTTTATCAATCGCATTCAAGTCTGTCATCATTTCAAAGATATAAAAAGAGTTCTAAGTTTTCCTCAATGCATTTTTTAGTGTTTTTTTCGAAAATTACTTGATGAGTGTTAATACATTATACATGAAAAAGCGAGTTTTTTAAATAAGAGATTCGATAAAACATACTACTTATCCGATTCCCGATATTCGACGTTTTTTAAACAAAATCCATTTTTCCATTCTTGTTTCCGGTATTATGTCCAACAAGCGATATCCCTAATATAGAATATATCCTTGACCGATTGTTGCCTTTATGTGTTCAAATAAAAACCGCGACTCGTTAAAGATTATGGTATCACGAACAATCTATGGCTAATCTAACACAGATTAGGCCCAAGTGTTCAAAATTCAAGAAATATCGTGTTATAATTTTATAAATGAATTTGGATCCAATTTCCTATCAGACCGTTCACTCCTTTTTTCTTGGCGCTAGGAAAGCCAAGCTTCTCGACGGTAAATAAACAAAAGCTATCAAATCAAGCTCAAGTAACCTTTTCGTTATTTGTGATTCATCCATTAAAAATAAGCATTAAGGAGGGTGTTCGAAATTGAAAAAACAAGCCACCAACCCGTTTTTGCCTAGCTATGAATATATTCCCGATGGCGAACCTTATGTTTTCGGCGATCGAGTCTACTTATTTGGCTCACATGATTGCTTCAATGGGAAAACCTTTTGTATGAACAATTATGTTTGCTGGTCGGCATCAGTCAACGATTTGTCCGACTGGAAATATGAGGGCGTGATTTACGATAAACTTCAGGATCCCTTGATCCATGATAATTCCCGGAATATGTATGCGCCCGATGTCCAACAAGGTAGCGACGGACGCTATTATCTTTACTATTTCTTTGATTTCAGTGACATTATTTCCGTTGCCGTATCGGATCATCCTCAAGGCAAATATGAGTTTTATGGACACGTCAAGTATCCAGACGGGACACTCCTCGGCAAGAAAAAAAATGATCCGTTTATGTTTGACCCCGGAGTATTGGTCGACAACGACCATCGCGTTTATCTCTATACTGGTTTTTGCCCAAAATTAATCACCCGGATATTTTTATTTGGTCGAGGGAAACTGGATGCCAGTTATGTAACGGAATTAGAAGAAGATATGTTGACGGTCAAAGTAAAGCCAAATCGAGTCATCATCCAAAATAAGTCAAACTCGGAAAACCTTCTGGAAGGCCATGATTTCTTTGAAGCCTCTTCCATCCGGAAAATCAACGATGTCTATTATTTTATTTATTCATCGGAAAAAAATCATGAATTATGCTATGCCACTTCCCCCTCTCCGAAAGGACCGTTTGTTTATGGAGGAACCATTATCAGCAATGCGGATATCGGCTTAAACCAAAAAGATCCGAACTTCGCATCATTTTACTATGGAAACAATCACGGCAGCATTACAAAAATCCAAGATAAATGGTACGTCTTTTATCACCGACAAACGAATCGACACGAATACTCTCGGCAAGCCTGCGCAGAGAAAATCAACATCGACAATCGCGGTGAAATACAACAAGTTGAAATGACGAGTTGTGGTTTGAATGGGGGCCCATTACATGGAAAGGGGATCTATTCCTCGCACATCGCCTGTCAATTATATGCAAAAAAAGGTGCATCGAGTGTTAGCCCCTTGGTGTTCTTCAAATCTTTAAGAAAGCATCCTTATTTAACGCAAATCGGGGGAGATCGAGAAGACAATCCCAATCAATATGTAGCCAATATTCGCAATGAATCGGTCGTTGGATACAAATATTTTAACTTTTCCCAATTGAAAGGCATCACCATTGAGATTACCGGCAAAGGCGAGGGGAAAGTTGAAGTCTATACCGATTTAAACCAACAAGCAATTGCTGAAATCAATGTGTCGGTCAATCATTCACCAAGCACTTTTTCTGCCAAAACAGTGACATTAAATGATATTTGTCCCTTATATTTTAAGTATGTTGGCAAAGGATATATAAATCTGATTCGGTTTACTTTGACAACGGATTAAAGAGACAGCTTTATTCGAATTGTCTCCTTTACCGCTATGCTTTGGCCGCGATGATTATTCATTGATCACATTGCCTTTTAATCGAGAGATCCGGCTGGAAAAAGGAAGTTGCTTGCGAAGAACATATCCCCTGTTAAAAATAAAAGGATTTGTTTCCTTGCGATTAATTTTCGATTTATTGAGTCAAATCCCATTAGATTTCGATTCATATCCAATTATTTGCCATAATTAATGATCTATCGAACTAAATTTCTTGCATTGTTTGAAAAATAGTGTATTATTAATCTGACCCAATATAAAAGAATCAATTAAGATAACTCGGTTACCTCAATTGTCATTTCCTTTGTACAAAGTCAAAATAATTCGAAGGAGGTAACAGAGATGACTGGTAAAGTAAAGTGGTTTAATGCTGAAAAAGGATTCGGTTTCATCACTGCAGAAGATGGTAAAGATGTGTTCGCCCATTTTTCGCAGATTCAAAAAGATGGATACAAATCCCTACAAGAAGGCGAAGCTGTCGAATTTGACATCACCGAAGGCCAAAAAGGCCCTCAAGCGTCTAATATTCGCAGTTTATAAGTTTTCAACTAAAAGCCGGCAACGGCTTTTTTTTATGAGTTTTTTTACGCCCGTTTGCATCCAGTTAAAGCAAGTGATACACTATATTTGAAAACTTTAGAACCCAAGAGGAACTTGCTATGAAAGCAAATATAAAACGTCTGCTTGGCTGGCTTGCTGTATTGATCTCATTGATTTTTTCCTGTATTTGGGCTGTTTGGGGTACGATCGAGAATTTCCATGAGGGCTGGTACTCTCTCTCTCTTTGGGAAAATCTATTCATGTTCTTTTTTCAATATCTTTTAATTTCCCTCATT
>Ga0265294_10003415_pt1 | contig 20308 bp, 14 predicted proteins | sample MunlanPumphouse3_FD_192504 | JGI IMG/M metagenome (GOLD analysis project Ga0265294, IMG submission 192504) | Groundwater microbial communities from a municipal landfill in Southern Ontario, Canada - Pumphouse #3 | ecosystem: Environmental > Aquatic > Deep subsurface > Groundwater | place...
GGAGTGCTGGTGTCAGTTCTGCTGCGGCTGCATCTTTGGGTTTGGAAGTTATGGCGCCGAAAAGCCCGATTTTATGCTTTTCGAGGAGCTGTAAAGTGCGCTCGGGGAGCGGATTTCCTTCCTTGCACCAATAATCCCATCCTATGTCACCTTTTACATAATCTGCTTCAAATCCGGCAGCGTTTAAAACACGTATTGCTTCTTCCAATACACTTTTTCCAATGCCATCGCCCGGCATTGTAACGATAGTTCTTTTTGCCATGGTAGTATGTGTTTGTGCGTTTATTGTAATATTATCAAATTTCAACCTCCAAAGATAGTATTTTTAGTTTCTTTCCAAGTATTAATTTTGTAATCCAAATCGTCGCGATCCGTATTATTTGGCTTTCTTTTGTTAATTTTGCCGCGAAATGGTACAAAACGATTTTTTGCAATACCGGGTATTTCAACGCATCGCTGAGGCCTCTGCAGCGTTACATCAGGAGAGTTATGTGATTGGTGGTTATGTGCGTGACTTGCTGTTGCAACGGCCATCGAATGACATTGATGTGGTTACGGTAGGGAGTGGAATCGATCTTGCCCGGAGGGTGGCTGAAAATTCGGGCGGCGCTAAAATAACCGTGTATAAAAGTTTTGGCACAGCAATGATTAAGGTTAAAGAGGGGTCGGAATGGCTTGAGTTGGAGTTTGTGGGAGCCCGAAAAGAATCCTACCGTACTGATTCCCGTAATCCAGTTGTGGAGGCCGGGACATTGGAAGATGATCTGAACCGGCGGGATTTTACCATTAATGCACTGGCATTGAGTTTAAATGCTGCTTCTTACGGCCAGTTACTGGATCCGTTTAACGGCCTCTCTGATCTCAAAAACAAACTGATACGGACTCCGCAGGACCCGGATATCACATACTCCGACGACCCGTTGCGCATGATACGTGCCATCCGTTTTGCTTCCCAACTGGGGTTTTCTATTGTCACTGAATCGTTTGAGGCAATCTCCCGTAATGTGGATCGGATTCATATCCTGTCTCAGGAAAGAATTACCGATGAATTAATGAAAATTATCCGCTCTCCAAGGCCTTCGGTGGGATTTCAACTTCTAATGGATAGTGGGCTGTTGCAGCAAATTTTGCCGGAAATGGTTGCTCTCTCCGGCACTGAAACAAAAAAAGGACGAAGCCATAAGGATAATTTTTCCCATACGCTGGAAGTCCTCGACAATGTGGCCGCGGCTTCGGATAATCCCTGGTTGCGCTGGGCCGCTGTATTTCATGATATTGCAAAACCCGTGACGAAACGCTGGGATGAAAATATTGGCTGGACTTTTCATAACCACGATTACCAGGGGGGCCAGATGCTCCCGTCCATTTTCAAACGCTTGAGAATGCCGCTGGGCGATGAGCTTAACTATGTAAAAAAGCTGGTATTGCTTCACTTACGACCGCAGGTACTTGCCGAATCGATTGTTACCGATTCGGCCGTTCGCCGCTTGCTTTTTGATGCCGGGAATGATGTTGATGACCTGATGATCCTTTGTGAAGCCGATATTACGTCGAAGAACGAAAAGAAAAAACAACGATTTCTGCAGAATTTTGCCCTCGTTCGTCAGAAAATTGTCGATGTGGAAGCTAACGACCGCATCAGAAACTGGCAACCCCCTGTCGATGGAACAATTATTATGGAGACTTTTGATCTTGCTCCTTCTGTTACAGTGGGTGTGTTAAAGCTTGCTATTCGGGAGGCCATTCTCGACGGAGTGATTCCCAATGAATTTAATGCGGCTTACGGTTTCCTGCTCAAAAAAGGTGAAGAACTTAATCTTCCTGTGGTAAAAAATTTTCTCAACGCTTTCGATGTCTAATAGAAATGTATACCTGGTTTTGGGTTTAACAAAAAGTTTTTATCTTTAACCTTTCTTTATTTTATTATTCTATGAAAGTATATAAATTCCGCTTGCTGACCGATGAACACGATGATTTTGTGCGTGATATTGAGTTTTGTGAAGACCAGACTTTTTACGATTTTTATCTGGCAATTTTGCAAACAACCACCCTGGCCGGTAATGAACTCTCTTCTTTTTTTGTTTGTGACCCGGATTGGGAAAAACAGGCTGAGATTACGTTACTTGATATGCACGGGTCGGATAAATCTTCTTTAGAAGAAGGTATTATGAAGCAATATGTGATGTTGGATACCTACATTGAAGATTTTATTACGCACCCCCGGCAGCGGTTTTTGTATGAATACGACTTTCTTAATCCGGTAACATTTTTCATTGAGTTAATTGAGGTTACGGAATCAAGAAAAGACGTTATGTATCCATATTGCTCCTACCGCAAAGGCCTGTTGAAACAATCGTGCAATGAAGAAGCTCCTTCTAATGCAAATGAAGATTTGGATGAAGCCGATTTATTGAAAGATTTTAACGACCTGCTCTATCATACTATGGAAAATGATGAAGACGACGAACTTTAATCTTTCCTGATTCATGCCCCGTTTACTGGTAATTACCGGTCCTACTGCGGTTGGAAAAACCGAAATCTCTGTTGCTGTCGCCCGTCATTTTAATACTTCAGTTATTTCCTGTGATTCCCGTCAGTTCTATAAAGAGATGCAGATAGGTACTGCTGCTCCGGATGCTGCTGTGCTTGAGGCCGTGCCGCATTACTTCGTGGGTCATCTTTCCATCCATGATCCATACAATGTAAGCCAATATGAGCAGGATGTCCTGCAGTGTTTACCCGTGCTTTTTGCCCAGTCGGATACCGTTGTTATGACTGGAGGTTCAGGTTTGTATATCGATGGGGTGGTGCATGGGATTGATGTGTTACCTAACCCGGATCCGGCTGTACGGGATCGCATCCATCAATTTTATTTATCAGAAGGCCTTGTGGGATTACAGGAATGGCTGCAGCAGCTTGATCCGGTTTATTTTCAGCAAGTTGACAAGAATAATCCAAATCGTCTGAAGCGGGCTATCGAAATTTGTCTCAGCACCGGTGTCCGTTATTCTGAATTGCGGCTAAATCGGCCTAAAGTACGTAGTTTTGAAGTAATTAAGGTCTGTCTTACCCGTCCCCGGGAAGTATTATATCAGCGTATTAACGAACGAGTGGAAACAATGCTGGCGCTGGGGCTGGAGGAAGAGGCCCGGCAGCTTTATCCCTTTCGGGATTTCAATGCATTAAACACCGTTGGCTACCGAGAGTTATTTGCGTATTTCGAGGGCCGTATTACCCGGGAGCAGGCGATAACCGATATTAAAACGCATAGCAGGCGTTATGCTAAACGACAACTTACCTGGTTTCGGCGCGATCCGGAGTATCACTGGATTGATCTGGAACAACCCCACGTGGGGTGGTCGTTTCTACCTGAATTGGATAAGGCCTGATGGCGATTATCGCCGTTTTTTTGCCAGTGGGTCTCGTTATTTCACCCTGAAGTATTCAACACCGTTTTTTAAACGATACCAAATTATGCCATGGTGTGCGGCGAAAAGAACTTCTTTAATTTGTTCTGCGTTGATGTCAGAATCTGAAAAACGGGCTTCCAGCACCTGTTCCCATGTGCGGCCTCCGGTGGTCAGCGTATCATGGAATGCAATATAGGTGGCTTCGGGATAATCAGGGTTGTCGTAACCGCTGGCAATAATACTGCTTTCCTTAAAATCCCAGGCAATTTGCTGTTTATAGTTTATCCCTATGGTAAGCTGTGTGTTGTTTAAGGCATCAAGCCTGAATTCCACGTTGTGGTCGTTGTTTAGCGTGGAACGGTACATGGCGCCCATTCGATCCCAGCGGAATACATTGCCGCAGCGGTCGGGCTCAAAGGCTTCAATAGTGTCGTACCAACTTTCCTGACGATAACTTTCGGCAAAACCATCCTGGCTGATCAGGGTAAACGAAGTGATGGTTTGGTCTGGCACCAGCGCTTTGATATTCTTTTCGATGCATTGATACGCGTCGGCTTCCTGACATGGGTCACATGCCGTAATCAGCATGAGTAGCCCTGTGCTAATAATTATTCTGGTTTTCCAAAACATAGTAGTCGCCATTGTTAAAAGTGATTAATTCAAGCCCGTTTTCCTGTGACCAAACGATGTGTTGGTAATAAAGCAGGGAAGTATCGGAAAGGTGAGAGGCATCGGTGCAATTATTAAACACCAGCACCTTGTGATAATGAAATCCGGCCAACACGGTGTCGCAAAAGCTGATTCCTGTCGGATCCCATTGGCAATTCAACGCGAATTGTTTATAGCCTAACCTGACGGAAAAGTTTAATGTGTCGTACCTTTTGAAGCTTTCGTTGTTTTGGGCACAAACTGTCGCTTCAATGTTTATTTCCGGGTACACGGAGCGAAGAATGGCTGTTTTTCGTTCATATTCGTAGTATTGACACGATTCCTCTCCACGGTATTCCTGCTGCATACCTTTTGATACTTCAGTAATGATAATCGGGAAGCTTTTCTCGCCATTAAAAGAAAAGGTGACTTGTGTGTCCGGCACATAGGGAATGAGTGATTTTTGTTGTTCAGTCAGCAGGTAGGTGTCGATTAATACCGGACGACAGCAGGCAAAGGCCAATAGCCCAGTGACAAGAAATAGACGGAGGCTTTTCATAAAAAATTTACTTAATGATGCACTGTCCGGCCTTAAGGTTGCCTGATGAAAAGTAATCGATAGAATAAAGGGTTAATAAGTTCTGTTATGGTCGCAGTTTGGTGATCTGGAATACCATTGCCGGTTGATTTCGGCTTATTTTTTGAATTCCTTCCGGGACATAAATATGGAGTTTTTTTTCTTTTATTTTCCATTGAATTCGGGTATCGAACCCGGGCATTGAAATTTTTGCCTCCTGGGCTGGCAGAAAGGCGGATAGGTCAAGTTCCTCCGGAAGGGATTCTCCCTCCTGCAACAGGCAGATTAGAAATACATTTTCTTTGTTTTGGGTAAGACAGATATTTTTTTCTTTAAAGGGTTCCAGTGGAAAGGTGTTATAGACACACTGATTGTTTACTTGCATCCATTCTCCTACTCCTTTCAGCATTTCATAAGCATTTTCATCCCATGTTCCCTCTGGTGAAGGGGCAATATTAAGAAGCAGATTACCTCCTTTGGCCACAATGTCAATGAGTAGATGAATTACTTCACGGGGTGTCATGTACGCTGCGTCGAAGGCATACGACCAGCCCCCTCCGGAAATAATGCACGATTCCCACGGATAAGGAAGTGTAGTTTCCGGAACTCGGTTTTCAGGGGTAAGGTAATTTTGATTTTTCCCGTAAACGGCACGGTCGACTACCAGAAGCCCGGGTTGCTTTTTTCGTGCTTTTCTCACCAGTTCATCCATTCGTATATCCTGACTGACTACACGTTTTTTTATGAAGCCGGTGGGTGTCTCCTTTTCAAGTACATCGTATTTTTTGTCGATTTCCTCTTGTGGTTGAGGTGCCACCCATCCTCCGTCGAGCCAAAGAATATCAATTTTCCCATAGCCGGTCATGAGTTCCATGATTTGGTTGTGCGTAAACTGTACAAACTCCTCCCATTTTTCAGGGTATAAGGCTGGGTCATAATTTACATTCCGGTCGAAGGGTGGAAAATAGGGCCACCAGTATGCCGGATGGTGCCAGTCGGGTTTCGAAAAGTAAGCCCCGGTCCATAATCCTTTTTCACGGAAGGCCGTAAAGATTTCCCGGGTGATGTTGGCGCGTGGATTTGCAGCAAAAGGGCATTCGGAACCGGTAATTTTGTAATCTGTGTATTTCGTGTCGAACATACAAAAGCCATCGTGGTGCTTGGTGGTAAAGATAACGTATTTCATTCCTGCTTTTTGTGCTGCTTCGGCCCATCGCTCCGGGTCGAATTCCTTGGGGTTGAATGTGGTTAGCAGGTTTTCATACGATTTTACATAAGAATAATAATGATCGGGATGGGTTCCTTTTTTTCGCTCACACCAGCCGTAATCTTCCGGACAGATGGACCATGATTCCACAATGCCCCATTGTGAATAAGACCCCCAGTGCATCAGTAACCCGAATTTTAGCCCCTGCCATGCTGCCAATTTTTGAATGACCAGGGAATCTGTTTCAGGAATATAGCGTTCTTCTTCCTGTTGGGCCTGGGATAAAAAAGTACTGAGGATAATCAGAAGGATCAGTGTACCGTTTTTCATGGGATATGGATTAGTTGGTTTTAATGCTATTACCGGATTCGCGATACAGGTCGATTTTACCTTCGAGCAGTACCGCAATAACGGTTACCTGCGAATCAAGGGTGTGCTTTGGTATTTCGATATAACAGATTCCCGGTACGTCGCTCCAATATTGTTTTCCTTTGATATCAAAATTAAGCATCGTACCGTTTCCGACTACATAAACACGGTGGATTTTATTCTTAATGCCCTTAAGGGCAATGGGCCCGGTGGGTTGGTTTTCCAAAAACAGATACAGCATTGTACTGTCTTTCGATAAGGTGGATCGACCATAATAGTGATCTAAGGGAATTCCTGCTTCAGTTCCAAAAATAGCTTCCTGATGTTTTTTTGTCCACCGCCCTAATTCTTTCAGTATTTTTTGTTGTTCGTCAGGAATTGTACCATCGGACTTTGGCCCGATATCCAGTAAAAGATTTCCTCCCATCCCAATACAATCAACAAAAATACGAATAATCTGATTGGGTGTTTTGTAATTGAAATCGTTGTTTTGAAACCCCCATGAATCATTCATGGTCATGCAAAGCTCCCAGTAGGGGTAAGCAGGACGTGTTACAGGAAGGCCCTGCTCCGGTGTGGCATAATCGCCGTAGCCGCTGAGGCGGGAATTAATAATTGCATTGGGGTTATAGGCTAGAATCGATTGTCTGATCTCCTTTGCTTTCCACTCGTTCGCACTGTGTTCCCAGTCGCCATCAAACCAGTATAGATCGGGCGTAAATTGTTCTGTAATTTCTCTGATTTGATTTCTGTTGAAAGCCATAAAGCGATGCCAACGTAAGGAGTCGTCAGAATAACGCGAAATTTTACGTGTTAATGTTGGATAATCAGGATGCGACCAATCAAGAAGCGAATAGTATAACCCTACTTTAAGCTTGTTTTTACGGAGCGCCTTAATAAATGGTGTGAGGACATCTTTTGCCGCAGGGGTGTGTTTTTTTATGCTATAATGCTCCTGTTCTGTTTCCCAAAGAGCAACCCCATCGTGGTGTTTCGAAGTGATTACCGCGTAACGGGCTCCACTGAGGCGGATCAGTTTTGCCCATTGTTCCGGATGGTAATTTTCGGCTGTAAACCCTTCGAGTTGTTGCATGTAGTCATCATGTGAAATATAATCATTGAAAAATGACCATGATTCGGAAATTCCATAAACAGCATAAATGCCCCAGTGGATAAAAATTCCTAATTTGGCGTCGTGAAACCATTGCATTTTTTCATTGTCTGTGGGGTTTGTGTTTTTACCTTGTGGAAAGGCGGGAAGAGAAAGCAATAAAGCGAATGCAATAAAAATAAGGGGAGTTTTCATACGTAAATAAAAGGGTTTCATGGGGTGGATATTGCTGAAATGATGTTGTCGTTCTGCGTTGGCTGCAGCCGATATGTTTAATTTTTGTTTTTACTACAAATATCGGATGTTTTTTTGAACCATTTATTAAAAGCGGCCAGTTCTTTAGCAAGCTCTGTTCATTAAATACTCTTTTTTATTCACGCAACCGCCGGTTATTCCATTTTGCTTTCGTTTTTTGAAAAAGTGTATCTTTATTTGTTAGAAAAGCAGGGATTATTATGGTAGAGATTGAACGAAAATTTTTAGTTAAGGGTGCATTTCCGGAGCAGGAATATGTACATGAGTCCATAAAACAAGGGTTTTTATCTACGGATCCGAAGCGGACTGTACGGGTAAGAATAGGTGGAACTCGGGGATATATTACCGTGAAAGGCCCCGGAGATCTATCGGGGATAATGCGATTTGAGTGGGAACACGAAATTACCCTCCAGGAAGCTGCTGCCTTACTGGAACTCTGTGAGCCGGGAGTAATTCATAAAATGCGGTATCGTATTCCCGCCGGGAAGCATGTTTTTGAGGTCGATGTTTTTCACGGCGAAAATCAGGGCCTTATTCTGGCTGAGATTGAATTGCAGTCGCCCACCGACGATTTTATTCGTCCCGAATGGCTGGGTGATGAGGTAACCGGAGATATCCGTTACTATAACGCTTACCTTGCACGTAATCCGTTTACTACATGGCAGTAACGTTTTTTATTTTTATTCGTACAACAGCACTTTTTTCGAGTACACTTTATCTCCGGTCTCCACTACCAAAAGATACAGCCCGGGTGCTAACGAATTTTTGCACTGCAGTGTATATTCTCCGTTTTTCATTTGGCCTGTTACTACCAAAAGGCGTTTTTTTCCGGTGGGGTCGTAGAAGCGAAGAGAAATATTTTCTGAATGGGGTTCGGTGAGCTTCACCGTAATCCTTTGCTGTGCCGGATTTGGGAAAATTGTCAGCGCTCCGGTGACAGGAGCAGGCTCCTTTTGAATTCCAATAGGTAGAGTTCCGATATCCATTATGGCTCCTTCAATAAGGGTCAGATTGTAAGGCAAGCCTTCCGGAACATTGTACCAGCTGTTATACATTCCACCCCAGCCAAAGTTGATATGGTAAAAATCGTTGGTGTTGTAACCATCTGCGATGACATTGTGCCCTCCCTGTCCATTGGCTACCAGAAGCGCCAGATGAACCGGCATGGCATTCATAATGTTCTGTTTCATGTGACTAAAAAACGATGTGTCCGTATCAAATACGAGTACAGCTTCATTGAATCCGAATCGCTGATATGCCTCAAATGCCTGATCGACACCAAAGGTGCCGCTAACTCCGGAACTATAAACCTGTTTCGCTGCAATACCACATCCGAATACCAGCGCGGCTTTTTCATCGTTCGTGAGCAATTCTCCTGTGTAAATGTATTTTTCAGATATGCTGTTTAAATACATATTTAATTCCGGAAAGTCAGGGAAATCATAGGTAATGTAATCATTATCAATCCAGTATTTATTACCCCCGTAGTTGTGGTAATAGTCATCAGCGTTGGTAAATTCCGTAAAATGAATGGTTTTTGTGAAATCCATGATCATCGCCAGTGCAACAGCCGGACATCCTGCCACACTTCTTCCTCCGTTTACAATATCCAGCGGGCATAAGTTATTATAGGGTGCCGATTGTGACCACTGCGATTCAACCCAACCTCCAGTAGTGGTCGATCCTTCCGGCGGCCATTGTGAGAAATCTTTTACAGGGGTATCCCTCTTAAGTAATTGTTTCCAGCGGGTTAGGTTTTTTTCGTGTAGTGGGTGGCTTTTGTTCAATGCCTGCCGTCGACGAATATCCTCTGGTAGAATGGTATTGAATGGATGGCTTTCATCAAATACGCCTTGGAAAGAATAGGCGATAACTGGGGGAAGCGAATATAAATGGGATACAATAATAAACCCTTTGGGTTCAAGAGAAAACACTGTGGCAACCGGATCTGTCCCGTCAAAAAGTACGGTTTGTGCTTGTTTTACATTACATTGGATGGTGTTCTGTTCTGAAAGCCAGTGGATGGCAACTTTCTGGATTTCTTCTGAAGTGGCGGGTTGCCCGTTGGTTTGTAAAAGCAATCCGGTAAGGAAAAACAGCATTGCTATTTGCCGGATTATCCCGGGCCCAAAGCAGGATTTTCGTTTCATCGGTTGTAAAATTTATTTGATGTTGTTTTTGCGCTGTAGCTGTAAAGATAGGGGAAAAATGTTTTGTAAAACAAGTGGTGCCAAATGGGGATTATGGTGCAGACAATTCGATATTTGAACGACAAGATGGAATGCACTGATGTTTTTTTATTTGCGCAGCGTGGCCTTTAAGCGGTTAGGGTAAATAAAGAGATCCAGCGCGTCGGTAATCGTGTTTACAACAATATCGGCCGCCATCAGTGTTTTGCTGCTGGCTCCTTCGCAACCAATAACTGCAATACCGAGTGCCGCATGCCGGAGCATAAGGCCATCATTGCGCCCGTTTCCGATGCAGGCGCAGGTAGCACCGGAAATCGATTTCATGTAATCAAGTTTCGTTTGATCCTGTTTGTCTTCCGGGATAATGATAATTTCACAACAGATATTCTGAATTTGTTCTTTTACTGTACCAAACGTATCGGCTGTAACAATATGAATGGCATATTTTTCCGATAGTCGGTTCAGCTGTTTTTCAACGCCTTCGATCAGTGTGCCATTACAGGCCAATGTCCCATTGAAGTCAAAAATCAGATGTTGTAAATTGAGTGACGGAAAGCCAGGGATAAAATGTTCCATAGGAGTATTTGTTTTTTGCTAGTAAAAGATGTTTTTGTGGTGAAATGTTCATCTGTATAAAAAAAGGCGCAGATAATTTTCTGCGCCTTTTTTAAAGGTGTTGATAATTACTGAATTAATATTTTAAAGGTTTCTGCTTTTTTATTGTTGATAATTTTCAGGAAGTAAATTCCCGGTTCAAAAGCAGTCAGATTAAGGTGGCGGCTATGGCCATTCCAGGGAGACAAAAATACCTGTTTCCCGGCATTATTGTATAGCAGAATCGACGAATTCGGTTCGTAAGGTGCTCCGGTAACATGAAGTCGTATTTCACCCCGCGAGGGATTGGGTGTGATAGTAAGTGTTGAGTGTGCATAGTCATGGTTCTCGTTTCCGGTATAAGTGCCGTAATTCAGTGGTTCGGAGGAAAAGAGTACAATATTACAGGCTACATGCAACTCCGGATTATATCCGTCGTTGCAATCATCACAGGTGACTCCGGTTACGCAATCGGGGTGATGGGGATGGCAAAGGTCCACATACGATTCATCGAAAACGTAATCCAGTTCAACCTCGCCGTTTCCCAGAAAGGAATTCATATTAAAATCAAACCAGGGTGCAATAGATCCCGGGCACCATCCTGCGCGGTTGTAGAACCAGGTTCCGCTTTGGGGCGAACAACCATCGGGGTTTGGATTACATACCTGCCAGTTGTGTTGCTCAAAGGTTTGTTCTCCATTTACCCAGAGATGATGCGTTGCTTCAAAAAATTCAGCCGCGTTGGAGGTGTTCAGATCCCCCCAGCCATGGCCTGTGCTTACCACTTTCAGGGTGGCTGATTCCGTCTCTTCGGGAAAGGCTATATGGGCGGTTTCCACGGGCTGCAGGTTCGCATAGTCGCCAAAAGGATAAATGGCATGCCATACATTGGAAACAAAGGAGTGGGGATAGTCGGCCGTGCCTGCATGGTAATATAATGAGAGGTCATACAGGTATCCGTTATCGAATGTCGTGCAGTTGAGCCGGAATTTGGTTTTCCCTTCCAGAAGATAGGAATAATCGGTCAGGTCGATGGCGTGGGAACAAGCAACGCCATAGGGTGTAACATAGCGGATGATCTCAATCCATTCGCCATTGGGTGCCTGGGCTTCAACGCTGCCAACACGATCCCATTCACCGCATCCGCCGGGAGGACAGTTTACTTCCAGCGTGGCCATGATTTGATCAAAAGCACCGGTAAAACTCGGTAACTCTGCTTCCACGGTTTCGGTATTGACACTGTTATTCAGGTAAACATCATCAACAGCCAACAGATCAATGTCCTCCACATCATCGGTGATCGTGATTGGAATCGATTGGGTCTCCGTGGCGCCATAATTATTTTTAGCTACAACCTGTAGTGTATAATTTCCATAAGCCGGGGGCATCCAGAAGGCCATATAGTGCCCATTAAACCAGCTTAGTGGATAGAGGGTCTGTCCTTCGATAAGAAATTCCACAGAAGAAACTTCAAATAATTCCGGGTTGTCGATAGCCACATATGCGTTGATATGCAGATAATCCAATTCCGGCATGAATACATTGCCTTCCAGTGGATTGCGTGCATCTACAACCGGGGCATACGTATAGGGGTCGAGGACTTCAAACGACTGAAGCACATCTTCTGCCGGATCATATATTTCATTGCCTTCCTGACTGGCTTTTACGGTTACAGTACCCGTTTCGCCAGTGAGTGTGATCACATTTCCCTCGATGGTAGCGGGTCCTTCGGTGATGGTAAAACTTACCTCCAGCCCGGAACTGGCTTCGGCCTGAATAGAAAAGGGATCGTCGATGGTCAGGTGGTTAGCAATTCTTGGAAAGGTAATGGCCTGAAACCCTTGATTCAGATCGCCGCCAAAGTTGGAGGTTTCACCCACCAGCGCGAAATTCATGAGCATTGCATCCCTGTCTGGTCCTATCTCGCTGATCAGGTGGGTGATCGAGGTATTATCTCCTCCCGGAACACCCTGGTTGAATTTATAATAGGCTATCAATCCTTCTGGGGTATCGGTAATTTCATTTTCAACGATTTCTGCGATTTCTGATGCACTAAGGGCTTTATTCCAAAGGGCGACTTCATCAATCCTGCCTCCGTAAACAAAATTATAACCTGCCCCCAAGGTGCTTTTCCCTATGGCAAAAGGCAGTGTTGCATTAGTGAGAACCCCCGATGCACTGTTGGAACCAATTGGTATTCCGTTTACATAAAGCGTGATAGCACTGCCGTCGTAAACGAAGGCAAAATGTTGCCAAACTTCGGGCACGATGGTGAAGTTGGGTGCTACAAACTCAAATAATCCATCCGATCCGACGAAACGACATTCGATCATCCCATTGTTGAGAATAATCATGTAAAATCCGGAAGCCCCGTCGCGAAGTCCCATCATACCCTGTCCATACGCCAGTTCATCGGTATAAAACCAACCGGTCATAGTGATTTCACTGCTATTGAGTACATACTGCCCGGCGTCCTGTAGAATCACATAGTCGTCTACTCTGTCGAAATGCAGATATTGGTTCGTTTGTGCTGAAGTACGCCATGGGAGAATCAATACTGTAGCCAGGAGTACGAAGAAAAAAGTTGTTTTTTTCATGGTATAGATTTTAGGTTACGATATAATTATTGGTCCCACCATACATTTATGGTGGTCAGGTCACCGCCCATAGTTGCTGTTTGAAGGGCCCACTGTTCACTGTTATATTCTGATTCGGAAGGAGGATAGGGTAGCCTCAGGAAAGTCAGCGCTTCGCCTTCTCGGGGTGTATTTTCAGTCCTTCGGCAGAGTGCGTAGGCCTCCCAGGGCTGCCGGAATAAGTCGAGCCATCGCTGTTTACTGATTTCTGTTGCTTTATCTTCCGTAAAGAAAATCTGGTTGGCCAGATCATACGGATTCAAAGTTTCATATCCGGGAGCAGTAAATAGCCAGATAGCACTATTTTCTTTCATGGTATTCCAAAAGGTTAGGGAAGCAATAACACCCTCAAAGCATGCACCGGCAGCAAGGTTCTCATCGGCAGTAACCCCAATTCCGTAAAAGTATGCTTCTGCTTTTATGAAATAATATTCTGCCGCTGTAAGAATAATTTCCGGAATATCATTTTCGTCGCGTATGAGATAGTAATTGAAGGGAGAATAGATACAGTCGTTGCCTTTTATCGTATAGTTAACATCACGGTGCAGTTGGTAGGGCATACCCCCGGAGGGGGGTGTGTTAACATCAGGGCACTGGGGAAAGGCAACCCATTGGTTCGAGTTATTGGTTTCATAAAAGAGATAAGCCCTTGGGTCCTGGATGCCGCTACCGTCCAGACTATCGTGGATGGCTACTGCATGCCAGAAATTGCTACCCATACGTAGGTTTTTATGCTCCCGGAACGACCAGTTGGTGCTCTCTTTCAGCCAGTTCTGTGTTCGTGGCATCATCACTACGTCTTCCCCTTCTTCAATTACCGGAAGATTCCCCTCTATAATCGTCTGAATGATTTCTCCGGCTTTTTCCGGGGCAACACGACTAATTCGCATGGCATGCCGCAGTCGCAGGGAGTTGGCGAATTTTTTCCATTTCCTGATATCTCCGTCGAACAGTTTATCATATCCGGCAATGGAAACCATGGGGCTCCCATTTTCGCATGTATAACTCTCCGACATATTATCGGTGGCCCATTTGAGTTCGTCGAGCAGAAACAGATAGATCTCCTGTTGACTGTCGTACGCCGGATGAAGGTAATCTAATCCCTGAAATCCGCGTCCTGCTTCAAAAAATGGGATATCTCCAAATAAATCGGTCACCCGAAAGGTTTTATAAGCTGTAAGAATTTTTAGCATTCCTTTTACATTATTCAATGAATCCGGAGCGTTAGTGCTTTCCATGGCAGTGATCCGTGCTTCGATGTCACGAATATGGGCCAGCGCCCTGTAATACTCTTTCCAGATTTCTTCGGAGCCAAGGCTGAGATTCGACCAAGCTTCGCGGGTTAAGGCGGCCAGTTGTGTTTGTCCGTATAATACCTCGTTATGCACATAAAATTGTTCATTCCATCCCAGTTTCAACGATTCTACCACTGTATTGAACAGGGGCCCGATAGTAGTCACTGTTGAAAAATAAGGGTTCCGGTTAATAGTGTCAAAATCTTTCGTGCAGGAACCCAGCATCAGAACAGCTATTGTGAGCACTGTTGCAGCAAAGTATTTTATTGTGTGTTTCATTGTGCTGAAATTTAAAAGGAAGCATTAAAACCTACTGAGAACGAGCGTGTACCGGGAAAGGAGGCCCATTCAAGGCCCTGGGCATTGCCGGCTCCCATAATTCCTTCCGGGTTAATCCGATCGGGTAATGAGGAGTAGATATAAAATAAATCACGTCCTACCAGGGTGATATGGAGTGCCTGAAATATTTTAAGCCTGTTTTTGAATCGTTCCGGCACTTGGTACGATAGGGCTACTTCCCGCATTTTTACCCAGGAATTTTCCAGAATACCCGGTTTGGAGATGAACAGACCCCATCCGCCGGCATTGGGCATATATTGAAGTAATAGTGTACTATTTTATCATTCACCGTACCATCGGCATAAACACCAGGCAGTAATACGCCGACATTTCGTGTTACCCCAGCTTCATCGGTGTAGGGGAGGCCTTCGCCATTGCGCTCTGCAAGTGTTTCCGGGCTTTGTCCGGTCTGAAGGGCGATAACATACGATCCGCAATAAATATCTCCACCCCACTTGGTATCAATCAGGGTGGTGATTGTGAATCCTTTCCAGGAGAAGCGCGTGTTCCAGCCGGCGATAAAATGGGGCGATGCATTGCCAATGGGAACACGGCTTTCGGTAATTTTATAGGTGGTTCCGTCGTCGCTGATCAGGGGTTGTCCGTTTTCATGGTACACGTAGTCATACCCGATGATGGTTCCATAGTTGTCGCCGGCCCTGACAGCAATGGCAGGGCCGTTTAACCCCCATATATCTCCAAGAAGTAGCGGCTCACTATTGTCGCCAAGGCTAACCACTTTGTTTTTATTATGGCTAAGATTAAAACCGGTTTTTAGCACTTTCCCGGGTTGATCCAGGAGGGCATAATCCATGATGAATTCAAAACCGCTGTTTTCTAAAATACCGTTGTTAATCACGATTCCGCTTGCCCCACTTGAGGAGGGTGTTGGTAAGGTAAGAATCTGGTTATCGGAGAGGATATAATAATAGGTAAAATCGATATTGAGTTTGTCGTTGAGCATACCAAGGGTTGTTCCTGCCTCATACGATTTAGCCCATTGTGGAGCCAGGGCAATGGGCGGAATAGTTGAAGGCAATGCAGCGGTTTGTGTGCCTCCGAAGGTGTTGGTTGAATAAACAAAATCGAGTGCATACGGATCGGCATCGGTGGCTGCTTTGGCTACGGATCCTTTAATTTTCCAGAAATTAAACCATTCTGTACCAAACCGGAAAGCTTCTGTCGGAATGAAACTCATCGAAAGCGATGGATAGAAATACGCATTTGCATTTGGTGGTAAAGTGGATGACCAGTCGTTTCTTCCGGTGAGCTCCATATACAAGTAGTCGTTGTAACTGAGGTTCAGAAATGAATACAGGGAGTTGATGTTTTTTTCATACCAGAATTCGCGGATCCGTGCAGGATCGGTATACAGGATTTGGGTGGGGTCTTCGTAGTTGGTCATACTGAAAAGCCAGGGGTCAACCCATTGCCCTGATTTCCCCCGTAGCCCATATTTTCTGCGTTGCCATTGTGTTCCGCCTAACGACCATTTAACGTTAAGGTCGGTGTTAAAGATTTTTTCTTTGTGGGCTGTGATCAGAAATTCGTTGTTGAGTACTTTATCTCGCCCCAACTCATTTTCATAAAAACCACTCAGGAGTCCTGCTCCATCGGTTGGATTGTTACGGGTGGTATACTGGTTCAGAGTGAAATCCATACCCACCCGTCCTGTTGCCTGTAGCCATGGGGTAATATCGTAAACCAGCGTAAAGGCACCTATTATTTTATCCCGTGTCAGTGTGGTATTGTTGTTGAAAAATTCCCACCAGGTGTAGGGCGAAAGGTACCAGAAAGGATAATTACCGTCCCATTCGTTTCGTGTGCCGTCGGGGTTGGCATAGTACTGCGATTCAAGGCCTTTCCAGCTTCTGGGCCAGCTATAAAGGCTTCCTTTGCTAAATGAACTGTACGATTCTCCCAAATTCGGTGTGTTAAGCCTGTTGAAATTGATATAACTAACGGAAACATCGGCTTTTACTTTATTGCTGATGGTTAATTTTGACCCGAAATTCACTGTAGTCTGATCGAAGTTGCTGTTGGGTATGATGGCATCATGATCGGTGCGAGTCAGCGAAACACGGACAGTACCCTTGTCACTTCCACCGGAAAAGGAAACATTGTGTGTGGTTGTGTGTCCATCTTGAAAATAGCGCTTAAGATTATCAGGTTGCGGGGTGTAAGGTCTCATTTCGCCATCCCACCACTGTACCATCTGTCCCTCCATTTTCGGCCCCCATGAGGCTGCAGTTCCGTAATAGCCGAAAAGCGCTGAGGTGGATTGTCCAAAAGGGCCATTTTCGGTATGGATGGATGTGGGATAAATAAAGGTTCCATTTTCGTCGGTCATCAGGGTAGGTTCGGCCGTCGTCAGTGGACCACCGGCACCATAGGTGTTTTGAACATCCCGGTAACGGTAAGGATGGATGTATTTATAAGATACACTGTAATTAATGCCAATCCCGGACTGTTTTTTTCCTCTTTTGGTAGTAATCAGCATCACACCGTTGGCTCCCCTGGAACCGTAAAGTGCAGCTGCGGTAGGTCCTTTTAAAATGTTAATACTTTCAATATCAGCCTGATTGATGTTATTGATGGCCGAACCCCAGTCCTGCCCCCGTCCAATATCGGTCAGGCCGGGGTCGTTTTCCAGCGGAACGCCGTCGACGACAATCAGGGGTTGATTGGTGGAGGTCAGATTGTTGTTTCCCCGAATGGTAATCCTTGTGGTGCCACCGTCTATACCATCGGGCGAGGAGATTTGTACTCCGGCCGAGCGGCCGCTTAGCGCTGTTAGCACACTGGTGGAGTTGCTGCGTTCAATTTCTTCTCCGCTGAACGATTCGGTCGTATATCCGATTTCCCTGCTTTCACGTTTTATTCCTAAGGCGGTAACGACTACTGCATCCAGATTCCGCGCTGAAGCGGTCAGTTTGATATTGATCTCCTCTTTGTCGCTTATGGCTATTTCTGTTGGCATATATCCCATGAAGGAGAATCGCAGTGTATCGTCTTGTGTAAGTTTATCCAGACTGTACCGGCCGTTGAAATCGGTAGTTGTCCCGTAAAAGGTTCCTTTCTTTATTACCGTAACCCCGGGAAGCGGCTGCCCGTCGTCAGTGGTTACTGTGCCTCTGATGGTGCGGTTTTGGCCGTATGAAAACAAACTTAAAAAGATGAAAATCACGGTAATATAAATTAATCTCCCCATATTTTTTGATGTATTAGCCCTTGATGGTTTTTTTTGAATTGTCGATTTATTTACAAAGTAAGTAAAAATACTAAATCGGTTTAGCTTTTTAATAAAAAAACAGACAAAGAATCTCTCTCTGCCTGTTTTCTCCACTTGTTATTTTTGTTCGTTGTTAGGGTAGTGTATCCGATACTTCACCGGTTTCATAATTATATACATTCTCCAGCGTACAATCGGTAAATAATACATTGCTGTGGGTTATGGAATATTCTTCTCCATGTGCGAATCCATAATTTTTTGAATAGGCAATTTCCACATCGGAGAGTACGATACCTGCATCCCATCCAAGCCAGACAGCGGCTTCTTCATCAAATCGGCCGGCATAATCGATGCGGCAGTGTTGCAGCGTGGTGCCAATATCAGAGCGGACATAAATGCCACCCCAGAAGTAGGTTTCACCGGGCATTCGGGTAAGAATAACCGGTTGATCAGTCGTTCCGTTGATGATGAGTTTTCCGGTAGACTCGTTGATGTCAATGCTTCGGTCGGCATTCATATAGAGGGTAACACCTGCTTCAAGTGTAAGGGTTTTGGTTACATAAATGTCGTATTCATCGATAAAGCGGGGTACGGTTGTGGCTTCCAGTGTGAGGTTTTCATCGATATCTGATTGACTTACGTGGATGTAAGGAACGGGGTTGTCCTGCATCAGGTTGGATAAATCACACATTCGGGTTTGATGCAGTCCGCTGGCATAAATTGGGCCTTTTGCACAGTTTGAGATTTCATTATTTTCAAAAGCGATAAGATCGCCTGTCGCATTGTGGAAGAAGATTCCATATCCGGATGAATTACTGATCAGGCAGTTACGCATAGCTACTTTTGCTCCGCATTCGATTTCAATGATCCCAAAATCGACCGATGCGCCACCATTCAGAAATGACGTGTATTCCAAGGCATTGTCGTTTCGGGCTGAACGGATAATCAGAGCGTACCATGAACCGGGATTTTGGTTATTTACGGGGCCTGTAAAAACAACCGGGTTATTTTCTGCTCCGGCCGTATGAATTCCGGCATTTTCATGGATATCGATACCTGATGATGCCGATGCGAAAGCGATGGTAACACCTGCTTCTATTGTAAGCATGGCATTCCCGTCTACATAAAGCCAGTTGTTGATAATATAATCAATGCCATTGTTACGATTTTTCAATGTGGTATTTTCCGACATTTCCCCTTCAAGGTACTGTGGATCGTCGGAGGAACCTCCACCTTCGATCGTAACCGTAACGATATAGATGACTTCACTTCCATCTTCAGCGGTAACTGTATAGGATACAGGCATAGAAAAGTCGTTGGGAATCCCTGACTCAGGCGTTACCTCTGCCTGGTCTGAAAGGGTTATTATGGGCGCAAGCCCGCTTACATCCGTACCTGTCGGCACGGTTGCTGCAATTGTATGTGCCGGTTCATTGATTATTCCCTCCACCGGAGGATCGAGTTCATTAAATACAAAACTCAGAATTTGTTTTTCTGTCCCTGGCTTGGTGCAGCCTGAAAATAGGAAGATGCCCAGGCATAACAATACAATGATGCCTTGGGCTGACCATTTTGTTTTATTCATCATTCAGTGTATTAAGGAGTTAATATTATTGTGTATGTGATACAAGAATACACTTTCCCCAATCCAAACGATTGTAAAAAATGGTCAACACGACTATTTTCCTGAAATAAGCTTTACATTTTCACGATTCCTTCTAAAAAATTGTCCGGGTGTCTCTCCAAGAATCGATTTGAAGTCTTTGATAAAATGCGCCTGATCAAAGTATTTCCCTTCAAAGACTAAATCCTGGTAGTTGACGGCTTCTTTTTTTTCTACCTGATCCCATAGGTAGTTAACGCGAATAATCCGCGACAGGGTTTTTGCACTAACTCCGGTGCGGTTAAGAAATTTTCTGCGCAGGCTACGTTCGTTTTCCCCTTTCAGACCTGTGATCTCCTTCAGGGGAGTTAGCACGGCGTGGGCCGATATCGAATCATAGATTTTATCGATTGTATCCGGAATATAGGAAGTCATAAGACAGGTGGATGACAAATAGGATTCAAAAAGGGCGATCATGGTTTTCGGATCATTGGCTAGGCGCAACTGCGCTACCAGGTTGGTTGTCGGAACCGAATCCAGCGTGATAAAATTTTTTCCGGGTATGGGCTTGAGCGAAATACTTAGCAGCCTTGAAAGACGCGAGGCATAACAGATTGCTATAATGCTTTTCATTTTTCCTGAAACTTCAATAATGAGTGGCTGCATAACGTTTGGTGTTACGAAATATTCGGGCAGGGCCTCTCTTTCCCCATTCTCTTTGCGCACATGAACCGCTCCTTCCAAATTAAATACAAGGGCTGCATCGCCTCTGGGAATGTATCTGTCAATAATATGAACCGTTTCCTCTGATTTTAAGTATTCATATTTTTTAATTAGCGAACT
>Ga0265294_10003416_pt1 | contig 20306 bp, 17 predicted proteins | sample MunlanPumphouse3_FD_192504 | JGI IMG/M metagenome (GOLD analysis project Ga0265294, IMG submission 192504) | Groundwater microbial communities from a municipal landfill in Southern Ontario, Canada - Pumphouse #3 | ecosystem: Environmental > Aquatic > Deep subsurface > Groundwater | place...
TCTGCGAAAATAAGACAATTTTATAACTCTTTGGTGGACGGCGGTTTGAATGTTACCCTCCGCGAAGAAAGAGGGTCTGACATTGAAGCAGCGTGCGGTCAATTGAGTGCCAAAAAAGAACGCTAGTGAGCAGCATGGGAATCGAAGTGATCGAGGTGTGTTATGAAGGTTGCAGCTATTACCGACATTGGATTGCATAGGAAAAGGAATGAAGATTGTTACTTTATTAATGAAGAACGATCCTTCTTCATAGTATGTGATGGAATGGGTGGGCATAAGGGTGGAGACGTGGCTTCCCGGTTGGCCGTACAAACGATGCAAAAGCATCTGTCTTTCACCACCTCTGCAGAAATAATTCCCAAACTGCGTAACGCTGTTAAAATGGTCAATGAGGCTATTTATACGAAGGGCAGGTCTGATGAATCCTTATTTGAAATGGGGACTACTCTTACTGCAGCAGTAATTAGAAATGGAAATATGGTCGTAGCCCATGTCGGAGACAGCAGCTTATTTCTTTATAAAAAGGATGGCAGGTTAAAGAAGGTCACCCGTGATCATACTTTGGCAGAACAGATGTTAACCGATGGATTACTTAAGAAAGAAGAGCAGCCGGCCAATGCATATAATCATGTATTAACGAGAGCGGTTGGGGTGGAAAGCCAAGTAGAGGTCGATATTTTTCAGGAAGAGATAATGGCCGGCGACTGGATTATGATTTGTACAGATGGATTAACAGATTTAGTCAGCGAGAATGAGATTTATGAAAAACTTAAGTCCGCCCAGGAACCCCAGGCAACTGCCCAGGCACTGTTGGACCTGGCCATGAACAAAGGTGGATATGATAATATTACAATCGTACTCTTATCCGTTTAATTAGGAGGTACAGAATTTGAACGGCATAACATTAGGTGGTCGTTATGAGTTAATCGAAATCGTCGGGGAAGGTGGAATGTCAACCGTATACAAAACCAGAGACAAGATTCTGGATAGGATTGTGGCGGTAAAAATACTCAAAGATGAGTTTTCCAGGGACCAGGGCTTTGTGGAAAAATTTAAAACCGAAGCGCTGTCAGCAGCGAGTATATCCCATCCTAACATTGTCAATATCTACGATGTTGGCATGGATGCCAATGTGCATTATATCGTCATGGAATATGTAGATGGCCAGACTTTGAAGGATGTTATCCGGCAACAAGCACCGCTGCCGGTAGAAAAAGCCGTTGATATTGCTGTCATGATATGTGATGGAGTCCATCATGCCCATGAGAAAGGGATCATTCACCGCGATATTAAGCCCCATAACATTCTAATCACTGAACAGGGTATGGTGAAAGTTGCAGATTTTGGTATAGCCAGAGCTATCAGTGCCGGAACGATTACTTATGGTGAAAACATTGTAGGTTCAGTGCACTATTTCTCGCCCGAACAGGCTCGAGGAGAAGTAATAAACAGAACCACAGATATATATTCCATTGGCTGTATTCTTTATGAGATGCTTACCGGCAAAGTGCCATTTGATGCTGATAGTCCGATAACTGTCGCATTAAGGCATATTCATGATGATCCCCCCTCGCCCCGCTTAATAAATCCTGAAGTACCTTTAGTCCTGGAAGGAATAGTACATAAAGCCATGGCCAAGATTCCCGCCCAAAGGTTCCCAACTGCCCAGGATATGCGCAATGCGCTTCTGAAAATTTACAATGGGAAGGGCGTTGCCATCGCTGATTACGAACAACCGGCTCAGGATAAGAAAAAAAGGAAAATACGCCCGGTCAGTGTGGGCCTGATTGCTATTGCTATCATAGGATTTATATCTGGAGTCTTATACATGATGGGAGGCAATATTTTTGGCGCCGAGATAGCCGTACCTAATATTGTCGGCATGGATATAAAGCAAGCCAATGAGGAACTTTCCAACCTGGGGTTGGTTATGAAAGAGATCGGTAGGGAGAATAGTGATCAGATCAAAAAGGACGCAATTAAATCCCAGGAACCGGGTCAAGGGCGTAAAGTCAAAGCTGGCAGCGAGATAGAGGTTGTAATCAGTGAAGGCGCTGAGCAGGTGAAGGTTCCTAATATATCAGGGGTTAGCATTAATGATGCCACTACTCGTCTGGCTAATAGAGATTTAAATCTGGGAAATATAGATCCAGTCTATGATGAAAAATATGCGGACGGGATAGTTATTTCCCAGGACCCCCTGGCTGATGTCAGTGTGCCAGTGGGTACCAAAGTCAACGTGGTGGTCAGCAAAGGGAAGCAGCCTGAACGGGTGACGGTGCCAAAACTAAAAGGATTATCGCAGAATGATGCGCTTAAAAAGCTGCAGGACAATAAACTGGATTTGGGCAATGTAAACCAGCAGGGGAGCAAAGACTATTTTGCTGATCAAATATTGGCTCAGGACCCCGCCGCGGGGGTACAAATAGAGGCCGGCACCAAAGTAAATGTTACCCTCAGCACCGGACCGGGGCCATCATCCAAGACCACCCGCCTGGAATTTAAGCTGCCTGACGACAAGCCCTACTATAATGTCGTGATAAAGGTAAATGATGCCCAGGAAAGTCGCGAGGTATACAATGTCAGGCATAGGGCCAAAGATACAGTCAGAGTAGGCGTCAATTATTATGGCACGGGAACAGCTGAAGTGTTGCGCGATGGGACACACTTCAGGACCTATAACCTTCCATGATATCAGTAGAGAGTTGGAGGTAGAGCATGCCCCAGAAACAGGTGGAAGGTTTGGTTATAAAAAACTATAGCGGGTTCTATTATGTGCAGGATAAGATGGATAATATCTATGAATGCAAGGTTAGGGGTAAAGTCAAAGAAAAACTCCTGAGTGGAGACCGGGTGATGTTTACACCTCTGGGAATGAGACAGGGTATTTTGGAAAAAGTAATGCCACGGGAGAATCAACTTAACCGTCCTCGGGTTGCCAATGTAACCCGGGTATTAGTAGTAATGGCCTGTGATCAACCCAAACCGGATCTGGGATTGCTGGATAGATTACTTTTCCTGGCTGAGTTTAACAGAATTACTCCCTATATTATTCTTAACAAATGTGATCTAGACATCCATGAACATGCCATGCAAATACTAAACTATTATCCAGGGACCTATAAAGTTATAAAAACATCAGCCCGGCAAAATATCGGCATAGATATGCTTGGCGATGCAATAAGCGGCGAAATAGCTGTATTTGCCGGACCATCTGGAGTAGGAAAATCCCATATGCTGCAACGACTTATCGGGCAAGCCGATATCCGTACCGGTGAGGTTAGTGCGAAAATTGGCCGCGGCAAACACACCACCCGGCATGTAGAACTTTATCCTTTACCCCAAGGGGGGTGGATAGTTGACACCCCTGGATTCAGTGTGCTGGATATGCCCGCACTGAAACGAGAGGATTTACCCCAATATTTTCCTGATTTCACTGCCCAGGCGAGTGATTGCAAGTTTAGCAATTGCCTGCATTACCGGGAAAAGGAATGCGGTGTTAAAACAGCAGTTGGAGAACATATAATACTCTCCTCACGCTATCAGAATTATATATCGATGCTTCAAGAGGTTATGGAAAGGGAGAGGTGCTACTAGTGGTTTTAATTGCTCCTTCGATATTATCAGCCAATTTTGCCCACCTGGCTGAAGATATTCTCAAAGTTGAAAAAGCCGGTGCTGATTGGCTGCATATTGATGTGATGGATGGTCATTATGTACCCAACCTGACCATAGGGCCGCAGGTAGTTCATGATATTCATCGGGAGACCAAACTGCTCCTGGATGTTCATTTGATGATTGAAAAACCTGAAAATCTTATTCCGGCCTTCATTCAAGCCGGAGCCGGACTTATCACGGTACATGCCGAAACTTGTCCCCATTTACATCGAACCATAAGTATGATTAAGGAAGCTGGAATTATGGCCGGCGTAGCCCTTAATCCGTCTACACCTGCATCAATGGTGGAAAATGTTTTATCTGATGTAGATTTGGTTTTAGCCATGAGTGTTAATCCTGGCTTTGGCGGGCAAAAATTTATTAATTCGGCCATTCCCAAGATAGCCAAATTAAAGGCCATGATTCAGGAGGCCCATTCATCAGCCCACTTGCAGGTAGATGGCGGAATAAATATCCAGACCGGCCAACAAGTGGTCAATGTTGGGGCAGATGTCCTGGTGGCTGGTTCCTATATATTTACAGCCGGAGATATAGGCCAAGCAGTACAGGACTTAAAGAATAATGCAATTTAAGCGTTTTTCCAAATAAAAATAGTAAGTAGAGGGATATTTTTGATGAATTACCCTGAGGATCAATTTAGTTACCATATAATTACCTATGGCTGTCAGATGAATGTCCGTGATTCAGAGATTATCGCCGGGATGCTGGCCAGGGTGGGCTATGAGGAGCAACCCGTGGCGGAAAAAGCTGATCTGGTTATATTTAATACCTGTAGTGTGCGGCATTCAGCCGAGAACAAAGTCTACAGCAAACTGGGAGAATATTTAAAGCTTAAGCAAAGACGCCCGGATATGATTGTGGCTTTCGGCGGTTGTATGGCTCAATTACCGGAGGTGATAAAAAAGGTAAAGAGATTGGGGGCAGACATTGTTTTTGGCACTCACAACCTGCATGAACTGCCTTCTTTAGTTGACGAGTTTCGCCATACTCATAAGAAAGTAGTACGGGTCTGGCAGCAGCATGGAGAAGTCATGGAAGATCTGCCTTCCCTGCGCAAAGAAGGTCTTAGTGCTTTTGTAAATATTATGTATGGATGTAATAACTTCTGCAGTTACTGTATTGTCCCTTATACCCGGGGAAGGGAGAGAAGCCGGCATCCACGTGATATTATCAATGAAGTTGAGAGGCTGGCAGGTGAGGGGTATAAAGAGGTTACATTTTTAGGGCAGAACGTCAACTCTTTTGGCAGCGGCTTGAATGAAGAATACGACTTTGCTGATCTCCTGATGATGGCTGACAAGGTTGACGGATTGGACAGGATACGTTTTACTACCTCACATCCTAAAGATATATCGGACAAACTTATCGATACCGTTGCCGCTGGTGATAAAATCTGTGAACATATACATGTTCCCCTGCAGGCGGGCAGCAATAGGATATTACAGAGGATGAACCGTGGTTATAGCAGGGAACACTATCTGGATCTGGTGACCAGAATGAGGGAGCGGATACCTGGTGTGGCCATAACCAGTGATCTGATTGTGGGTTTCCCGGGGGAAACTGAAGATGATTTTTGCGAAACTCTGGACATGGTACAGCAGGCCAGGTTTGATGCTGCTTTTACTTTTCTTTATTCTATACGCACCGGTACTAAAGCGGCACTTCTGGACGATCAAATTGACTTAACTATTAAGAAAGGGCGCCTGCTGAGGCTGAACAAGCTTCAATATAGTATTGCTGCCGACTTAAACCGGGAGTTAGAGGGTACTATCCAGGAGGTTTTGGTAGAAGGGCCCAGTAAGACCAATGAAGATAGGTTGACGGCACGCACCCGAAGCAACCGCATTGTTATATTTACCGGACCCCCTGACTTAATAGGCAAGTTGATAAATGTTAGAATTACCAAAGGTAAAACCTTTTCGCTTTTTGCGGAGACAATTCAGATACCAAAATAAATAAATGAGGCGGAGGAATAAGAATGAGTACTGAAAAAATAATTCAAATGGCTTTTGAGCTGGGTAACACCATAGCACAATCCGAAGAGATACAATCTTTAAAGGATACGCAGGCGAAACTGATTAAAGATCAGGAGGCTTCTGCGTTGGTGGGAAATTATCAGGAGGCCCTGACTAAAATAGAAAATAAGATGAGAGACGGGCTTCAAATCGTTCCCGAAGAAGAGCAACAGATGGAGGCTTTAAAGCAGCAGCTTAATGGCAATCCTATGGTGCAGGAGCTGATTCAAGTTCAAGAGAAGCTTAATAATCTTATGCAAAGTGTTTATTTTGCCATTAATCAGGCCATGGCAGGTGAGGACTGCTCTTCGGACTGCAGTAGCTGCGGCGGAAGCTGCGGTATGTAGGTCAACGAAGTCAGCCAAATTACTGACTGTGACTGGAGTGAAGAGCAAGGCATGAGAAAAGCTCGTTATTGAGGCGATTAAGGTATGGGGACGGACCATCTGCTTGCAGTCAGGTCACGTCCCCATATGATGTATGGGCCAGACTGAGGAGGTATTATATTCGTGGCAGGCTATACACCTATGATAGAACAATATTTAAGTATAAAAAAGGAACATCAGGAAGCAATTCTGTTTTTCCGCCTGGGGGACTTTTATGAGATGTTTTTTGAGGACGCTCAAACTGCTTCCCGCGAACTCGATATTGTCCTTACTTCGCGAGATGGTGGAGCAGGCAAGATTCCCATGTGTGGAGTGCCGCATCATGCTGTTACTAACTATATAGCCAGGCTTATTGGCAAGGGTTATAAAATAGCCATCTGCGACCAGATTGAAAACCCTAAACAGGCCACCGGAATAGTAAAACGTGAGGTTACCAAGATTATAACCCCGGGAACCATATTGGATGAAATGATGTTAGATGAGGGCAAAAATAATTATCTGGCTGCGGTAGTCGATGAACATAGTTTGATTGGTTTGGCCTGGGTTGATATCTCTACTGGTGCTTTTGCCGTTACCGAGATGAGCGGGCCAGATAGCCGAGTCTGGCTGGATAGTGAACTGCAAAGATTGGAGCCTGCCGAGTGTCTGTTGCCGGCCGGAAGCAGCCTGGACTCATTGTGGGAGGATAGTTTTTCACATCAAAGTATGTTGCTTACCAGGGTAGGTGAGGGCGCTCCCACCCAGGAGGAAGCCCGGCAAATATTAATGAAACACTTTCAGGTTGTGTCTCTGGATGGTTACGGCTTGGATGGTTATACAGCGGGTATTAAGGCAGCGGCGGCCATTATATCTTTCCTAAACAACACTCAGAAAACCCGATTAAATCATATTTGTTCTATTTCTGCGCACAAGACAAATGATTGCATGGAATTGGATTCCTTTACCCATCGCAACCTGGAGCTGACTTCCAGTCTGCGCGAGGGCAAGAAAGAGGGAAGTCTGTTGGGAGTGTTGGATGAATGCCGCACCCCCATGGGCAAAAGAACCATTAGAAAATGGCTCGAACAACCCCTTATAGACATAAGTGAGATAAACAAGCGCCTGGATGCAGTGGAGGAACTTCTCAAAAATATTCAACTGCGCCAGGAAAGCCGCGAATTACTAAATCAAATCTATGATTTGGAACGTCTGGCCGGCAAACTGGGCAGTGGCATAGTTTCGCCCCGGGATTTGCTGGCCATGAAATATTCCCTGGCCAAACTGCCCCTGCTTAAGGAATTACTGAGCACAGGTACCAGTGTTTATCTGCAGGAACTCTCGGGCTTAAACCCTTTGTCAGAAGTCTATACCATCATAGACAGGTCATTAAACGAAGATGCTCCTCTGACTATAAAAGAAGGGGCGATTATAAAAGCTGGCTTCAGTGCCGAGGCAGATGAATTAAAACGCATGTCTTCGGAGGGCAAAGCCTGGTTGCTTGATTTTGAAAATAAGGAAAAAGAGCGAACCGGTATTCGTTCTTTAAAAGTCGGTTTCAACAGGGTTTTTGGATATTACATTGAGGTAAGTAAAACCTACCTCAATACAATTCCCCCCGATTACATAAGGAAGCAAACTCTGGTCAATGCGGAGCGTTATATTACCGAAGAATTGAAGAATTATGAAGAAAGAATACTGAATGCCCGGGAAAAGTTATATGAATTGGAATACCAGCTTTTCCTGGAAATTCGCGATGAACTGCAAAAACATATCGCACCCATTCAGGCTGCTGCTACGGCAGTGGCCCAGATTGATGTCCTGGCATCTCTGGCCCAAGTCGCTTATTTAAATGACTATGTCAGGCCCATCTTGAGCCAGGACGGTATAATAGATATAAGGGCGGGACGACATCCGGTCGTGGAAAAGTCACTGCAAAATGCGCGTTTTGTTCCCAACGATATCGAAATGGATAACGAAAAAGCTCGTTTTGGTATTGTCACCGGACCCAATATGGGCGGCAAGAGCACCTATTTACGGCAAGCCGCCATTCTGGTTATTATGGCCCAAATGGGCAGCTTCATTCCGGCCGATGCAGGTGAAATTGGGATTGTGGACCGGATTTTTACCCGGGTGGGAGCCTCGGATGATCTCACCGCCGGCCAAAGTACGTTTATGGTGGAGATGTTGGAACTGGCTCGGATTATTAACAGTGCGACCCCTGACAGCCTGGTCATTTTGGACGAGATTGGCCGGGGGACCAGTACCTATGATGGTCTCAGTATCGCCCAGGCAGCCAGTGAGTTTATTCACGATAAAATCGGAGCCAAAACCCTTTTTGCTACCCACTACCATGAGCTAACTCGTATGGCCGAGAAACATCCAGGCATTTACAATCTGTCTGTATCCGTGGTAGAATCTGGGGAAACTGTTACATTTCTCAAAAAGGTGCTGCCAGGCAAAGCCGATAAGAGCTATGGGATTCATGTTGCCAAACTGGCTGGCCTGCCCCATAAAATTATTTCTCGAGCATATGAAATCCTAGGTGGTCTGGAAAAAGAAAATAACAGCCAGCCTGGATTCAGGCTGGAACAAATCAATCTGTTCGGGGATGAAGAAAACCCCATACTGGTAGAATTTGAAGGTCTCAATGTCGATAATCTAAGCCCCCGAGATGCTTTGATGATATTGTATCGATGGAAAGAGATGAATCTAAACAAGGAGGTGTTGTAATGTGTTAATCGGTATTGATGTGGGCGGAACTTTTACCGATGGTGTTTTGTTGGATGGAAAGGCGATAGCGGCAACGGTGAAATACCCCACTGATAACGATGACCTAAAAACTACCCTGCTCAATGTGCTCGATAGATTGCTGGCGGGGATTGACAACCAGGATATCGACCGGGTTGTATTGAGCACTACGCTGGTTACCAACATGCTGGCCACCGACAGCGTGGCCAGAACGGCCTTACTTCTGCTGCCTGGTCCGGGACTGCCCCTGGATATCTACCGCTTGTTTGCTGACACCTATTTCCTGAAGGGAAGTATTGATTTTAGAGGCAGAAAAGTGGAAGCGATGGATCGTAAAGAGGTGGAAGCCGCCGTCGCTGATATCCATTCCCAGGGAATAAATAAAATTGCCATAGTTGGTAAGTTCTCCAATCGTAATAGTGAGTTGGAAAAAGCAGTGCGTAAAATTGTATTAGACAAATTCCCGTCCATGGAGGTTGCCATTGGCAGTGAGACAGCCGGTCAGTTAAATTACCTGCGCCGCATTGTTACAACCTATTATTCGATAATGACTAAAGAAGCCTGGGATGGTTTTGTAAGGGAGATAGAGACGGCTCTGCTCCAGAGAGGGATTACAGCTGTTGTGGATGTTTTGAAGGCCGACGGGGGAACCATGCCTTTACATTTATCCCAATCCAAACCATGCGAAACGGTATTTTCCGGACCTGCCGCTAGTACCATGGGGGCGGTGGCCCTGGTTATGAACCCCAGAAATTCAGTTGTAGTTGATATTGGAGGAACGACCTCCGATATTTCACTCCTGATTGAGGGACAACCTCTGTACGCTTCCAAGGGAGCCAGTATAAAAGGGCATTATACCCACATAAATGCATTTTCAGTTTGTTCGTTGGCACTGGGGGGAGACAGCCCGGTAACAATTAACCAGGATGTAGTATCAGTGGGCAGCAGACGGAAAGGAAGTGCAGCCTGTTTGGGGGGCGAATTACCGACTGTCATTGATGCATTCAATCACAAGCACCGGCTTGGCATTGGTAATGAAGCGCAATCTACTGCAAAACTAACCTGGATTGTACAGAATACGGGGCTGGAAATAGAAACGCTGTGTACAGAGGTAGAAAATATCGTCATCAACCGTCTGCAGGAAGCGATTCAGAATATGTTTCAAGAATGGGAAAATGAACCGGCTTATCGAGTTTGGGAAGTGGTGCATGGGCGCAAATTCAATGTACAGGAAATAATAGGCATCGGAGCCGCTACGGGGGCGATTATTCCAGTCCTGGCACGTAAAATGGGCGTGGATTGCATAATACCTGAGTATGCATCTGTAGCCAATGCACTGGGTGCATGTGTGGCCCGGCCTACTCTGGCTTTGAAAGTTCATATAGATACTGAAAATGGTTATTTTGTCCTGGACCAGGAAGGAATCAGCGGCCCAATTGCGGCGGGGCGAAATATGCAAATGCAGGATGCTCAAGATCTGGCTCGGCAACATTTAATTGAGATGGCCAAGGTCAGGGGCATGACGGAATATGCAGATGAAGCCGAATTTTATCTGCAGGAACAGTTCAATGTAATACGGGGATGGAGTACCGCCGGTAAGATATTTGATATAGGGGTTCAAATATCACCGGGTTTAATTAAAGAATATCAGGGGGTGAGCAGATGAAACAGACTGGTTTGGTATTTTTCCCGGCTTTTGATTGGGCTATTTCTCCAACTCATCCCGAAAGGGAGGAAAGGTTATTATACACCCGTGATCAATTGTTTGAAGAGGGCATAATGGATTTACCGCAGATACGAGAGTATAAGAGTCGCATGGCGGATAAAAAAGATATTGCCCGGGTTCATTTCTGCGTACCTGATATTGAGGCTCAGATTACTGAAGCTCATCTTGTATCAGCCGGTTCGTCATTGGTTATAGCTGATGCAGTAATAAACAAGGAAGTTGACAATGGCTTTGCTCTGGTGAGGCCGCCGGGACACCATGCTATGACAGTAGCCCATGGGAACCGGGGTTTTTGCAATATTAACAATGAAGCTATTATGATTGAGTATTTGCGTAAAAAATACGGCCTGCGTAAAATCGCCATTGTGGATACGGATGTCCACCATGGCGATGGAACCCAGGAGATATTCTGGCATGACCCGGATATCCTATTTATATCTTTTCACCAGGATGGCAGAACACTTTATCCAGGAACTGGATTTGTGGAAGAACTGGGGGGGCCGCTGGCTCATGGTACAACCATAAATATTCCTCTGCCTCCGCATACTACCGATGCAGGGATTCATTATGTATTAGACAACCTGGTTTTACCCATATTGGATGAATTTCAGCCCGAGTTAATAGTTAATTCGGCCGGACAGGACAATCATTACAGTGACCCGCTGGCTAATATGTCTTTTTCGGCGCAGGGTTATGCCGTGCTTAATGAAAAACTATCACCTGACATAGCGGTTTTGGAGGGTGGTTATTCAGTAGAAACTGCCCTGCCTTATGTAAATATGGGAATTATTATGGCCATGGCGGGCATAGACTACTCTAATCTCCGGGAGCCAGATTATTCCCCGGCTCAATTTAAGGAGTCTCCCCGTAACATGGAATATATCAAAAAACTGGTAGATACTCAACTGGCTAATTTCAGGGGGAAAGATGAAGTTGTAAAACAGAACCGCAAGAAATATGAACAAGAGTATTCCTACTATAAAAAAATATTTTATGATACAGATGGCATTCATGAGGAACAGTCAACCCGGATGCGCATGTGTGAACAATGTGCGGGATATAGAATAATTCAATCGACCGCTCAGCATCCCCGTTGGGATTTGAACCGGGTTTTCTGTCTGAGTGTACCGACCTATGGATGTCCTGAATGCCAGAAGCAAGCCCAGCGCATCTACCAGGAGATGTGTGAGAATTCAATTAATTTTAACTATATATATTTACAGGATAGGGTTGATGACGTGTATAAGTGCATGGATACGGTCCGGAGATTAGAAACGGTGTTGTAGAATGACAATCAAATTATTAGATGATCAGTTAATCAATAAGATTGCGGCCGGAGAAGTGATTGAAAGACCGGCTTCAGTTGTAAAGGAACTGGTGGAAAATGCAATTGATGCTGGCAGCAGCAAGATAACAGTACTTATTGCCACCGGGGGAATCGATAGGATTGAGGTAACGGACGATGGTCTGGGAATAGCTGGTGATGACGTTAGCCTGGCCTTGCAGCGTCATGCTACCAGTAAAATAACTGCCGAAGCCGATTTGTTTCGTATTGATACCATGGGGTTCAGGGGTGAGGCTCTGCCCAGTATTGCTTCGGTAAGCCGGTTGGAGTTATACACTCAATTTGCTTCACAGACGGGGACCCGTGCTCAACTGGAGGGCGGTAAAAGTCTGGACATAGAACCCTATCCTACCGCACCCGGGACGAAGCTCATTGTCCGTGATTTATTCTTTAATACCCCAGCCCGCAAGAAATTCTTGAAGTCGCCTGTAAGTGAGGGAATTCGTGTACACGATATTATGTGTCGGCTGGCCCTTTCAAGACCGGATATCTCGTTTTCTTTCTCCAATGAGAAGAAGCTCTATTTTAAAACACCCGGTAATGGAAATTTGCGCGATACAATGGTTTCTATTTATGGCCAGGACTATGCCCATAACTTCCTGGATTTGGAATGGAGTGGCGAAGACTATGCTGTGCGGGGTTTGGTATCGAAACCTGAATTTCGCAGAATGAACCGTAAAAACCAGATATTTTTCGTAAATAATAGACTGGTAAAAAGCCCCATGCTGGCCAGGGCAGTTGACGAAGGCTACCGGGGGCTTTTACTGGCGCGTGAGTTTCCGGCGGTGCTTCTTTTCCTTACTATTGAGAAAGGCGAAGTTGATGTCAATGTTCATCCCCAGAAGAATGAGGTGCGCTTCCGGGACGAAAAGATTGTTTTCCGGCTTATCAATCAGGCGATTAAAGACAGACTCACCGATTCACCGTATTCAGGCAGCACCAGAATGGAATGGGGGACAACCTCAAGCAGGCTTTCCAACCCTGCTGCAAGTGGGAGCAGCCAACCCATTCACCATGAAACGTCTCGAATATTTGAACCGGGTATGCCCTTTGATTTCAGTAACCAAACCGTGGAACGACCGGCCTGGAAGGGCCTGGATATGGAAGAAAGGCCACTGGCAGACCATGAATTTGCAGTCATTGGCCAGTGCTTTAATTCCTATATTCTGGTCGAAAAGGGTGAAGAGCTCTGGGTGGTCGACCAGCATGCAGCCCATGAACGGATTAGGTACAGCCGCTTGTTGGAACAGCGTGAATCCCAAGCAGCCCATTCTCAATTGCTTACTTTTCCCTTGGCTTTCGATCTATCCACGGCCGGGATGGATGTATTGGAAGAGAGGCATGAAATATGGCGCGAGCTAGGATTTGATATTGAATCAATAGGCCCCAATTCCGCAATTATTAGGTCAGCGCCTCCTGAGCTGCAAGGGAAGGAAATCGAGTTTATCAACGAGTGTCTGGAACTCCTTCAAAACGAACAACCCATCAATCTACACCGAGAAATCTATGCCATGATGGCTTGCAAACAGGCGGTTAAGGCGGGGGAGAGTCTAACCCGGGCGGAAATGGCTATGCTGATTAAGGACTTGCTGCAGGTGAACGATTATAGAAACTGTCCGCACGGCAGACCGACTATAATTCAGATTAGTCATCTGGAATTAGATAAACGATTTAAAAGGAAATAGAGATGAAGTTTGTAATTACCACCACTCAGTCCGTAAACGATGTCAGCGATGCTCTGGCCCTGTTTATAAACGAGACCGGACTTTTATATGTTCCGCGCCAGAGGAGCAGTCTGCAGAGAATAGCCGTTCAACATGAAGCGCTCGGGATTATAGTCTGGGAATCGGAGCGACCGGTACTCTATATTGACAATGAAAAGTTGTTTTTCCATCCCAGTATGGCCAAGTGCAGGATTGCGGCTTATCGGAAGAAATCTCAAGACGACATAATGATTAAAGCCTGCCAGTTGGCGAGAGAGGATAGTTTTCTGGACTGCACCCTGGGGATGGGAGCTGATGCCATTGTGGCTGCCTACTTTTCTGAGAGCGGGAGAATTACCGGCCTGGAGTCTCAACCGGTGGTTGCGGCGGTAATAGGTTGGGGTATGAAAATGTATCAGGGAAATATGCCCTGGCTCAACCAGGCGATAAAAAGAATAGAGGTAATTAATAGTAATCATAAAGACTATTTGAGCCAGCAGGCAGATCGGTCTTATGATGTAGTATACTTTGATCCTATGTTTCAAAGACCACAGTTGAAAAGTCAGCCTATTTCCCCCTTGAGAAAACTGGCCAATCATGCCCCCCTGGATATCAAGACAATTCAGGACGCCTGCCGTGTGGCCAGGAAATGTGTAGTCATGAAAACATGGGGTGGGGGCGAAGAAATGGTTAAGCTTGGATTTCAAAAGGTCAGGGGCAGCCAACATAACCCCATTATCTACGGTGTAATCAAACTATAGTATATGTTTATAAACAAACGATTAGGAGTCCTATATGTTGAAATTAGGTGCTTTAGTAGGCCCTACAGCCGTTGGCAAAACAGAAATATCTTTGCGGCTGGCCCAGAAAATAGGCGGAGAAATTATATCCTGTGATTCCATGCAGGTCTACAAGGGCATGGATATTGGTACGGCTAAAGCGAGTTCTGAGCAGCGCAGCAGGGTTGCCCACCACCTTATTGATATAGTGGATCCCGGGGTGGGTTTTACAGTGGCAGATTATCAGAGATTAGCCCGCGCGATGATTCAAGATATTGATGGACGCGGCAGTATTCCCATTCTGGTTGGGGGTACCGGATTATATTATCAGGCCGTAGTTGATAATTATGATTTTTTCCCCATGGACTCCCGGCAGGCAGTCCGGGCTAAATGGGAAAAGATGCATGATAATCAAGGTCTGGATTATCTTTATGAACAACTTCTGGCTGTAGATAAACAATATGCCTTAAAAATCGGCGGTAATGACAAAAAGAGAATAATTCGGGCTTTGGAGGTATATGACCTGACTGGTCAGCCCTTTTCTGCGGTTCAGACCAGAAACCGCAATACATATCTTCTGGCTGCGGTGGGGCTTTATATGGATAGGATTCAGCTCTATGCCCGTATTGAAGAAAGAGTGGATAAAATGATGAAGGAGGGGTTACTGGACGAAGTTGCCCAACTGAGAGAGCAGGGTTATGATTTATCGATGAACTCTATGCAAGCTCTGGGTTATAAGCAGGTATACAGCTATATGGAGGGTATGCTTACCTGGCATGATATGCTGAAGGAAATCAAGAAGGAAACGCGGAATTTTGCCAAACGGCAATATACCTGGTTTAATAAAGATAAGCGCATCCGGTGGGTAAATGTGGGGGATTATTCCGATGATTCTTTATTGATTGAAAAAATTTGTGAACTTATGGAAGGACAATTACAGAAGGTGTAGAATATAAATAGATATGGCAGATACTTAAATTGAAGAAATAATTGAGTGGAGGATAATACCTTGATGAGTAAAAACCAGTTTAATTTGCAGGATGCTTTCCTTAACCAGATAAGAAAAGATAAAATATTGGTTACTATATTTTTGGTTAATGGATTTCAGATAAAGGGCCTTGTCAAAGGGTTCGATAATTTTACCGTAGTGGTAGAATTAGATGGACGCCAGCAACTTGTTTATAAACATGCTATATCGACAGTTGCACCTATAAAACCTATCGGTGTTATTAGCATGGAACCCAGAGCGGAAAATGAAAACGTTTGAAATTTGTTGCCGTGAATAAAAAGATGATTTACTCTCCGGTATCAATTGGATGCCGGAGAGTTTTTTTGACTGATTATGATCGAGCTGTTGGCGTAAGCTCGATGGATAGCATGGCCTGCGGTTCACAAGCCATCTGCAAGTGTCACCACTCCGGTCTGTTTTTCATATATATAGGGTAGATTTGATTAGGAATGGTGATATAAATGGAAATATCCATGAGGTTTAAGAATGCTCCCCTGGGATCCGAAAGTATAGATGTTGCTCAGATTGCACCCCTTTCATTTACCCGTACGGATGCCTTTTATGAATTAGAGCAGCTAATCGGATTAAAACCAGTGAAAAGGACTATCGCAGAAATAACTGCTTTTTCGCTGATTCAAAAACAAAGAAACGATAAAGGATTAAAATCCTGCCCTACAGTCTTGCATGCTATTTTTAAAGGCAACCCGGGTACAGGCAAAACAACGGTTGCTAGAATTATAGGGAAAATATTCCAGGACATTGGCGTTTTAAGCAGAGGCCACCTGGTAGAAGCTGAAAGAGCTGACCTGGTTGGTGAGTATATAGGTCATACAGCCCAAAAAACCAAGGAAATATTAAAGAAGTCCCTGGGGGGGGTTCTATTTGTGGATGAGGCCTATACGCTTGCCCAGGGGGGAGAGAAGGATTTTGGGAAAGAGGCCATCGCTACCCTGGTCAAAGCGATGGAAGATCAACGCAATAATCTGGTTGTCATTTTAGCTGGATATTGCTCTGAAATGGATGCCTTTATTAATTCCAATCCGGGTTTGCGGTCCAGATTTCCCTTGCAGATTGATTTCTCCGATTATGATGGTGATGAACTTTTTCAGATAGCCTTGCAGATGTATACGGAGAGGGATTATGAATTAAGCAGTAAATGTCGGTGGAAATTGAAAACCAAACTGAATGAGTTTGTGAAAAGGCATCACCCCCACAGCGGTAATGCCCGCTATGTTCGTAATATGGTGGAAAAATCGATCAGGCTGCAGGCCTTAAGAATTGTAGATAATAATAATCTTACCCGCCGAAATTTAATGACGCTGGAAGAGGTTGATTTACCTGATAGCATGGAATAATATGATTGCATATAAAATCTGTCACTGAAAGTGGTGTGAAAAAAAGTGAATGCCCTTGATTTAATTCGCCAGGGAGAGAACTCCCTGCGCGATGTGTTTGCACAGTTTGAAGAAACAGCTTATTTTAATCAGGCTAAAGTATTAAAAGCCTTTCAGAACCACAGAGTAAGAGAAAGTTTTTTTGATTCCTCCTCGGGTTATGGATATGGCGACATGGGGAGGGATGAACTCGAAAGTATTTATGCAGAGGTCCTGCAAACTGAAGACGCTATGGTTCGTGCTCAAATCGTATCAGGGACCCATGCCATATCTGCCTGTCTGTTTGCCCTTTTAAGACCCGGAGATGAAATGATCTCCATAGTGGGGAGTCCATATGATACCCTGTGTAAGGTGATTGGCAAAACGTCTCCCGTCAGGGGGACCCTGGTGGATAGGGGAATCAGGTATAAGGAGATACCCCTCAATGAGGATGGCAGACCTGACTTGACTGCTATAACTAATAATATTAAAACCAACACTCGCCTGGCCCTTATACAAAGATCACGCGGATATAGCTTAAGGCGTTCTCTGCGGATTGAAGATGTTGCCATGTTGGTGAAGGCAATTCGGGCGGCCAACCCGAGCACTATTATTTTCGCAGATAATTGCTATGGTGAATTTACTGATATCCGTGAACCATCGGAGGTTGGAGTGGATCTGATGGCCGGGTCCTTGATCAAAAATCCGGGCGGTGGTTTGGCTCCAGCGGGTGGTTACATAGCTGGCCAAAAAGATCTGGTGACCGAAGTAGCTTATCATTTGACCGCACCTGGCTTAGGAAAAGCTCTGGGTGCAAGTTTAACCAATAAGCGCAGTTTATACCAGGGGTTTTTTATGGCACCCCATATCGTACTGCAAGCCATGAAGGGGGCTTCCTTGCTGGCATACGTATTTGCGCAGCAAGGCTGCCAGGTGTATCCAGGCTGGGACGAAAAACGCGGTGATATTGTACAAGCTATTAATATGGATAGTGCCGCACAAGTAATCAAGTTTTGCCAAATTGTTCAAAACAACTCTCCCATAGACAGTGATGTGTACTTAGAATACGGTCAGGTTCCCGGATATGATGATCCGATTGTGATGGCGGCGGGGACATTTGTGCAAGGCTCATCCATTGAGATATCATGTGATGCGCCGCTTAGAGAACCCTATGTGGTCTACTTTCAGGGGGGTATAACTTATGAACACTGTCGATTTGTGATCAAACAATTGATTGAAGGATTGAATATAAAAACAATATGATTTATAAAGCTTGATAGAGTGAGTTTGGGGGTAGTAACGGCGAATAAATCAGGCATGTGTAAATAAGTACACTTGAAGAAGTCATGTAAAGAGGTTGAGATTAATGGAGCAATCCGTTAAATTGTGCCAATATTGATATAGGGGGTATAACGTATGGATGTTTCAATTTTCATTATTACCCTGGTTGTTATCCTGATAGGGATTGCGGGAACATTTTTACCGGTTCTGCCCGGTGTGCCGTTGGTTTTTGTTGCTATCGCTGCTTATGGCTGGTACGAAGGTTTTCAAGTGATTACCCCCCGGTATTTAGTAATAATTGCCGGGCTGGCAGTTTTGTCTCTATTCGTTGATTATCTGTCCACATATATGGGAGCCAAATACTTTGATTCCAGCAAAAGGGGTCTTTGGGGGGCTGTATTAGGCAGTTTGGCAGGACTTTTTATATTCCCTCCGCTGGGACTGCTGATCTGCCCCTGGTTGGGAGCAATTATCGGCGAGTTGACCCAGGGGAATGATCTACAAAAAGCGTTGCGTTCGGGTTTGGGGGCGGTTATAGGCCTGTTCTCCGGCATTGCCTTCAAAGTAATCCTGGCTATAGGCATGCTGGTATCATTCCTGATCATGGTTTGCTGATTGATAGCGCTTTTGGCTATAGGTGACAACGAAAAAGGGTTCACCACGATTGGACCAGCCCGCAATGCGTCTTACTGATTGATAACGCTGATTATATGTGATAACCTAGTTTAGTCGAACCAGACTGATTTACAGGAGGGACATTTTTTGAATAGAGAAGATATTATTAGAATAGTCCAGGAGGAAAATGTAAAATTCATAAGGCTCCAATTTACCGATATTTTGGGAGTGATGAAAAACATCTCCATTCCGGTTGAGCAATTGGGCAAGGCTTTGGATGGGGAGTTAATGTTTGATGGTTCTTCCATAGAAGGCTTTGTTCGTATCGAAGAATCAGATATGTACCTTAAGCCGGATTTTGATTCATTCCTGGTGCTTCCCTGGAAGAGTCCAACCTCCTCAAGCAGGACGGCACGACTGATATGCGACATATTTGATTCGGAAGGCAACCCTTTTCATGGCTGTCCCCGCTATGCACTTTCCAGAGTACTTAATGAGGCCAGGGAAATGGGCTATACCATGCAGGTAGGTCCGGAGCCGGAGTTTTTTATGTTCCAAGTCGGTGAAGATGGGAGTCCGAGTTTGCAGACCAATGATACAGCCAGTTACTTTGATTTGCCGCCCGTCGATAAGGGGGAAGATGCCCGGCGGGATATGGTAGAAACCTTGCAAAGCATGGGTTTCGAGATTGAAGCCTCTCATCATGAAGTAGCCCCGGGTCAGCATGAGATTGATTTTAAATATATGGAAGCGCTGAGAACCGCGGATAACATAATGACATTTCGCATTGTAGTCAGAACCGTAGCTCAACGTCATGGACTGCATGCTACCTTTATGCCCAAGCCGATATTTGGCATTAATGGGTCGGGGATGCACATGCATATTTCTCTATTCAAGGAAGATCAAAACATCTTCTATGATGCCGGGAGAGAGGATGGTCTAAGCGATATATGCCGCCATTTCATTGCCGGAGTTTTAAAACATGCCCCGGCTATTGCTGCCATTACCGGTCCTACGGTCAACTCCTATAAGCGCTTGGTACCCGGTTATGAAGCACCGGTCTACATAGCCTGGTCTTATCGGAATAGGAGTCCGCTGATAAGAATTCCGGCTAAACGCGGTATGAGCACCAGGATTGAGGTCCGCAGTCCAGATCCGAGCTGTAATCCTTATTTGGGTATGGCGGTTATACTTAAAGCAGGCTTGGAAGGAATTCGCCAAAAATTGGTCCCCCCGCCCACGGTAGAACAAAATATTTATGAAATGGATCTGGCCAGCCGTAATGAGCAGGGAATTTCCTCCTTACCTGAAAATCTTTATGAGGCAATTAAGGAATTACAAAAAGATCCGGTAATCCAGGACGCATTGGGACAACATATCTGTACTCGTTTTATCAAGGCCAAGACTAAAGAATGGGAGGGCTACAGTTCCCGGGTTTATGATTGGGAAATAGATGAGTATTTGGAGAAGTTCTAACTTGACCAATTATACAGACAAAAGCCACCCGGAAACAGCCCAATGCTGTCCAGGTGGCTTTATTTTATAACGAATTTTTACATATGCCTCAAGAGACCAGTTACTTTGCCGAGGATGGCAACCTCAGGCGCAATAATGGGCTGCATGGAGCTGTTTTCAGGTCGTAATTCGATGTGGTCATCCCGCTTGTAAT
>Ga0265294_10003418_pt1 | contig 20287 bp, 16 predicted proteins | sample MunlanPumphouse3_FD_192504 | JGI IMG/M metagenome (GOLD analysis project Ga0265294, IMG submission 192504) | Groundwater microbial communities from a municipal landfill in Southern Ontario, Canada - Pumphouse #3 | ecosystem: Environmental > Aquatic > Deep subsurface > Groundwater | place...
GAATCACCAGCATGTCGCTGGCGTGAATCGGCTGCCACCCGCGCATGCTGGACCCGTCGAATCCAAAACCGTCCTCAAAAACAGACGCTTCCAGCTCGCAGAGCGGCACGGTGAAATGCTGCCATACTCCCGGAAAATCCAGAAATCGAATGTCCACCACCCTGACCCCTTTGGCCCTGGCCATCTCCAATACCTTCTCTGGCGTCATAAATTACTCCTTTCATAAACAGATATAATTGTATTGAATTTTTGTCGCTTGAAAGTAACCGTTAACATGCCATTAAGAAAGACAGCAATGCTTGTGCCAGTTTTGCCGGAATCATCTTATTCTTTTTGTTTCAAGAGGTTGAAGAATTTTCTTCCCGGCGCCGCGAAAAATGAGTCTACAAAACTGTTAAATCCAAAAAAAATTATTCCAATTTTGTCGGTCAACAGGCGCAAATAATTTCATTTGCTTTTCGGTATGTCTGTTTCATGCTATACAATTCAATCACCTGCGGACAAAATGTTCGCCTTTGAATCTTTATAATTCCGGTAATAACGCCTTTAAACCGAACCCTGATGCTGCAAAAAGAGGATGCCTGTCATGCAAACCACGGCCCTCGAATTTTCGACTTACCCGGATCACCCGGTTCTGGCGGTGGGTGCCTTTGTTTTTGATAACGGACGTGTTTTGATGGTTCGCCGGGGCCGCCCTCCCGCCGAAAACCTTTGGGCCATTCCGGGCGGCAAGGTCCGATTGGGTGAATCACTTCAAAAGAGCGCCGAACGCGAAGTGCTTGAAGAAACCGGCCTTATTATTTGTGCAGGCAAGCCGGTATGCGCTTTTGACTTGATTGAACACGATTCTGACGGAAGGATCCGGTTTCATTACGTCATCGTGGATCTGGACGCCGAACTTGCCGGAGGGGTTCTACGGGCAGGGGATGATGCCCGGGAAGCTCGATGGGTTGCGGCAGAAGAATTGTCCTTCCTGAATGTCAGCCGCACAACGATTGATATGCTCAGGGATTGCTTCAGGTTCGGAATATAGCTTTCCCGCAGGCAATTAGTCAGCGTGCAGCGTTGACCCGTAGCGTATTTTCCCGATCAGCAGGATGATCGCACCGGCCATTGCGATCACCGCGCTGATCAGAAAAAGATTGGCCGCCCCGATGCGCTCGAAAAAAATTCCGTTAAAGAAAAAGCCCGCCATCATGCCCAATCCGTAGCTCAGGGCGTTATTGGCGGCCTGTCCGAAAGTTTTCCCTTCCGATGGACTCAAGGCATCGATATACAGAATACTGGCCATATGAAATGCGCCGTAGGTGGCGGCATGAAGCACCTGAGACATCAAAATGGCCACAGGGCCCCGTGCGAAACAGAGTGCCGACCATCTGAATATCGCGGCGATAAATGAAAATAACAATACATTTTCAATGGAAAACCTTCTGAAAATCGCTACCGACCGCAGCATGACGACGATTTCAGCGCAGGAAGCCAGTGCCCAGGTCAATCCGATAAAGGTATTGTCGTATCCGAGATGTTCCAGATGAATGGAAAAAAAGCCATAGTAAGTCCCATGGCTGGCCAGCATCAAAAATCCGCAGGTTAACAATATCACCATGCGCCCGCTGAAAAGTTTCGTCCAGGAACCGCCCGATATATGAATGCAACCGGCCGTGCTTTTGGGCATTTTGAAGGACATTGCCGCCTGAAGACACGAACCGGCAAAAATCAAACTCAGAATGATTTGAACGGAATACATATCGATCAGGCGGCCTGAAATCAGGACCAGAAGTACAAAGCTGATCGACCCCCACACACGGATGTTTCCGTAGCTTTTCTTCTCGTTGCCCAGAATCTCCATGGTAAAGGCTTCCATAAAAGGAGTGAGCGGTGCGTAGAAAATGCCGTATGCCGCAACAAAGAACAAAAACCAGCGGAAATCGGAAACGCGGAAAAAAGCGGCCCAGATTACGGCGCAAAGCACGGTGCACAGGATATAAATCGGTCTTCTCGCGCAATAACGGTCGGCGATTCTGCCCCAAATCAGGGGGAAAACCACCAGGCAAAGGGATCTCAGTGCCGAAATAACGCCGATCTGAAAACCGGAGAAGTTGATATGGTAGCAATACAGATTGAAATACGGGAGAAAAACGCCCATGATGCCGAAAATCATCACATACTGGGCGCTGACAACAATTTTTTGGGGCCGCATGTCCATACCCGGTTCATAAGCCATTTGATTGAAAATTGCAATTTTCAGGAAAAACCTTGTGGCCGGGAACGCGCTTGCCATAACGATCAAAAAAGCTCTGCCCGCGGTTTCTTGACACGGGCAGGGCTTTCTGATAGCGGTTCACATCATGATCAAAAAAAGGGAAGACTTATGAGTTCAATGGATGAGCAAATTTTGAGATCCGCCAAGGAAATCACCGTCAAATTTATCGAGGTGGGCCGGGTGTCCCCCCAGGGTTTTCCGGAAATTTTCCGTACGATTTACAGCGCCATTCTGGATGCCGTTCAAAATCCCTCAAAACCGGAAGATCCGTCCCAGAAATAACGGTTTAAAGCCGCTCGGGGCAGCGTCATTTTTCAGGCGCAGCGCCCGATTCCCTCTTCATGGCATAAATGCCCTAATGGGCCTCGGCCCAGTTGTTTCCCGTCGCAACATTGACCTTCAGCGGCGCCTTCAGATCCCAAATATTTTCCATGATCCGGACGACCATCTGTTTGACCGCGTCGATCTCTCCGGGCGGGGATTCAAAAACCAGTTCGTCGTGAACCGACAGGAGCATGGCGGTCTGAAGCTTTTTTTCTCTCAGAGCCGCGTCCACCTGAATCATGGCCAGTTTGATCAGGTCTGCGGCCGTGCCTTGAATCGGCGTGTTGACCGCCGTTCGTTCCGCAAACTGTCGCACGTTCCTGTTGGAGCTGTTGATGTCCGGAAGCAGGCGGATTCTTCCCAGCAGGGTGGCGGTTCGGCCGGTTTTTCTGGATTCTTCGATAGTCCGGTCGATGAAATTCTTGACGCCCCGGTAGCGTGAAAAATAGTTGTCGATATATTTTTTTGCCATGATCTGGCTGATATCAAGGGCTCTGGAAAGCCCGAAGGGGCTCATGCCGTAAATGATGCCGAAATTGATCACCTTGGCCTGGCGGCGAAGCTCCGGGGTGATCATGGAGGGAAACACCTGAAAAACCTCGGCGGCGGTTCGCACGTGGATATCCTCGTCGTCCTGAAAGGCCTTGATCAGAGTCGGGTCTTCCGAACAATGGGCAAAAATGCGAAGCTCGATCTGGGAATAATCCGCTGAAATTACCTGCCAGCCTTCCCGGGGAATGAACATGCCGCGAATCCGGCGGCCTTCCTCGGTGCGGATGGGAATGTTCTGAAGGTTGGGATCCGAACTGCTCAGGCGTCCGGTGGCCGTGACCGTCTGGTTGAACGAGGTGTGAATCCGGCCGGTTTGCGGATGCACCAGTTCGACCAACGCGTCGGCATAGGTGGATTTGAGCTTGGCCAGGGTTCTGTGCTGCAGGATCATGGCGGGCAGTTCGTGACGATGGGCCAGTTCGGTCAGGACCTCCACATCCGTGGAATACCCGGTTTTCTTTCTGGTTTTTTTCTGAACCGGCAGCTTGAGCTTTTCAAACAGAATCTCTCCTATCTGCTGGGATGACTTGATGTTGAACCGTTCGCCGCACGCGCTGTATATGGATGATTCGATTTTTTCGAGCTGATGCTCGAAGGATTTGGAAAGATCGCGAAGCCCGTTCACATCCACGCGGATGCCCTGCATTTCCATCCGCATGAGCACGGGCACCAGCGGCATTTCCACGTTGCGCATGAGTTCCTCAAGCCCCATTTCGGAAAGCTTTCCGGAAAGCACCCGGAAGGCGGCCAGAGTGACATCGGCATCCTCGCAGGCATAGGGCGCGGCATTTTCCAGGGGAACCGCGTTAAACCCGACAGCGCTCTTTCCCTTGCCCGTAACGTCCTCGTAGGTGATGGTCTTGTGGTCGAGAAAATCCAGGGCGATCTGATCCAGATTGTGGGCCCGTTTGGAAGGGTTGATCAGATAGGAGGCCAGCATGGTGTCGAAAATCACGCCGTCGAGCAAAACTCCATGACGGGTCAGCACGATCCAGTCGTATTTGATGTTCTGGCCGACCTTGCCGATATCCGGGTTTTTCAGAACCGGACCAAGGCGATTCAGGACGGTTTTGATTTCAAGCTGTCGCACCTGCGGGTCATCGTGACCCACGGGAATATAGAAGGCCTCATCCGGCTGAAGGCTGAAAGAAAGGCCCACAAGTTTTGCCTTCATGGGATCGATATTCGTAGTTTCGGTATCCAGGGCAAAAAGCTCCGACGACTCAAGGCGGTCGACGAGTCCGGACAATTCCTTTTCATCCAGAATCACCCGGTATTGCTTGTCTTTAAGGTCTGAGGGTCTGGAGACCGACTGCTGAAGCTGGCGGAACTCAAGCTCCTGGAAAAGACCGGAGAGCCGTTTTCCGTCCGGCGTCTGAAGCTTGAAGCTTTCCGGGTCAAAGGAGAGGGGGACGGCGGTGTCGATCGTGACCAGCTTCCGGCTGAGCAGGGCCAGGTCCTTTGCTTGAAGCAGTTTCTCCTTCTGCTTCTTTCGGGGAATCTCATCAATCCGGTCATATAGATTGTCGATGCTTCCGAACTCCTGAATCAGCGACAGCGCGGTTTTCGGACCGATCCCCTGAACTCCGGGAACATTGTCCGACACATCTCCGGACAGCCCCATGACCTCGATCATCTGGGCGGGTTCGACTCCGAAGGTCTTCTGAATCTCCTTCAGATCAATGGCCTTGTCCTTCATGGGGTCCCAGATGGTGCTCTTTTCGGTGACCAGTTGCACGAAGTCCTTGTCGCCGGTGACCATGACCACCTCAAAGCCCTGCTCCCGTGCCATGCGGGAAAGGGTTCCGATGATGTCATCGGCTTCATAGCCCGGCATTTCCAAAACCGGCACGTTGTAGGCCCGGGTAATTTCCTTAATATAGGGAATCTGGACGGCCATGTCCTCGGGCATGGCCGGCCGGTTGGCTTTGTAATCCGGAAAAATTTCGTGACGGAAGGTCGGCCCCCTGGCATCAAAAACCATGACCGCGTATTCCGGCGTGCGGTCTTCCATAAGCTTGATCAGCATGCGGGTGAATCCGAAAACCGCATTGGTTGGAAGCCCTTTGGAGTTTGAAAGCCCCCGGATGGCGTGATAGGCCCGGTGAATGTAAGCGGTGCCGTCGATCAGATAGAGGGTTTTTTTCATTTTCAAAGATTTCTTTCAAATAGCAGATGTTGGCCGTCTGGCAGCAGTCGTCTTTGTTTTTCTTTGAATGCCCTATCATTGTTCACGGCGAATCACAAGAACCAGCCCGATCCACTCAGGTCGATCGGATATCTTTAACAGCCTGTCAATGGAACGGAACTGTCTAAAATACCACGCAATCGGCACAACCCCATCGATATACACGCTGAAAGCGGCGTTTGCCGAAGCGCGAAAGCGGTTATTTTATTCTCCGGGCCAGAAGAATCGTCCGGATATATGCCCTGCAACGGGACAATACCCCACCAGATGGGTATTCCTCCTAGAAAAAATGAAGTGTTCACCCTATAGACATTGGATTGAAATCGCCATATGAAAAATTTATTATAAAAATAGTATTTCGCATTTTTTGAAAAACCGCGTGCGCCATGGCACCGACGCGGTGGCCGCATAAACCCAAAAATTGATGGATCGCATTTTGTCACCCCCAACCGTATTTCCTTTCCGGAAAAAATACTGCCGCTTGAACAGCAATTCCGCTGGGCTATGCAATCGCCCCTTAAGGGCTTTCGTGATAATTTTACCTGGATTTCAACCTTTTCTGTACCGAAATCCGGGATGCTAATCGCAACTTTTTGAAAGGAGAAAAAAGGTATGCCCGAAGGTATTGTAAAGTGGTTCAACGACAAAAAAGGATATGGGTTCATTGAACAGGAAAACGGTCAGGACATCTTCGTTCATCATACGGCTATTGATATGCAGGGTTTCAGAACCCTTTCTGAAGGCGCTAAGGTGAGCTTCGAAGTATTTCAGAGCGATCGTGGTCCCGAAGCCAGAAAGGTTCTCAAACTCGGATGAATGAATCCGGCTTGCCCGTATACGGTATTTCATAAAACAGAGGATTGTTTTTCAAGCTTAAACGGCTGGAAGCTGGGTGCATTCAAAAGCGTGACTGCCGGTTCCAAAAAGCCTTGCAAGGATGCTTTAGAGCCTTGCAAGGCTTTTTGATGAAAAAACCAGCTTCACGCTAAGCTTCTTTGTAAAGCCGGTGAATGGTCTGCGCATGCCAGTTGCCGCGGCCGGAGAATGTCGGAATGTTTTTGTTCGCAAGATATTGCGCAATTTCATTATAGGTTGAGCCGGAATCGTACATCTCGTGGATAATTTGAACAATATTTTCGCGGCTCATTTCCTGTGACGAAACAAGTGGCTCAATAACCGCGCTTTCTTCGCTTTCGATTGCCATGACGGGTTGCATGCTCTGATCGATTTCCATGTCGCCCGCTAAATGCTTTCGAAGGGAGGCGGCGATCACTTCCAAGGCCGTGACCTTGCGCTCCTCTGTGCGGACTTTGTTTTCAACCTCATCAGCCAGCCGCCTTTGATGATCAGTAATGGATTCAAGCGTTTTCGACAACACGGGCATGAGGTCCCGCAGCAGGGCTTCAAGCTGTTCGCTGCCTTCAGACCGGCGTTGATTGGGATTTTTTCTGCGAAAGTTGGGGTTCTGGCGATCCTGCGGATTGTAAACGCCGTTTTCATAAGTACGTGGGGGGCGATTGCCGGAACGATAGTTCTGATAATAGTCACTCATTGGAAGTACTCCTAAATTTTCGGCGGCCCGGAGGCCTGTCATCGAGAAAGAAAACATATAAACTGACAGAAAACCGCGTCTGAGCGCGAAATGCCACGGCCGGGCCACGAAGTCGTTGATCGTCGCAACCTGATAAAACTCGCGATGCATGCCCGGCAATGCCAAAAAACACAAAAACAAAACCACTCAAAAAGTGTTTACGCCCAAATCAAGAAACTTTTGTATTGCAATCCCGCAGAACGTCACCTAAGTTCACGAAAATTGGAAAAACATCTCGCGACGATATCGTTGAATTTCGCTGTTGTTTTCATCTGGGCATTATTCCTATAATACCAGGAAATTCTCCTGTCAATACGGGATTTTCCCCCGTCTGTTTTTTTATTCAAAAAATCATGGAATCCGCTTGCGCTGAATTCATGATTTCTATGAAGAATGGATTCAATTTAAAACGAAAACCGATTTCATTCTTTGAAAAAAGGCGTGCAGAGCCGTATTCTGATGAGAGCTCATGCACAAGGGGGCGGGAAGCATATGAGCGCCAACCGTGCCGGAAAGCCCGGATTTCAGCACTTTTTCCCGGGCTCAGGGGGAGACGTCAAATCCCTCTGTCTGGCGTTGGAGTTCGAAATGGCTTCCAAACACCTGAGTATAGGCGCTGATCACGTTGAACCTTGCCCGCGAGAGATAAAAAATCGCGTCGAGTATATCCGAGGAAGTATTCAGTCCCTGTTTAAAGGCCAGATCCGTCACCCGAAGATTTTCTTCGGCTTCAGCCCGGCTGCTTCTGGCCACCTGAAGATTATCAAAAGCCACTTCCAGATCCAGCAGCGTGTTGTGCAGCTGAGTTTTCAGCGTGTTTTCCAGTTCATTGCGGTCATATTCCGATTTTTTCTCTTCGATCCTGGCATGGCGAATCCGGCTGTATTTTTTCAGCCCGTCGAATATATTGATCGATACGGTCGCCTGAAGCCGCATATCGTCTTCCTGAAGATCTGAAGAACCGAAATAATAATCATCGAAGTCCAGCTTGCGATAATTGGCAGACACATCGGCTCGCGGATAAAGTTGAGCTTTGGCGGACTGGACTTGGAAACGCGCTGCGGCAATCGCCTTTTCAAGCGCCAGAAGTTCGCTGCGGTTTTTCAGCAGCATGGCTTCCATCTCAGCATAATCTTTTTTTTCAGGAAGGTTTTCAAAACATGAAAAATCCAGGGTTTCCAGGGAAATTTCCTCGCCGGTTTCGCGCATCAGGGCGTTGACGCTTTTCTGGACCGAGGCTTTCGCCCGACGGGCCTCCTGCTCGGCATTGTCCAATTCAACCTTGATTCGCAGCAGATCGCTTTTGGTCAGAATTCCCACCTGATGTTTGAGCGCCACTTCCCGGTGCCGGTCCCGGTAGAGGGCAACCGCATCCTCGGCGACCTTTTGATTGGCCTGGTTTCTGTAAACCTCGAGCATCAACAGGGCTGTGTTCAGAAATATGTCCTGCTTGACGGCGTTGAGGCCCAGCCGGTCGATCTCCTCGTTGACCCTGGCGGTCTTGAGATCAAAATTGTCCTTGAACCCCGCAAATATATTCCATGTAATCGAACCCAGGAATCTGTCGTTTTGTTTGTATTCGAGGGCGGTCAGCGAATTGTCTCTGAGCCGGTTCAGGGTGTAGCTGAAATCCACGGAGGGAAGAAAATTCCCCCGAACCTCCCGGATATTTTGAACCTGCTGGTCGACAATCGCCTCATAGGTCTTGACCAGATCCCGGTGTACCAGGGCCGCCCGCTGAAGTTCCGTCAGATTCTGAGCATGTACCGTTGCGGCCAGCAGCAGACAGGGTGCAAACAACATGAGTTTAATGGCTTTCATTGGATTTATCCTTGCATGATTTCGTCAAACCGATTTTTTTCTTCAAAGCCGATGAAAAAAGCCAGCAGGGCCGGAATGACAAACAGGGTAAAGACCGTTGACAGGGCCAGCCCCCCCAGAAGCACACTACCGATGCCCCGGTACATCTCGCTGCCTGATCCGGTGGTTGCGACCATAGGCATCAGGCCGAAAATGCTGGTGAATGCGCTCATGAATATGGGGCGGATGCGGTTTTTGACCGATTCGGAGATGGCCTGCATTTTTTCCATATGCGCGTATCGAATGTTGTTCAAGGATTGATGAACGATCAGAATCGCATTATTGACCACGGTGCCGATCAGAATGATGAAGCCCAGCATGGTGAGCACATCCATGGGCTGGGGGGCGATGAACGCATCGACCAGCTTCAGACCGATAAAACCGCCTGCGGCGGCCAGCGGCACCGAAAACATGATGATCAGCGGATAGAAAAAATTTTCAAACAAAGAGGCCATCAACAGATAGGTGATTACCAGAGCCAGCAGGATGTTCCATTGCAGGGCGAGACGGGTCTGTGTCAGCTTGTCTGCGTTTCCGCCCGTATTGATGCTCAACCCGGAAGGCAGTTTGCCACCCTCTTTGAGCTGCGAGACGATGCCGTCGATGGTTTCCATGGCCTCCTGAAGGGCGATGTTTGCGGGAGGCGTGACCTCCAGGCGGACGGTGCGTTTTTTCTCCAGCCGGTCGATCTGCGTCATGCCCTGGGTATAGTCGATTCGGGCCACGTCTCCGATGCGCACGAGCTGTCCGTGATGATTGACGATCGAGGTGTTCAGAATGTCTTCCGGGGTTTTGATGTCCGTCTCGGAGCCCCGGAGCACCAGGTCGATCTGGTAGGCGCCCTCAGGCCGGTATTCGCCGATTTTTCGTCCCGTCATCAGCACATCCACATAGGCGCCCAGTTCGGATTCACTCAGACCGCTGGCGGCCAGTTTGCGCCGGTTCGGTACGATATTGGTCTCGGGATAGGAGATTTCAAGCGAGGGCACGGGGCGGATCTGACTGCCGGGAATTGCCTGGCCGAGGGCGCCGAACAGAATACGACCTGCCTGAACCATGTCTTCCAGATTTTCCCCGGAGATGTTGACGTCCACGGTTCGACCCCGGCCCAGGTCCGACTCGAAGATGCCGGGCTGAATGCTGATGCCCAGCATGCCGGGTATGGAATAAATGATCCGGTTCAGCATGGGAATCAGTTTCGCGGCCTCGGTTTCGTGCTCATCCGTACACATGGTGCCGCAAAGCGAGACCATGTCGCCGGAAACGTAAAACGTCCCCTTGACCGGGGGGATTCCGTCCCTGCCGCCCGCTGTATTCATATAGGGTTCGATCTGAGCGAAGATGGATTTTCCCACTTCGAGGCGCTTCTGCGCGCTGTACCCCGGCGGCGGAATCAGAATGCTCATGATGAAGTTCTGATTGCCCAGAGGCAGGTACTCGGCCTTGGGCATCAGAACCCAGACCGTTCCGATGGAAAGACCGGTAAAAATCAGCACGCAGGCCATTCGTGTCAAAACGGTTTTTTGAAATGCCGCCGAAATGCTCATGATCAGGCTGACGAAAAAAGAACCCATACGGCGAACGATGTCGAATCTTTCCGCCTGGACGGCACTGCGACGGTACAGCAGGTTCATGGCGGCGGGAATCAGCGTTACGGACACGGCTAGGCTGATGAGAATCGAGAAGGTGATGGCAATGGCGATATCCCGGAAAAGCTGGCCCGCCTCCTCTTGAATAAAGATCACGGGCAGAAACACGGCGACCGTGGTCAAGGTGGAGGCCAGAACCGCTCCGAAAACCTCTCTGGCCCCGTCGTAGACCGCATCGGCAATTTTTTTGTTCATTTTCCGATGCCGGTCGATGTTTTCCAGCACCACGATGGAGTTGTCCACCAGCATCCCTACGGCAAAACTGATGCCCGCCAGGCTGACCACGTTCAGGTTCCGGTTAAACAACCACAGAAAGATGAAGGTGCCCACAGCCGACACCGGGATGGCCAGGGCCGTGGTCAGAGTCGAGCGAAAGCTTCTCAGAAAGAGCATCAGCACGCATATGGCCAGAAAACCGCCGATGAAAACGTTCTGCTCGACGATGGAGATGGCCCTGAAAATATAAGGCGCCTCGTCATAGACCCAGCGGATGGTCAGATTTTGTTCCTGAAGCGGTCCGGCGTTCAGCCAGTCGACCACCTCGCGAACCCGTCGAATCACCTCCGGAACGTTGGCGCCCTGCTGGCGCTTGACGCCGATCACGATGCTTTCGGTGCCGTCGTCCATCACCGAGACGAACTGGGTTTCATATCCGATTCGAGTAAAGGCGATATCCCGCAGGTACACCCGTTTCATGCCGTCCTCGAAGATCACCACGTCCAGGGGGTCTTTCGGGTTCTGAAATTTGGACGAGGTGCGGATGCGGTAATTTGTCTGGTCAATGCCCACGCTTCCGGCCGAGATATCCTTGTTGGCAGCAGACACCCGGAGCGACACCTGGCTGATCGTAATGCCGTACCGGGCCATTTTGGAAGGGTCCAGAACAATTTCAAGCTGCTGGACGGTTCCGCCGAAAACCATCAGGGAGGCCACGCCGTCCACTCTTTCGAGGTACTGCTGAATCTCATTTTCAAAATAGGTCTGGTAGGTGACGATTTTCGAAGGATCACCGGATATCATTTTGAGCTGAAGCCAGATGATCGGTTCTCCGGCCGCGCCCGAGCTGTACAGAATCGGTTTTTCAACGTTTTCAGGGTAATCGGCCACCTCGTTGAGCTTGTTTGAAACCCGAAGCATGGCCGTGTCGATATCGGTATCAAGGCCGAAGGTCAGGGTGATGCGGGCAAAATCATTGTACGAAGAACTCTCCATTTTCACGAGGTTTTCAAGGCTCTTGAGCTTTTCTTCCTGTTTTTCGACCACCTCGCTTTCGATTTCGCTGGGGCTTGCTCCGGACCAGAATGTCTGAACCTCGATTTTAGGCTGCTCGGTATCGGGCGCCAGCTGAACCGGCAGCCGAAACAGCCCGATAAATCCGAACAGTAGAATCAGAATCGCTCCCACCGCGATCGAAACCGGCCTGTTGATGGCCAATTTGAGAAAATCCATGAAAATCGCTTTCCGATATCCATTCGCCTATCGTTTTGCCGACGAATTTCTCTCCTTGACAACCACCGGCTGATCGGGTCGAAGCCGCTGGTTTCCGTCCACCACAACAGCCATGCCCGCCCGGATCGGACCGGGCGCTACGGCGGCATAATTTTCGACATAGGCGGACACCTGAACCGGCATTAAAACGGCCTTTCCTTCCATGACCGCATAGACGAACTGCCCGCCCTGAAAGCTGACCAGCGCATCCCGGGGAACTAGGGTAAACATCTTCTTTTCGCTGACCGGCACACGGACCGTTGCGCTCATGTTTTCGGCCAGTGAACGGGTCTTGGGCAGGCGGATCTTCAACCATGCGTTCTTGGTCTGGGGATCGGCAATGGGGATAATCCCTGCAAATTTTCCTGAAAAGGTTTTTCCAAGCGCGTGAACGGTCACCTCCATCATATCGCCGGGTTTTGAAAAACCAGCCAGTTCTTCGGCTACCGGGGCCTTGACGCATACATCCTGCAGGGAGCCGATGCGGCAGATCCGGTCTCCAGGGCCAACCCAGTCGCCGATTTCGGTGAACTTTTCCAGAACAATGCCTTCAAACGGCGCGGAAATCCGGCTTTTTTCCTTTTTCAGCCGCTGAATTTCCAGTTCCTTTTTCAGGGCGTTTTTTTGCTCCATCAGGCTTCGGCGCTGGAATTGAAGATCCTCGTAGGTCTTTTCGCTGGTTGCCTGCTGGTCGTACAGGGTCTGATACCGGGTCAGGTCTTTCTCGGTCTGTTCGATCTGAATGGCGATCTGCTGAATGCGGATTCGGACCGCCTCGATATCCCGATCGATAAAGTCGGTATTCAGCTCGACCAGCAGGGCGCCTTTTTCCACAAGATCCCCCTGGCGAAAGTGCACCGCCCTGAGCTTGCCGGACACCTCCGTGGAAAGCTGGCTGACCTTGTCATAGTAAACGATTCCCACGATGGGCGCGTTTTCGGCCACCATGCGCTCGACGGCCGGCGCCGTGGCCACAATCGCCGGCGGAGGCCCCTCCGGCTCCGCCAAAGCGTTTGCCACATGCGCCGCAAACACGAACATCCAGAACAGGATCTGATGATACTTTGCGCGGACCATGAAATGTCAAACCCCTTAAATATCAAGAATCAAGGTTGCGCCGGTGAAGTCATGCCGGCGGAAAAATCGCCACAGGCGTTCCGGAAACCTCGAGCGCAGGGAGATGCTTTTAAAAAGCAAACCCGATAGAGAAAGCGCCGGTTTAAAGTCCGAGCCCCTCAATGAACATAAGCAAAAAAATCAGCACCGCGCTGGTCGAGGCCACCATGATCCATGCCTTTACGCCCAGAAGCTCAGGAAGGGTGATCTGTCCGAAATCGCCCCGTTGCAGGATCTTTTCGTTCAGCCAGGGATAGGCCAGTGCAAAAAGCCAGGTTCCGATCAGAATGCCCGGAATTCCCGCAAACAGCGCGTCCAGGTATCCCTGCCCGACGGCGCCTGCAGCGGTTCCGGGGCAATAACCCAGAATTCCGAAACCCAGGCCGAAAATCAGTCCGCCCACGGCCGTAGCTCCCCAGGATCCGGGCTTGGGTTGAAGCCGAACCCTGCCGATGCCGCGCAGAAAATAGATGCCGATCATGCCGGTGATCACGGCCGAAAGCATGACCTTGGCTACGGTAAAATCGATCAGAAGCAGCTGGGCGATGATGACGTCGTAGTCCGTTACGCCGGCTTTCTGCAGAAAAAATCCGAACACGATTCCCGTGACAAGCCCCAGGGCGAGCCGGCGGGCTTTTTTAAAGTCAAACAGCGTCTGCATAACCGCCTCCTTTCAGATTGAAAAACCGCCGTAGAGCATCAAGGCCGCAAAGATGCCGCCGATAAAAAAACAGATTGCCGCCAGCCAGCCGCTTGCCGCCAGCTGAAGGGTTCCGCTGATTCCGTGTCCGCTGGTGCATCCGCCGGCCCACCGGGCGCCGAACCCCATCAATATGCCGCCGGCGAGGGCGAAAAGCCACCGGCGAAGCCCCATCGATCCGAACGCGGCGGCCCAGGTATCGGGAACCGCCTTAAATTCAAAGGTTCCCGACATTTTGGACGAGAGATAAGCGCCGATAAAAATTCCGGCCACCAGCATCCATTCCCAGTCGATTTCAGGAACAAACTTCTGATAATAGGGTCTGTCCAGCGTCCTCTTTCCGTAAAACAGTTTTTCGATCATGCCGCCAGTGCGTGCAAAGGCAGTGGAGCAGCCGATGGGCTTTTCGGCCAGCAGAAAGCACAGCCAACTCAGAACCCCGATGCCGATGCCGCAGGCATAGGGAGACCAGTTTTCCAGAGACAGAAGGTACATCGCGTCTCTCCTTTCATTCGATATGTGTTCCGATCAACCGGGGGCCATGAGGTGCCATGCAAACCGGGCATTCCGGCGAAAATCCGGCAGCCGCGTAGCCGGCCATTCCTCCGGCCGCGTTAAAAACTTTCCGGAAACCCCGCTGCATGAGCAGACTGGCCCCCATGCTCGATCGTTGTCCGGTGCCGCAGATCACAAGAACGGGAAGCTCCGGGTCGAGTTCCCTGTAGCGGGTTCTTAATTCCGGCGCAGGAATATTGACCGCGTTTTGAATATGCCGTGCAGCAAATTCGCTCGAAGCCCGTACGTCGACAAATGCCATGGATCCCTCGCGGGCGGCGGCATTGACCTCGTCGGCCCCCATCTGCCGGACATGGGCCATGGGAAGACCGGATTTGGCCCAACCCAGCATGCCGCCTTCCAGATATCCCGGGCTGTGGTCCAGGCCCACCCTGCGCAGCCAGACCACCGCCTTCTGAGCTTGAGTCGGGCTGTCGGATACGAGATAAAGATGCGCCTCCGGTTCGATCAACCATCCGCAAAAGGTCGCAAAATTTCCGCCGAAGTCAACGTGCAAAGCCCCGGGAATATGATTTCCTCCAAAGGCGTCATAGCTTCGAATATCCAGAATTTTCGCGTTTGCGCCCCGCAAGGCTTTTTCAAAGGCAAGCGGTTCGATGGATTTTATGGGCGCCAGAGAGGCAAGCCTGGCCGGACCCTTGCGGTTTACCTCGCTGCAGCGGCTGAAATGATCCGGCGCCGGAGGCATGTCGGTGGTCAGGGATCGAATGAATTCCTCCTTGTCTCGAATTCGAAGGGCGGGATTGAATTTCTTTTCATATCCGATCGTGCTGGTGCGTTTGGCGCTCAAAGCCCGCCCGCACAGGGTTCCCGCTCCGTGGGCCGGGTAAACCTCGCAGAAATCGGGAAGCTTCAATAACTTGTCGTGAAGACTGTGATAGAGTTTTCCGGCCAGTTCCCGCGCAATGTCTGGAAACAGATCCGGCCTTCCCACATCGCCCACAAACAGGGTGTCCCCGCAGAAAACGGCCGCCGGATCCTTCCCTCTGGCCTGATCCGAAACCACGAAGGCGATGTGCTCGGGTGTGTGCCCCGGGGTTTCCAGAATGCTCACTCGCATGTCCTCGATTTCAAAAGAATCTCCTTCGGCCAGGGGCACATGGTCGAATGCGCAGTTTCCCGATTTGGGCGCGTATATTTTTGCTCCGGTTTTTGCGGCCAGATCCATGTGTCCTGCGATGAAATCCGCGTGCAGGTGGGTTTCCAGAATATGGGTGATTTTGAGGTCCATGGCCCTGGCCGCTTCCAGATACATCTCGATATTCCGGTCGGGGTCCACAATGGCGCAGGCGCTGTCGCCGCCGAGAAGATAGGAACTGTGGGCAATGCCCTTGACGAAAAACTGTTGAATAATCATCGGCGCTCTCCTTTCATGCCGTTTGCGTTCAGACCTTGTCAAAAGATGCGGAGGTCTGTACAAAGACGGAAAAACGGGGCTTTAATCTCAAGTTGATGCGGCATAGATCTTCAGGAACGGTTTATTTGTCATATAGCAAAAAACAGGCCTCAATAGCCAGTACTAGTTTGATGAATTTGAAACGAAATTTAAGATGCGACTTGCGGCGCGATACAATAAAAAAAGCCGAAAAAATGACAGGCGCTTCCCCCCAGCACGAACAGGTGCCAGACAGCGTGATGATACGGAAGTTTTTTCAGAGCGTAGAAGATTACCCCCAGGGTGTAGACAATCCCGCCCGAGACGAGCCATCGGATCAGGTCGGGGGAAAGGGCTCGGGACATGGGACCGAAGGCGATTGCCGCCAGCCAGCCCATGAGAAGATAAAGGCATACGGACAGAATCCTGAGCCGGATTCCGGTGAAACAAAACTCCATCAGGATTCCAAGCGCGGCCAGAGCCCAGACAGCGCCGAACAGGGACCATCCCCAGACTCCGCGCATGAACGCCAGCGTGACCGGCGTATACGAGCCTGCGATGAGAAGATAGATCGCGGTATGATCCAGCATTCTGAACACCTGCTTGGGCTTGTTGGCGGCTATGCCGTGATACAGCGTGGATGCCAGGTACAGAATAATCAGTGTGGCCCCATAGACGCTGAAGCTGACCACCTGTCGCGTATCTCCGTAAAGACTTGCATATCGTACCAGAATCACCAGCGCTGCAACGCTCAGGGCTGTGCCGATGCCGTGGGTGAGGCTGTTGGCAATCTCCTCGCCCGGGCTCTGGCGTTTGCGGTTTTTTGGTAGCGTATCGGACATGATTTTCCCTCGAATTTCTGATATTCTGCCGTCAGACTGGAAACCAAGTCAAGTGAAAAAGGCTGTCCTTTGCCGGACGTAATTTGACGGTTTCGCGATATTAACCCGATCAAAGCGCAACAGACATCAGGCGCGGGTACAGGCCCATCCATGTTGCGATCGCGAAGAACATTCAACGGGTACTGCCCAGTCCCTTGAAGATTGATGGCGAATTTGTCGCCTTGACAACGACGGGCATTATGGCTTAAAGTTCGAACCCTTAATTACATATCATCTATCGATGCCTGTCGGCCGGATTCCGGGGTTGACAGGATGGAAGATATTTCAAACCAAAAGGATAAGGAGTTTAAGTTGGGCACCAGGGAAGTGATTATCAAAAACTGTTTTCAATGCCCGTTTCTCCATGGGGGATATGAGCAAGACAAGAATGCGTATTACTGCTATCTCGACTCAAAGATCGATCTGACGGCATACCGTGAAAAAAGCGATGGGACGCACAAATACGGATTTCACGACAAATGTCCGCTTTTCGAGTTTGACGAGGTCGTTGTTAAACGTGTCCGCTTGCGGCTGCTTGGCACAGAAGACGCCAAATGGGAAATCAAGGAAAATGTGAAATGCGTGGATTGCGGAAAGGTTTCCCGGGGATACCGGCTCGTCTATGCCAAAGGCTATGATCGGCTGCACCAGGACAACCCGGAATTCCGATGCGAAGAGTGCTCCATCGTAAAAAGCGAAGAGTTGAAAAAAAGAGGCCTGAAGATTTAAAACTGGAAAAGGCGGCATGAACTGCCGCCTTTTCCGGCTGTTATGGAGCTCTGTTTCTTCAGGCGTTTCAACCGATCAGGTTACGTCGATAGATATCTGCTTGGGCTTCTTTTCTTCCGGTTTGGGAACTTCGATCTTCAACACGCCATCCTTGAAACTGGCCTTGATGCTTTCAGGGCTGACTTCGGTCGGCATGGAAAAAGATCGCTGAAAGCTGCCGAAGCTTCTCTCCCTTCGGTAATAATTCTCTTCCTTAACCTCGCTGTCTTCCGAACGTTCCCCCTTGATTGTCAGAATATTGTCCTTGACCTCGATGGATATATCTTCTTTTTTGACTCCGGGAAGCTCTGCGGTGACGACTATGGCGTTTTCCGTATCACAGATATCGACCATCGGACGCCATGTTCCCAGGGAAAGATCATCTCCTTCGCCTCTTTTTCCGGGAAAAACATCGTTAAACAGACGGTTGATGTTGTCCTGCAGGTTCATCAGTCCTCCATAAGGTTCCCAACGAATCAGCGACATAATTTCACCTCCCTTTTTTGTTTGATGGAATTGAAATCAAATTTCGTATGATTCCGAATCATACGTAACCAATCAATATTAAAGGACCAATCCGTTTTGCAAAAAAATAATCACCATCCTGAAGCTGTCAAGAAGCATCGTCCAGGAGCGTTTTAAAGAAATTCGGCGGCTCAAGATCCGTGGTAAGAAGCTTGTTAATAGCTGAATTTTTATGTCGAGAAAAAGCGGGAATTTTTCTGGGCTGCGATCTTTGAACCGGCCTCACTGAATTGCCCTTGAAGAGGGATGGATTCCAGCGCTCAAGTTTGTTATGGAATGATCAGGATCAACATTTTTCCGGGAGAAAAATCGATGAAGAGCATGGCCACACATCTTGCCCTTATGCTCAGAAAAGGCAAGCAGAAAACCAACATGCGGCTGCTGTTTAAATTTACCCTGGTACTGGTTTTCTTTTTTGCATTGTACAGCGTTCTCTTTCATATTCTGATGCGTTACGAAGGCCGCCAGTATTCCTGGATCACCGGTTTTTACTGGACCCTGACGACCATGTCCACCCTGGGCTTCGGCGATATCACCTTTACCAGCGATCCCGGCCGGATTTTTTCGGTGGTGGTGCTGCTCAGCGGCATTGTGTTTTTGCTGGTCATGCTTCCCTTTACCTTTATTCAGTTTTTTTATGCTCCGTGGCTGGAAGAGCAGAACCAGGCCCGGGCGCCCCGGTCGGTTCCGGAAAGCATGACCGGCCATGTGATCTTAACCCATTTTGATCCGTTCATCGTCAATCTGATAGAAAAACTGCAGCAATACGGCATTCCCTATGTCATTGTGATCGCCGAACTTCAGAACGCACTGGAGCTGCATGACCTCGGCTACCGGGTGGTGGTCGGCGAACTGGATGATCCGCAAACCTACCGTCGCCTTTGTATCGACCACGCCGCCCTGGTGGTGGTCATGAACGACGATATCGCCAGCACCAACATCATCTTCACCATTCGGGAAACGAACGACCGCGTGATCACGGTAACCAACGCCGATCTCGATGATTCCCTCGATATTCTGCGGCTGGCGGGAAGCACCCATGTCTTCCAGTTCACCAAAATGCTGGGCAATGCCCTTTCGCGCCGCGTGCTGGGGGTCAGCATGAAAGCCAATATCATCGGGCGCTTCGATCAGCTGCTGATTGCGGAAGCGCCGGCCATGCGGACCTGGCTTCAGGGGAAAACCCTGGCCGAGAGCCGCCTGCGGGAGGTTACCGGAGTTACGGTGGTCGGCATCTGGGAGCAGGGCCAGTTTCTGATACCAACCCCCGATGCGCCTATCGGCGAGTCCACGGTTCTGGTGCTGGCCGGCACCGAGGCCCAGCTGGAAAGGTTTGACCGGTCCAACGGTTTGACCGCGGAAACGGGGCCAAGCAAAGGGCCGGTCCTGGTGTTGGGGGGCGGTCGTGTCGGCCAGTCGGTGGCCGATGCCCTAACGGCCCGCGGAATAGACTTTACGGTGGTGGAAAAAAAGGCCGGGATCGCCTCCGGCAACCCCCATTTCATACTCGGAAGCGCGAGCGACCTGGATGTTCTGACCCGAGCGGGCATCAAGGAAACGCCTTCGATCATCATCACCACACATGACGACAACCTGAATATCTACATGACCATCTATTGCCGTCGACTTCGGCCCGATGCGCAGATCATCAGCCGCGCCAGTCTGGATAGGAACATTAACACCCTGCACCGGGCCGGTGCCAATCTGGTGATGTCTTTCAGTTCGCTGGTCACCGCCACCATCATGAACCTGCTCGAACCCCAGAAGATGCTGATGCTGTCCGAAGGGCTCAATGTTTTTCGCGTCGCATTAAGTCCCAAGCTGGAAAACAAGGCCTTGCTTGACATCCGGATCCGTGAAAACACTGGCTGCAGCGTGATCGCCGTCAAAAGAAAAGACGAACTGATCGTCAACCCGAATCCCGAGATCGTCCTTGAGCAAGGGGATGAGATGGTCCTGATCGGATCGGCCAAATCTGAAAAAATGTTCGCCGAACAGTATCCGGCCGCTTCATAAAGGGCAGGAAAGGAACTGGAATAAAAAAAAGGGATACGGCATCAAACCGAATCCCTTTTAATTTCTGGTAGGCACGATTGGATTTGAACCAACGACTTCTACCGTGTCAGGGTGACTAGTCAATCTAGTAATAAACAATATCATACAATAACGAATTGAAACATAAAGGAATTTTGGCTTTGACATTCTTTCATGTTTTATGTAATTTTATCTTGTTTTTTCGTATTGTGGTTGCAAACTGGTAGCACTTTTTCACCTCATGGAGGGATAGACCGACGGGTCGAACACCGGGAACCCCACCCGGCTTCCCTCCCATTCTGCGCATTCCGGGGAAGTCGGCCGCCTGTTCCGGATGATTCCGGCCACCGATTCCGGGCGAAAGCGGCCGGGTATCGGAGCGAAGCGACGCTGATTT
>Ga0265294_10003421_pt1 | contig 20279 bp, 17 predicted proteins | sample MunlanPumphouse3_FD_192504 | JGI IMG/M metagenome (GOLD analysis project Ga0265294, IMG submission 192504) | Groundwater microbial communities from a municipal landfill in Southern Ontario, Canada - Pumphouse #3 | ecosystem: Environmental > Aquatic > Deep subsurface > Groundwater | place...
TAGAATTTCAAGCATTTTAAGAAAATCAGGAACAATTAAGACAGTAAAAGATTTTTCATTATTGAACGAAAAAAGAGAATTAGAATTAATGAAACAAATTTTAAAATTTAAAGAAGTTATTGAAGATACTTCTAAGGATTATCAATTACAAAGGATTCCTCAGTACGCAATTGATTTAGCTACAATGTTTCATGGTTTTTATCAAGATTGCCAGGTTTTAGTTGAAGACGAAGATTTAAAAAACCAAAGATTATGTTTAATTTTAGCTACGCAAATTGCACTTAAAAATGTTTTAGATTTAATGGGAATTTCTACTCCTGAAAAAATGTAATTTATTTATTATTATAAAAGGCGTTTATAAGCTATGAAAAAACAAGATAAAAAATTAAATAAAGGAGAGATCATAATTTATCAAGATAGAGAGAATAAGATAGGGTTTGAAGTTAAAATACAAGATAAGACAGTGTGGTTAAATTTAGTTGAAATAGCAACTCTTTTTGGAAGAGACAAGTCTGTTATTTCTCGTCACATTAAAAGCATATTTGAAACAAGAGAGCTGAACAAGAAGTCAACTGTTGCATTTTTTGCAACAGTTCAAAAAGAAGGAAAAAGAAGTATAAAGAGAGACATAGAATATTATAATTTAGATATGATAATTTCTGTGGGATATAGAGTAAATTCTAAAAAAGCTACAGCGTTTCGTATTTGGGCTACGGAAACATTAAAGAATTATATAGTTAAAGGTTATATTTTCAATCAAGAAAGATTAAAACAGGGAAAAGTAGAAAGCTTAAAAGAATTAGATCAAATTATTACTTTGACTAAAAGATTGATAGAAGAAAAACAATTAGACGAAAAAGAAGCAGAAGGTGTTTTGAGGGTTGTTACTGATTATGCTAATTCTTGGATTTTGTTACAAAAATATGATGAAGGATCTTTGTTAATTCCTAAGAAAAAAGTAAAAGTTAAAAATAATATAGAGTATGATTTTGCTGTTCAATCAATAGAACAATTAAAATCAAATCTTTTAAAAAAGAAAGAAGCAGGAGATTTATTTGGAAGACAAAGAAATGAAATGTTGCAGGGAGTTTTAGGTAACTTATGTCAATCTTTTGGAGGCAAAGAAATATATCCTAGCATAGAAGAAAGAGCTGCTCATCTTTTGTATTTTATAATTAAAGATCATCCATTTTTTGATGGTAATAAAAGAATAGCTTCTTTTCTTTTTATTCTTTTCTTAAGAAAAAATAATTATTTTTACAATAAAAAAGGAAAAGAAAAAATAAATGACATTGGTCTAGTTGCTTTAGCTTTGTTTGTCGCTCAAAGTGATTCAAGAGACAAGGATGGAATTATTAAATTAATAATTAATTTTCTTAATAGTTAGTATGTATTTTGTTACAAGTAATAGAAATAAATTTGAAGAAGCAAGGTCTGTTTTAACAGATATAGAACAGTTGAATATTGATTTAAAAGAAATTCAAAATATTGATAGTAAGGAAGTGGTAAGGCAAAAACTATTACAAGCTTTGGAACATGTAGACGAAGAGGTAATAGTTGAAGATACTTCTTTATTTTTAGAGTGTTTAAGTGGTTTACCTGGTCCTTTTGTAAAATGGTTCTCAAACGATCTTTTAGTAGAAATTTCTGAAAAATTAGGAGAGAGTAATGCAGAAGCAAAAACAATTATTGGTTACGCAAAAAATAAAGAAGAAATGTATTTTTTTGAAGGAATAATAAAAGGAATGATTGTAAAACCAAAAGGAGAGTTAAATTTTGGGTGGGATCCAATTTTTATGCCAGAAGGATACAACTTAACATTTGCAGAGATGAAAGAAAAAAATGAAGTAAGTATGAGAAGAATTGCTTTAAATCAATTAAAAGACTTTTTAGATGAATAAATTTATTAGATTGGCAATTGAAGAAGGATTAAAGGGGGTTAAAAAAGGAGAAGGTGGTCCTTTTGGAGCAGTTATAATTAAAAATGGAAAAGTAATAGCTAAAGCTCATAATGAAGTTTTGAAAACAAAAGATCCAACAGCTCATGCTGAAATTAATGCAATTAGAAAAGCTTCTAAAAAATTAAAAACATTTGATTTGTCTCAATGTGAAATTTATTCTGTTTCAGAACCATGTTCAATGTGTCTTTCTGCTATTTGTTGGGCCAATATTCAGAAGATATATTTTGGCTGTAAAAGAACAGATGCTCAAAAAATAGGATTTAGAGATTAAAATATTTATAAATCAATTTGCAAACCAAAAGGAAAAAGTCTTAATCGTGAAGAATGTTTAGAGCTTTTTAAGATTTGGGACAGTAAAAAGGACAAATTAATGTATTAAAATTAACATTGATTCTAAGGGAAAAAAGTGCTAATCTATTAGTATGAGTCTAGATTTAAAAAACAAATACTTTCTTTTGAGGCATGGAAAAAACAATCATCAGGAAGATCATCCAGATATAGTGTATTGTTACCCTGATAACTCTCAGCCTTGTTTTTTAATTGAAGAAGGAATAAATCAAGTTAAAGAAGCAGGAGAAATTCTTAAAGATAAGAAAATTGACTTGATTTTTTGTTCAGATATTTTAAGGACAAGACAAACAGCTAAAATAGTAGGAGAAATGATTGGATTTGATTTAGAGAAAATAATATATGATACAAGATTAAGAGATGTTAATTGGGGTATGTTTGGGGGAAAGAGCAAAAAAGAAGCTTGGGATTTTTATGAACAAGATATGATGAAAAAATTTGAATTAGCCCCTCCTCAAGGAGAAAGCTGGGAAGAGTGTTTAAGGAGAATGAAAGAGGTTTTAAATGAAATAGAGGACAATTTTCAAAACAAAAATGTATTAATTGTTTCTCACGGAGATCCTTTGTGGCTTTTAGAGGGATATGTTAAAGGATTAAGCAAAGAAGAATTAGTGAGACAGAAAAAAGAAGAATATATTAATACAGGAGAAATTAGGTATTTATGATAAACGAAGAAAAAATATTAAAATATTGGGAGGATAATGATATTTTTCATAAATCAATAAAGAACAGAGAAAACTGTCCGTATTTTAGTTTTTATGATGGCCCTCCTTTTGCCACAGGAAAACCTCACTATGGCCATATTTTAGCTACAACTATTAAAGATTCTGTTTTAAGGTATTGGACAATGAAAGGGTATCAAGTTCCAAGACGTGTTGGTTGGGATTGTCATGGGCTTCCTATTGAAAATTTAATAGAAAAAGAATTAGGAGTTAAAAACAAAAAAGAAATAGAAGAAATGGGAGTAGAAAAATTTAACGATGCTTGCAGATCTTCTGTTTTTATTTGTGTTGATGATTTTCAAGAAACATTAAAAAGAGTAGGAAGATGGGCTGATTATGATAAAGCATATTCTACTTTAGAAAATAATTATATTGAATCAGTTTGGTGGGTTTTAAAACAACTATGGGACAAGAAATTAGTAGAAAAGAATTATAGGGTGTCTCCTTATTGTCCAAGATGTGGAACCACTTTAGCTAATTTTGAAGTTAATCAAGGATACAAAGAGACAAAAGACAAGTCTATTTATGTAAAATTTAAAACCAAAGAAGGATATTTTCTTGTTTGGACAACAACACCATGGACTTTACCTGGTAATGTTGCTTTAGCTGTTAATCCAGAATTAGTTTATTGTTTGGCTGAAAATAATAACGAGAAATATATTTTAGCCAAAGATAGGCTAAGTATTTTAGAGGGAGAATATAATATTATTAAAGAATTCAAAGGACAAGAATTAATTGGTTTAAAATATGAACCAATCTTTGATTATTTAAAAGACGTAGAGAGCATTGAAAATGCTTTTCAAGTTGTTTTGGGAGAATTTGTTTCTTCTGAAGATGGAACAGGAATAGTTCATATGAATCCAATGTATGGAGAAGATGATTTTAATATTGGAAAAAAATATAATCTTCCTTTATTTCATACAGTTGATATTTCTGGAAAATTTAAAGAAGAGGTTTATGATTTTAAAGGACAATTTGTTAAAGAAGCAGATCAGAAAATAATAGATAGATTAAAAGAAGATAATGTTTTTTATAAAGAAGAAATTATTTTTCATGAATATCCTTATTGTTGGAGATGTGACTCACCTTTATTATATTATGCAACTGAGAGTTGGTATATTGCTGTTACAAAGATTAAAGATCAACTAATTAAAAATAACGAGAATATCCATTGGATCCCAGAGCATATTAAAGAAGGAAGATTTGGAAAATGGTTGGAAGGAGCAAGGGATTGGAATTTTTCAAGAAATCGTTTTTGGGGAGCGCCAATTCCGATTTGGGAGTGCGAAGAATGCAAAGAAAAGATTTGTATTGGAAGCATAAAAGAAATAGAAGAATATGAAGGCAAAAGAATAGATGATTTACATCTTCCATATATTGATGAAGTAAGATTAAAATGCCCAAAATGTTCAAAAGAGATGAAAAGAATTTCAGGAGTTTTTGATTGTTGGTTTGAGTCAGGATCTATGCCTTATGCACAATGGCATTATCCTTTTGAAAATAAAGATTTAGTAGAAAAAACTTTTCCAGCAGATTTTATTGCTGAAGGGTTAGATCAAACAAGAGGATGGTTTTATACCCTTCATGTTTTAGCAACAGCTTTAACCTTAGAAGATGTTGGTCTTGGAAACAATAATCCGGCATTTAAAAATGTAATTGTTAATGGTTTGGTTTTAGATGAAAAAGGAAGAAAGCTTAGTAAAAAACTAAAGAATTATCCAGACCCTAAAGAAGTTTTTGATAAATATGGATCAGATGCTTTAAGGTTTTTCCTTTTGAGTTCTACTTCAATTGGAGAAGATTATCGTTTTTCTGAAGATAGAGTAAAAGAAGTTTGGAGAAAGATTATTTCTTCAATCGAGAATTGTTTTTCTTTTTATGAAACATATAAGAAAGATTATGAAGAAGTAGAATCAACAAATATTTTAGATAAATGGATAATTTCAAGAACAGAGAAACTAAATGAAGAAGTTATTAAGTTAATGGATAATTATGAATTGACCAAGAGTTCAAGGTTGTTTTATGATTTTCTTGATGATTTATCAAATTGGTATATTCGAAGATCAAGAAAAAGATTTCAAAAACCAGAAGAAATTAAAGAAGCATCTTCTACTTTAAAATATGTTTTATTAAAATTAAGCAAATTAATAGCTCCTTTTGCTCCTTTTATTTCTGAAGAAGTATTTTTAAAATTAGATAATTCAAAAGAAAGCGTTCATTTATGTGATTATCCTCAAACTAAAAAAGAGCTTATAGATAATGACTTGGAAAAAGAAATGCAAGAAGCTAGAGATGTTGTTAATCTTGTTTTAAAAGAAAGATCAGAAAAAGGTATAAAAGTGAGACAGCCATTAAGAGCTCTTAAAATTAAAAAAGAAATAAAAGAAGATATTGTTAATTTAATTAAAGAAGAAATTAATGTAAAAGAAATTGTTATCGATAAAAGTATTAACGATATAGAGCTTGATTTAGAAATAACACCAGAATTAAAAGAAGAAGGCTTGGTTAGAGAAATAGTAAGACATATCCAACAAATGAGAAAAGATAAAGGTTTTGTGCCAAAAGATAGAATAGTTGTCCTCTACCAAAATTCTGATTTTTTTGATAAGATATTAATAAACAACAAAGAAAGCATTTTAAAGGATGTTTTAGCAAATGATTTTAAAAAACAAGACAGTTTTGAAGGAAAAGAGGTTTTAATTGACGGGAATAAAATTATATTAGAAATTAATAAAAATTAATTTTATGGAAGATTATATTCCTATTGAAAAACCAGGAAAAATAAAGAATTTCGGATCTTCTTTTATTAGATTTAAAGATAAAAACAATACTTTAAAAAAATTGGGAGATAAAGAAGAACCAAAATCTATTTTTGAAAGATTAAGAGATAAAGATGAAAATAAGCATATGGAAGGGCTTAGAGAAGTTAAATTTAGGCATTCAAAGAATAAAGATAAAATAAATTAAAAGAAAAAGATGAATAAGACACAAATTACTTTAATAGCATTTTTATTGTTAGGCATTGCTTTTTTTGTTTTTTGGCAAAACATGTCGTTTTCCAAAGAAGTATTAAAAATAGAAATAATTGGTCCAGAAAAAGCTTCTGTGGGAGAAGAAATAGAATATATAGTTAAATTTAAGAACAATGGAACTATAAGATTAGAGAACCCAGAATTAACCTTTGAATTTCCAGAAGGAGCAGTTGTCGAAGAAAACGGAAGGATTATAAGAAGAACATCTGACGATCTTCAAGGAGATATTTATCCTGGTCAAGAAAGAACTATTAAATTTACAACAAGATATTTAGGAAAAGAAAACGATGTTAAAACCGTCAAAACCATTATGAGTTTTCAGCCAAAAGACTTGAAAACAAGAAATGAAGTTACAACTACTTTTACTACTATATTAAATGAAGTACCAATTAGTTTTTCTTTAGATGTTCCTTCAGAAACAGCTACTGGTAAAGCTTTTTCTTTTAAAATAAATTATTCTTCAAATGTTAATTATCCCCTTAAGGATATTTCTTTTACGATTCAATATCCTGATGGCTTTGAATTTTTATATTCTCAACCAAAAGGAATGGAGAATACTCAATGGGATGTTCCGATATTAAATGAAGCTCAGTCTGGAAAAATAGAAATATCAGGAATTTTAACAGGAGAGTCTCAAGAGAAAAAAGTATTTAAAGCAAGGATGGGAGTTTGGCAAGACGGAAATTTTATTCTTTTGAAAGAATCAATAAAAGGAATTGAAATTGCTTCGCCTTCTTTATATATAACACAAAGAATAAATAATAATGATGATTATGTTGCTTCTGTAGGAGACCAGCTTCATTATGAGATATTTTTTAGGAATCTTAATGAAACTCCTGTTACGAATATGGTGATAATTACTCGTCTTGAGGGGTCAAGTTTAGATCTTAATTCAATTCAAGCTCCAGAAGGAAAAAATGAAACAGGAGACAACTCTATTCTTTGGGAGCCTCAGAATATTTCTAGCTTACAGTATTTAGAGCCAGGAGAAGAAGGAAAAGTAGAGTTTTGGGTTGACATTAAGAAGGATTGGACAATGAAAACATTGGCTGATAAAAATCCAACAGTTAAGAATAAAATAATGATTAATACTAGCCGCCAAGAATTTTTAACTAAAATAGCAACTACAGCAGAAGCAAAACAAAACATATACCTTGAAGATAAATATTTTGACAATAGTGGGCCTTATCCATTAGAGGCGTACAAGAAGACGTTTTTTACAGTTGTTTGGACAGCTAAAAGTACATATAATGATATTGGTGAAGCAGTAATGAAAACGGTCTTACCTGATAATGTAATTTATGAAAATAAAGTATGGCCAGAAGAAGTTGATTTAGTTTTTGATGAAGACACAAGAGAATTAGTTTGGAATATCGGTACAATTGAAGCGGGAAGTGGATTTTTGAAAGAATCTAAAACATGTGCTTTTCAATTATCTGTAACACCTCAAACAACTGAACAAGATATAATTCTTTTAGGACCAGCTCAATTTTCAGGAATTGATCAATGGACCAATAAAAGTTTAACCGTTAAAACAGATATTGTTTACGGAGAAACAGATAAATAATGGAAAATAAAGATTTTTTAAAATGTATAGCCTCTATTTCTGTTTTCTTTATATTCTTTTTTATTCCCTTAGTTATTTTTAAACAAATAGAAAACAATATAAATGATATGCAAGCAAAACAAGGTTTAGAGAACTTAAAAGCATGGGCAAAAGTTTATAAAATAAAAAAGAACAGTTTTGAGGGCATGGAAAATGATTATGAGATATCAAGAATAGTAAAAACATTAAATTACATGAATAGAGACTGTAAATTAATATTAAACAATAATAATTTTTGTGCTAAAGCTGTATTGTCTGGTTCAAAAAATTGGTGTGTGGACAATAATGAATATTCAGGGAACAAAATAAATAATTGTGATTATGGAAAAAAAATTAGATGCGAATAATTTAGAAAAAATTGTATCTTTTTGTAAAAGAAAAGGATTTGTTTTTCAATCTTCTGATATCTATGGTGGTATGGGAGGATTTTATGATTTTGGGCCATTAGGAGTAGAACTAAAAAATAATATAAAAAAAAGTTGGTGGAAAAAAATGGTTCAAGAGAAAAGCAATATTGTTGGGATAGATAGCTCTATTATCGTTAATCCTAGGATTTGGGAAGCATCAGGACATACTTCTAATTTTACAGATCCATTAGTAGAATGCAAAGAATGCCATAAAAGATTTAGAGCCGATCATTTAGATGACATTAATAATTGTCCTGAATGTAAAGGAGAGTTAATTCCACCAAGACAGTTTAATTTAATGTTTAGAACCTTTATTGGTCCAGTTGAAGATAACGCTTCAATTGCTTATTTAAGACCAGAAACAGCTCAAGGTATTTTTGTTAACTATAAAAATATTATTGATACACAAAGAGTAAAAATTCCTTTTGGTATTGCTCAAATAGGAAAATCGTTTAGGAATGAAATTACGCCAGGTAATTTTATATTTAGAACCAGAGAATTTGAACAAATGGAGATAGAGTATTTTGTTAAGCCTAGAGAAGACGAAAAAGCATTTAATTATTTTATTGAAGAAAGAATGAATTGGTATGTAAACGATTTAGGGATCGATAAAGAAAATTTAAGAATAAGGGAACACAAAAAAGACGAATTAGCTCATTATGCTAAATCTTGTGTTGATATTGAATATAATTTTCCTTATTTAGGGTGGTCTGAAATTGAGGGAATTGCCAACAGAACGGATTTTGATTTAATTCAACACGAAAAGTTTTCAGGTGTTGATTTAAAATATTTTGAAGAAGAAACAAAAAATAAATATATTCCTTATGTAATTGAACCTTCTTGTGGAGTAGAAAGAACAATGTTGGCCATATTATGTGATTCTTATAAAGAAGTTGAAGGAGGAAGAACAACAACCACAGAAAAAACAAAAGAAATGGAAACTGTTTTAGAAATTAATAAAAAAATAGCTCCTGTCAAAATAGCTATAGTTCCTTTGGTTAAGAATAAAGAAGAGATTACAAATAAAGCAAAAAATGTTTATCAATTATTAAAATCAGAATTTGTTTGTCAGTATGATGAGGTGGGAACAGTAGGAAGAAGATACAGAAGACAAGATGAAATTGGAACACCTTTTGTTGTTACGATTGATTTTGAAACATTATCTGACGATAGTGTTACTGTAAGAAATAGGGACACAATGGAACAAGAAAGAATTAAAATAATAGACATTATTAATTATTTTAAAAATAATTTATGATCAAGATTCCATATACTTTTAAAATTATTTTTCCTGTTATAGGTTGGGGAGCTCTTTGTGTTTTTTTTTCATATACCCTTGTTTTAACAGTTACTAATATTGATGAAGAGTTTTTATTTTACGGAACCCCTTTATATTTTGGATTTTTATTACTTTTCTTTTTATTAAGGTATGGATTTGGATTTTTCTATAAAGAGGCAAGAATTTTAAATAAAAGTATTTCTTATCAGCAAGAAATAAAAGGGTCACAAGAAGAAATAAAAGAAACATTAAAAGCATTAGTTGCTTTTTGTAAAAACCTTTACTCTTTTTCTTTTGCTAGCGGATTAATTTTTATTTCCATGGCGGTTTTGTTTATTGCTTTAAACTACGGAAACTTAAAAGATTTTTTAATAGTTTTAATTTCTTCTTTAGTAGGATTATTCTTTTTTGTTACATTTAGCATGTTTTTTTCTCAGCAAGCAGTTTTTCCAGTAATTAAAAAATGTAGAGAAATGATATCTCAGGAAGAAGATATTGTTTTGTCTAGCGTTAAATCAAAGTTTTATTTGCTCTTTCTGTTTCCATTTTTCTCAGTTTTAATAGTGATGATTTGTGTTTATCCGGTTGATTATAAAACTATTATTTTAGCTTTAATTGGTGTAATTATGGCTTTAATAGTTGGTAGGGTTATTTATTCATATATTTATCGTTCTTTTTCAGAGATAGAAAGATTTGGTAGAAAAGCTAATGCAAATTTTATTATAGGTAGCCTAGATAAAGAATTTGTTGAGTTAGCATCTAATTTTAGTAAGCTTTCTCAAGAAATGAATTTATTAAAAAAACAATCAGACAAAACAGAAAAAGAAATGAAGAAAAGAATGGAAGAGTTAGAAAAGTTTTTTGACTTAACGATTGATAGAGAAAATAAAATGGTTGATCTTAAAAAAGAAATAACAAAATTAAAAGAATGTACAAAAAAACAATCTTAAATAATGGATTAAGAATTATCACTGTTCCTCAAAAAGAATCAAAAACAGCAACAGTTTTAGTTTTAGTTGGAACTGGTTCAAAGTATGAAACAAAAGAAATCTCAGGAATTTCTCATTTTTTAGAACACATGTTTTTTAAAGGAACCAAGAGATTTAAAAAACCAAAAGATGTGGCAGAGTTTTTAGATAAAATAGGAGGAGACTTTAATGCTTTTACAGGAGAAGAATATACTGGTTATTATGCTAAAGTTAGTGCAGAGCATTTAGACATTGCTTTTGAATGGGTTTCTGATATTTTTTTAAACTCTATTATTCCCCTAAAAGAAGTTGAAAAAGAAAGAGGGGTAATTATTGAAGAAATTAATATGTATAAAAATAATCCAATGATGTATATTGGACAATTATGGAAAGAAGTTCTTTATGGAGATCAACCAGCTGGTTGGGATATTGCTGGAACCAAAGAAACAGTATCTAGTATTACTAGAAAAAATATTTTAAATTATATTTCTAGTCAATATAATGCAAAAAATACAATTGTTTGTTTGGCTGGCAATATTAATGAAGAAGAGGCAATACAAAAAACAAAGAAATATTTTAATAAGACTAAAATAAAAAAATCAAAAGAAAAAGTAAAAGTTATTGAAAGACAAAAAGAACCACAAGCTTTATTTTTTTATAAAGATACAGAACAAACAAATTTAGCCTTAGGAGTAAGATCTTATAATATGACCCATAAAGATAAATATGTTTGCGATTTGTTGGCTATTATCTTGGGCGGAATGATGAGTTCTAGATTATTTGAAGAAATTAGAGAGAAATTAGGCGTTGCTTATTATGTTAAAACATATAATGAAGCTGATACTGATACAGGAAGCATTGTAACATTTGTTGGGGTTGATAATTTAAAATTAGAAAAAGTTATTAAAACAATATTAAAAGAATATAAAAAATTAACAGAAAAGAGAGTAAATGAAAAAGAATTAAAAAAAGCTAAAGATTACATGAAGGGTAAAATGATTCTTAATTTAGAATCTTCTCATTCTAAAGCCTATTTTTATGCGACACAAGAATTGTTAAAAAAAGAAATATTAACAATAGAAGATATATTTGATAAGATAGATAAGGTAACGGGAGAAGATATTTTAAGAGTTGCTAAAGACATTTTTAAAAATAAAAACCTTAATTTAGCTTTAATTGGTCCTAATAAAAAACAATATAATAATTTATTAAAATTATGACTACAGAAACTGAAAAAGTAGATATTACTTGGTTAGCAATATTTAAATTCTTTTTTGTTTTGATTTTATTTTATTTTATTTTTTTAACTAAAGACATTCTAGTATGGGCTTTTTTAGGTCTTATTATTTCTATTTTATTTAATCCTTTAATAGAAGTTTTGGAAAAGAAAAAAATGCCCAGAGCTTTGGCTGGTTTTACAGTTTATTTTTCTTTTCTTGTTATTGTTTCGCTTTTATTTTATTTATTGATTCCACCTATTATTGCAGAAATACAATCTTTTTCTGCTAATATGTATAAATATCTAGAAAATCTTCCAAACATATTAACTAATATGGGTTTTGATTTGAAAAACATAGGATCTTTTATTTTAACAATTAAAGATGATTTAGTTGGTATTTCATCTAATGTTTTTGGTTTTATTGTTTCTTTGTTTGGTAGTGTTTTTGCGGGAATTACAATATTTACCTTAGCTTTATTTTTATCGATCGAAAAAGAAGATATATTTAAAACAATAAAATCAATAGTACCCAGAAAACTAGAAGAAGATATTTTAACTGGATGGCAAAGAAGTCAAGAAAAAGTATCAGCTTGGTTTATGAGCAGAGTGGTATGTTCTATTGGCGTAGCAATTTTAACATTTTTAATGTGTGTATTTTTAAATATTAAGTTTGCAATTTCTTTATCATTGTTAGCAGGAATTTTAAATATTATTCCTCTTGTTGGTCCAGTAGCGACTGCGCTTGTTATAGCAATAGTGGCATTATTTGATTCTGGGAATAAATTTTTATTAGTAATTATAATTTCAATAATTATTCAACAAATAGAAGGTAATATTTTTACACCATTTTTTACTAAAAAAATGGTTGGTATTCCAACATTTTTAGTGCTTTTATCTATTCTTTTTGGAGGAAAATTATTAGGAGTTGCTGGAGCAATATTAGCTATTCCTTTGGCAGGAATACTTTATGAAACAACTAAATCGTATTTTTTATCAAAAAAGAATTCATGAAAAAAGTCTTTATATCCACAGCAATAGATTATGTTAATGGAGCTCCTCATTTAGGGCATGCTTTAGAAAAAATTCAAGCTGATGTGATTGCTAGATATCACAGGTCTTTAGGTGATGAGGTTTTCTTTTTAAGCGGAAGTGATGAAAATAGCTTGAAAAACGTTCAAAGTGCTGAAAAAGAGGGCATTGCTATTAAAGATTTAGTTGATAAAAATTATGAAAAATTTTATAATTTGAAAAAAATTCTTAATTTATCATACGATGATTTTATAAGAACCACAGAAGAAAGACATGTTGTTGGAGCACAGAAATTATGGACTTTATGTAAAGAAGATATTTATAAGAAAAAATACAAAGGATTGTATTGTGTTGGTTGTGAAGAATTTTATAAAGAAGAAGAGCTTGAAGATGGGTTATGTCCAGAACATAAAAAACCATTAGAATTAATAGAAGAAGAAAACTATTTTTTCAAATTAGAAAAATATGCTGATAAAATTAAGGAACTTATTGAAAGAGATGATATTAAAATAATTCCTGAAAAAAGAAAAAATGAAATAATGAGTTTTATTAATTCAGGTCTTCAGGATTTTTGTATATCACGATCAAGCGAAAGAGCTAAGGGTTGGGGAATTAATGTTCCAAGTGACAATACTCAAAAAATGTGGGTATGGTTTGATGCTCTAACTAGTTATATTTCTGCTTTAGGTTTTGGGGGAAAAGACGAATTATTTCAAAAGTTTTGGGAGAAAGGTGACACAAGATTACACGTAATAGGAAAAGGTATTAATAGATTTCATGCTATTTATTGGCCAGCAATGCTTTTATCAGCTAAAATTACTTTACCCAAGATTCTTTTTGTTCATGGCTACATTACAGTAGATGGTCAAAAAATGTCTAAAAGTATTGGCAATGTAATTGATCCACATGAACTTGTTTCTAAATATAGTGCTGATGGAGTAAGATATTTTCTTTTAAGAGAAATGCCAGCATTAGATGATGGAGATTTTACTTATGAAAAATATGAGAAAAGATATAATTCTGATTTAGCTTCAGGATTAGGCAATCTTTTTTCAAGGGTTATTGCTATGGTTGATAAATATGGAGAAATAGAAATTAAACCAAATGAATATACTAAAAAAGAAATTGAGAATGTTTGGAATAAATATAAAGATAAATTTATTTATTTTAATGAAACATTAATAGAGGTATGGAGTCTTATTGGTTCTTGTGATAAATATATTGATCAGGAAAAACCATGGGAAGTAGAAGATAAAAAAGAAATACTTTCAAATCTTCTTTATTCTTTAAAAAATATTTCTCAAATGATTGAACCTTTTATGCCTGAGACAGCAATAAAAATGAAAGAGCAATTAAACGAAGAAGATGGAATTTTTAGAGTTAAAAAAGGGGAGTCTTTGTTTCCTAAAATTTTATGATTGATACGCACGCTCATTTAAATTTTTCTCAATTTGATAAAGACAGAAAAGACATTATTTCTAAGTGTTTAGATAAAGATATTTCAATTATTAATGTAGGGACAGATTATAAAAGTTCTTGTGATGTAATTCAGATAGCAAAAGAATATAATTTATGGGCTTCTATTGGATTGCATCCTTCTGATATTGAAGAGGGTTTTGATTGTGAAAAGTATAAAGAATTAATTTGTGATAAAGTGGTAGCTGTTGGAGAAACAGGTCTTGACTATTGGAGGAAGCCAAAAGCAAAAACAAAGAGAGAAGAATTTAAAGAAAAACAAAAACAAATATTTATTAAACAGGTTGATTTAGCTTGCGAATTGAATTTACCATTAATTATTCATTGCCGAGTTGCTTTTGACGATGTGTACAATATTTTAAAAGATAAAAACACAAAAGGCGTAATACATTCTTTTACTGGTAGTGTTGAAGATTTAAAAAAGTTTTTATCTTTAGGTTATTTTATTGGAATTAATGGTATTATTTTTAAGATGGATTTAAAGGATGTTATACAAAAAATTCCTTTGGATAAAATTCTTTTAGAAACTGATTGTCCTTTTTTGTCTCCTCCTCAATTTGAAGAAAGAAATAATCCATTGTCATTAGAAGTTATTGCCAAAGAAGTTGCAAGCATTAAAAAATGTTCTTTAGAAGAATTAATTAAAGCAACAGATAATAATGCCTTGAAATTGTTTGACAGAATTAATTAGAAAAGATATATAAAAAAAAGTACATAGGGATTATTATGGGGAATGGAAAAGAAAAAAGAAGGAGGCAAAAGGTTTCTAAAAAAGAAAAACCTTCAAAAATAGTTGAAAAGTGCAGAGAAAAAACCCAAGGACAACGATCTCGTTTCAGGCAAAAAAAGACCTAATAAGGGTCTTTTATTTTTCTTTTCACTGTGATATCCTTATATTATGATATCTACAGAGCTATATTTAATAAGAAAGCTTATATTTGTTTTAGCTACAGGCATTTCTACTTATGTTGTTTTAGTGCACGCTAAGCCTATAATCGAGAGTGTTTTTAATAAAAAGTATAGCATAGATGGTTATTATTGGCTTATTGTTTTGTTTTCTCTTATTGTTGCAATAATCTCTTTGTTTATATTATGAAGTATAATTTTAAAGAAATAGAAAAAAAATGGCAAGACTATTGGGAAAAGGAAAAAATTAATGAAGTAAAAGATTTATCTTGTCCTAAATATTATGTATTAGATATGTTTCCGTATCCATCTGGAGCTGGTCTTCATGTTGGACACTTAAAAGGTTATGTGGCCACAGATATAGTGGCTAGACTTAAAAGAATGCAAGGGTTTAATGTTTTGCATCCAATTGGATGGGATGCTTTTGGTTTACCCGCAGAAAACTATGCAATTAAAACAGGTATTCATCCAGAAATTACCACTAAGAAAAATATAGATAATATTAGAAATCAATTTAAAGTTACAGGGCTTAGTTATGATTGGTCAAGAGAAATTAATACAACTGATCCTAATTATTATAAGTGGACGCAATGGATTTTTATAAAGATTTTTGAAAAAGGATTAGCTTATAAAAAATTACTTCCCATTAATTGGTGTCCTTCTTGTAAAACAGGCTTGGCTAACGAAGAAGTTGTTGATGGAAAATGTGAAAGATGTGGAACAGAAACAACAAAAAAAGAAATAGAACAATGGGTTTTAAAAATCACTGATTACGCAGATAAATTATTAGAGGGAATAGATTCTCTTGATTGGCCAGAAAAGATTAAAGAAATGCAAAAAAATTGGATTGGAAAAAGCCAAGGATGGGAAATAAATTTTAAAATAAACAACATTGATGTTCCTGTTTTTACAACTAGAGCTGATACCTTGTTTGGTTGTACCTATTTAGTTTTATCTCCAGAGCATTCAATTATTAATTATTTAGATATTGAAAATAAGGAAGAAGTTAATGAGTATATTGAAAAAGCTAAAAATAAAAGCGATAGAGAAAGAATTAGTGAGGTAAAAAATAAAACAGGAGTTGAGTTAAAAGGAATTAAAGCTATTAATCCTGTTAATCAAAAACAAATACCTGTTTTTGTTGCTGATTATGTTTTAGGTCATTATGGAACTGGAGCAGTAATGGCTGTCCCAGCTCATGACGAAAGAGATTTTGATTTTGCTAAAAAGTATAATTTAGAAATTATCTGGGTAATTGATTCAGAAAAAGACTTTGCGTTTACTGAAGACGGAACACTTTTTAATTCAAGTGAATTTAATGGATTAAGCTCTTCTGAAGCTAGAGAGAAAATTGGAAAGTTTGTTAAGGGAGAAAAAAAAGTAAACTATAAATTAAGAGATTGGGTTTTTTCAAGACAAAGATATTGGGGAGAGCCTATTCCAATTATTCATTGTGAAAAATGTGGAATAGTGCCAGATTATAATTTACCAGTTAAACTTCCTTATATTGAAAAATATGAGCCAACTGGAACAGGAGAATCTCCTTTGGCTGCAATAAATGATTGGGTGAATGTTGAATGTCCTAAATGTAAAGGTAAGGCTAAAAGAGAAACTAATACTATGCCTCAATGGGCAGGAAGTTCTTGGTATTATTTAAGATATCTTGATCCTAATAATGATAAAGAATTGGTTAATAAGGAAAAAGAAAAAGTATTTATGCCAGTTGATTTATATGTTGGAGGAGCAGAACACGCAGTTCTTCATTTATTATATTCAAGGTTTTGGCACAAGTTTTTATTTGATTCAGGGTATATTTCAACTAAAGAACCATTTTTGAAATTAAGAAATGTAGGATTGATTTTAGCTAATGATGGACAAAAAATGTCTAAGTCAAAAGGAAATGTGATTTCTCCTGATGAGATTATTGAACAATTTGGAGCAGATACTTTAAGGGTTTACGAAATGTTTATGGGTCCATTTGAACAAGCAATTGTTTGGAACGAGCAAGGAGTTAAAGGGATTAATAAGTTTTTAAATAGATTTTGGGATTTTGTAGTAAAAAATAAAGACAATAAAGAAAGTTCAAAAGAATTAATTGCTGAGGTCAATAGATTAAACAAAAAGGTTTCAGAAGATATTGAAAAAATGAAATTTAACACATCAGTTGCTTTTTTTATGGAATTTTTAAATTTAGTAGAAAATGAAAAAGTAGGTTCGGATGTTTTAAAAATGTTTTTACTTTTAATGTTTCCTTTTGCTCCGCATATGTGTAGTGAATTATGGGAGATTAATGGTTATGGAAATATTTTAAATGAAAAATGGCCCAAACATGATAAAGAATTGATTAAAAAAGATAAAATAGAAATAGTTGTTCAGGTAAATGGAAAAGTAAGAGATAGACTAGAGATGGATGTTGATTCTTCTGAAGAAAAAGTCAAAGAAGTATCTCAAGAAAGCGAAAGAATTAAAAAATGGCTTCAAGGAAAAGAAGTGACTAGGGTTTTGTTTATCCCTAACAAATTAATTAATTTTATATTAAAGAAATAATATGTGTGGAATTGTAGGATACATCGGAAAACAGAAAGCATTACCAATTATTTTATCTGGCTTGGAAAGATTAGAGTATAGGGGCTATGATAGTTTTGGTTTTTGTGTTTTTAATAGTAAGCCATTGCTATATAAAGAAGTAGGAAAGATTTCTTTAGCTAAAGCATTAGCAAAGATTAAGTCAGATGGATTAATTGGTATAGGGCACACTCGCTGGGCAACAACAGGAGAAGTAACAAAAGAAAATGCTCATCCTCATTCGGGCTGTAAAGAAGAAATATTTGTAGTGCACAATGGTATTATTGAGAATTATAAACAATTAAAAGAAAAGCTAATAAAAGAAGGACATAAATTTAAATCAGAAACAGACACAGAAGTAATTGTTCATTTGATTGAGAAGTATTTTAAAGATAATTTAGAAAAAGCAGTTACTAGAGCCCTAAAAGACATTAGAGGAACTTATGGTTTAGCTGTTATATCAGTTAAAGATCCAGATAAAATTGTGGCCGCAAGACTATCATCACCATTAATTATTGGTGTCAGTGAAGATGAATTTTTAATTGCTTCTGATCCATCAGCAATCATAACAACAACAAGACAAATTATTATTTTAGAAGACAATGAAGTAGCAGTAATCAAAAAAGATGGATTAACAATTCTTAAAGAAGAAAAAGAATTAAAAAAAGAACCAGAAATGATTGAATGGGACATAGAACAAGCAGAAAAAGGAGGTTATAAGCATTTTATGTTAAAAGAAATAATGGAAGAGCCTAATGTTATTGAAGATGCTATAAGGGGAAGATTTATCTTAGAAGAAGGAAATGTGAAATTAGGAGGATTAGAATCAGTTGAAAAAAAATTAAGAGAAATTAATAATATATTTTTAATTGGTTGTGGAACTGCTCATTATGCTTGTAAAATAGGAGAGTATATGTTTGAAGAATATGCTGATATTTTATCTCAAAGTGATTTTGGGTCAGAATTTAGATATAGAAAGCCAATTGTTGATAAAAAAACTGCTAGCATTTTTATTTCTCAATCAGGAGAAACAGCTGATACCTTAGGATGCTTAAAAGAAATGAAAGAAAAGGGAGCAATGTGTTTGGGGATTACTAATGTAGTTGGTTCTTCTCAATCAAGAGAAACTAATGCTGGAGTATATACTCGTTCTGGGCCAGAAATTGCTGTTGCTTCGACTAAAGCATTTATTGGACAATTAACCATTCTTGCTATGATTACCGTGTATTTGGGGCGTCAAAGAAACATGTCTTTAACCGAAGGAAAAGAAATTGTTTCAGCTTTGAAAAAATTACCTTTAATGGCAAAAGAGATTTTAATACAAGCAGAAGAAATTAAAAAGATTGCTAAGAAGTACAATAAATACAAAGATTTTTTCTTTATTGGAAGAAAATATAATTACCCTATTGCTTTAGAGGGCGCATTAAAATTAAAAGAAATATCATATGTTCATGCAGAAGGAGTAGCTGGGGGAGAATTAAAGCATGGCCCTTTAGCTTTAATTGATAAGAATTGTCCTACAATTGCTATTTGTCCAACAGATGCTGTTTATGAAAAAATGATTTCTAATATTGAAGAAATAAAAGCAAGAAAAGGTCCAGTCATTGCTATTGCAAGTAAAGGAAACGAAGAGATTAAAAAAATAGCTGATGAAATAATATATATTCCTAAAACATTAGAAATATTAACACCAATCTTATCTGTTATCCCTCTTCACCTTTTTGCTTATTATTTTGCTGATTCTTTAGGGTGTGATGTTGATAAGCCAAAGAATTTAGCTAAAAGTGTGACGGTTGAATAATATATTAATATAATAAAATATGAATAAAAAAGATTTTTCAATTTTAATAGGGGGAGCTGCTGGGCAAGGATCTAGAAAAGCAGGTTTAATTATTGCTAAGATTTTTAGTAGTTTAGGATATAAAATATATATTTATGATGACTATCAATCTTTAATAAGGGGAGGACATAGTTTTTCTTTAATTAGAGCTTCTGAAAAAGAGAATAATTGTTCAAAGAAAAAAATTGATATTCTTTTAGCTTTAGATGAAAAAACAATTCAAGAACATTTAAAAGATTTGAATGAAGACGGATTAATTATTTTTAATCAAGACAAAGTAAAAGAAGAAAAAGGAATTGGAATTGCCATTGAATCAACTGTTAAAGAATTAGGAGGAATTCCAATTATGGCTAATACTGCTTTACTTGGAGGATTTGCTAAAATTATTGGTTTAGATTTTGATTTCTTAAAAAATATTTTAGAAAAAGAAATTTCAAAAGGAATTGAAAAGAACTTAGAAATAGCCAAGAAAGCATATGATTTAGAAGAAGCAAAATTAAAAATAGAAGATATTGGAGATAGTACGCCTCTTTTAACAGGAAATGAAGCATTGTCTTTAGGTGTTGTAGCAGCAGGACTAGAAATGTATATTGCTTATCCAATGACTCCAGCAACAGGTATTCTTCATTATTTAGCAGGACTAAAAGATTGTAATGTTTTAGTTTCTCAGCTAGAAAATGAAATTGCTGTTATTAATGCAGCAATAGGTGCTGCTTATACTGGAAAAAGAACAATGGTTGGAACTTCTGGAGGAGGATTTGCTTTAATGACAGAAGCAATAAGTTTAGCAGCTATGAGTGAAACCCCTATTGTTATAGTTAATAGTCAAAGGCCAGGTCCAGCAACCGGAGTTCCTACTTATAGTGGCCAAGGAGATTTATTGTTTACTCTTAATTCTGGTCATGGTGATTTAGTAAGATT
>Ga0265294_10003422_pt1 | contig 20278 bp, 24 predicted proteins | sample MunlanPumphouse3_FD_192504 | JGI IMG/M metagenome (GOLD analysis project Ga0265294, IMG submission 192504) | Groundwater microbial communities from a municipal landfill in Southern Ontario, Canada - Pumphouse #3 | ecosystem: Environmental > Aquatic > Deep subsurface > Groundwater | place...
AGAAAGGAATGGGGATTGGTACAAGAAGAAGATCTGACAATGAATACGGAACAACAGCACTACATGAGACAAAAGTGGGGTGATCTCTACATGAATACAGGAAAGCAAGTCATATTTGAGAAGTTCAACAAAAGGATATAGATCGTGAATGAGATTCCTGAGATTTTGATGTTCATGCGCCAGGTACGTCCTTGGTATTGCACGATGCTTTCCACAATTGCCGAAACATGCAAACATCCATTTACCTTGCATGTTCAGTATGATGATTCTACAGCATTCAAAGCCTGCAACGACGTAATCAAAAGATCAACAAGCAGATATATTTGTATTTGTGATGACGACGTTGAATTCATTGAAGACAATTGGTTGCTGACGTTGATCAAGTTTTTGAAGGAACATGAGGAGTTTGGATGTATCGTGCCTTATGAACTGAAAACAAGAGAAGATATTGAAACGCTGAAACGTGTCGGTAGGGAACAATTCTTTGCAACAGTTTTCAGATATGCGACGTGCAATTGGGTGGCTGGATACGTTTCCCTATTCGACAGAGAGAGAGTTCCGCATATCTACTGTGACGAAGGATTGCCAGGAAGATACGGAATGTCTGATGTTGATCTAGCTCTACAAGTTCGTGATGCAGGATTTCTAGTCGGTGTCACTACAGACGCTACGGTTGCACATCTCTATAAGAAAGGAGATCCTACGATTCTTCAATCTTTTGGAGTTCATATGAATTATGACATTGAGATGCACAATAAGCATGTCGAATATATGACACAGAAATGGGGTAAGTTCTATACAGACTCCAAGGAACAAAAGGCATTCCGATTCTACTATCACGAAAAGAACGGCAGTAAGGAAAGCTAGGATATGCCAAATATCGCAGTAATTGGAGCTGGTTTGTCAGGGATGTGCTATGGGCTTCATTCGAAATATCCGTGCGTGATCTATGAACAGAACGATGAGCCTGGTGGTATATGTACTTCTCATATGAATCGTTGGGGAGTTCCGACCGATGTAGGTCCACATATCTTCTTCTCCAAAAACAAGCAGCTTCTTAGCTTCTTTCTCCGCTTTTGTATATTTGAGGAATTCGCACGCAAGAATAATGTATTGTACAAAAGTAAGCTGATTAAATATCCCTTCGAAAACTATATTGGAATGTTGCCAAAAGATGAACGTGACTATTGCGTAGAGGCATTCAAGGCAAAACCAAAACTGAAGAAACCTGCCGTCGATCTTGAGGAATTCTTTCTGTCAACGTTTGGAGAGGGAATTTATAATCTGTATCTGCGTCCCTACAATGAGAAGCTGTGGAAACGACCATTATCGCAACTATCGGCGAAAATGGCGAATCGTATTCCAAAACCACCGATGCAGCATATTCTAGACGCGGCAAGTGGAAAATATCATGAAGGATTTACACATCAAGCCGTATTCAAATACCCAGCTTATGGCGGATGTATATCGATGATTCAAGGATTATACGCGTCTCTTCCACCGGGTTTGGAGATGCGTCTTACTACAGAAATCACCAAGATTACAATTCTGAAAAGCGGAAAGTTGAAGCTTGTTGGGAGTGTGCAAGGTGAACGAATCCAGGAAACTTACGATCATGTTGTTTCTACGATTCCGCTGCCAATCCTGATCAACAGTATTTCTCCAACCCCACCAGCAGAAGTAATATCGGCAGCATCAAGACTAAAGGCTCTTGGAGTTTATGTTACTTCTGTTCACGCTCTTGATGCTTCTCATAGGAACAGTTTTGCAATAACGATCCCAAGTCCTAAAGTATCGTTTCACAGGATGACAATGATTGACTTCTTTGGAAAACAATACATGCCTAAATACGGAAGTACGGTACTTGTTGAGACTACATATAAGCATAATTCCGGTATTGTTGATGTTGAAGAAGTTCATAAAAATGTGATCTCAGGACTGCACAAACTTGGAATCGTTGCGTCTATAAATGTTCTTGATTCAGCTACACGATTCTATAAATGGGCATATCCGGTTTACACGCTGACTCACACTGATGATGTAAAACTGATAACAGACTGGTTGAACGACAAGAATATTTTGCCGCTTGGGAGGTTTGGATCGTTCGAGTATATGAACATGGATAGAGTGTACGAACAGGCAAAACAAGCAACTAAGTAAAGCAACGAAGTAAAGCAACAAAGTAAAGGAAGAAAATGAACATTCTCGTTACTGGAGCTACAGGATTTGTTGGTTCTCACATGTTGGATTATTTGACGCGGACTACCGAAGACATGATTTTCGGAATGCGGCGTCTGAATTCTGATATGAAGCATGTGAAGTATAACTACGATGTCAATTGGGTAGACGGAGATCTGTGCGACTATAGATCGGTTAGTAGTGTCATCGAGACTGTACATCCACAACAGATATATCATTTTGGTGCTCTCAGTTGGGTGACTCCATCGTGGAACATGCCGTCAATCTACATGCAGACAAATGCTATCGGCACAATCAACCTTTTTGAAGCTCTTATTGACAATCTGGTATGTGCGAGAGTCCTTGTATCCTGCACTCCAGAGGAATTTGGCTGTGTAGCTCCAGAAGATATCCCGCTGACTGAGGAATCGCCTCTAGCACCTGTGAACCATTACGCTGCAAGCAAGATGGCCCAGGATGCTGTCTGTCAGAGCTACTACGCAAGCTACGGGACTGAATTGGAGATCATCAGAACCAGAGCATTCAATCACGAGGGTCCAAGAAGGAATTCTCATGGTGCTATAGCTTCCTTTGCACGACAGATTGCAGAGATTGAGAAAGGTCTTGCCGACCCTATTGTGCGTGTTGGAAACTTGGATGTGACTAGAAATTTCACCGATGTTCGCGATATGGTAAAAGCCTATTATCAGGCAATGGCGCACGGAGAACCTGGAGAATTGTACTTGATAGGATCTGACAACATCTATACGATCAAAGATTGTCTTGATATGCTGATCAGTTTTTCTACTTATTCAGGTACGATAACGATTGAGCAAGAGGCAGAGAGAAAGCGACCCACTGAACTTCCTCTGTTGATTGGAGACTATACGAAGTTCAGAACACTCACAAATTGGAAACCAGAGTATAACTTCGATAGAACGCTGGCTGATATCTTGGATTATTGGAGAACTCAGGTATGACAAACTCTAAAACTCTCCATATCGTCACAGGGTCATCAGGATTCATAGGAACTCGGTTGGTTCATAGATTGTTAAATGAGCCAGACGTTATTGTTCTTGGGGTTGTTTCTAATTTCGAGGCTGCTGCAAAATCGAATACGATAGAACTCCCAGGTGGTGGGAAGTATATCCCAGCGTTTTGCGATTTGTCTGTTTCTGCAGCGAAATTGCAAATACAAAGTTATCTGAAACAAATAGGTCAATACGTTCCGGGTTCCATTTTTCATCTAGCCGGTCCAACAAACCAAGCTGATCTTCACAATGAAAGGAAGATGTACGACTACTATACGAAATCATCATTGACAATTTCACAACTTGCCAATGACGAATACTTTAGTTTGGTATTTGCATCTTCTGGAAAAGCTTACGGAAACGAAGGAGCACATCCAACTACAATTCTTGGAAAAGCAAAATTCATCGCAGAGACGATCTTTTCTACGATTTGTAAATACGATGTGAAGATAGCAAGGATATTCAACGTCTTTGGATTTGGCCAAAAGCGAGGATATTTGATTCCAACAATTATCGACAGAATCATCTCAGGCAATACTGATATTATATTGGACGATCCTGAAGTATTGCGTGATTTCGTTCACGTTGAGGATGTCGCTAAGGACTTGATCAATTTCGATTTTTCCAACAATGGTGGAAAGTCTATATTTTGTAATATCGCGTCTGGATTTGTAAGAACACCAAAAAGCATAGTTGATGACATTTCAAACATAACAGGAATTCCTCTTACAATAACATTATCTGGAAAAGGACGACGCGAAAACGAGTCTGATATAGAAAATCCAGTACCGTTCAAACCTCACGATGATTGGTATGACAGATTGGAAGCAACCGTACACGAAGAATTAAAAAAGGCTGGTTTGCGATGAAAGCTGTTATTTTAGCTGGTGGTCTTGGATCTCGCAGTCTTGGTTTTTCAGAAGGCAAACCGAAATGCTTGATTGAGATTGGAAAACGACCGATTCTGTTTCACCAGTTTGATCTATTGCGAAAAGCCAGAATCACTGACGTTCTGATTCTAGCTGGATGTGGTGCAGATCAGATCGTAGCAGCAGCGAATCGAGGATATGATTTTGGACTGAACGTTACAGTCATGCAAGAATCGCGACCGCTTGGAACTGGTGGAGCACTCATGAATGCTGCTCCATTACTCGATGATGACTTTGTTTTGTTGTTCGGAGACATATTCACCAGTATCGAAATTGGTGATGTAATGGATTATCATTCTGCACACTATGCCCAAGCTACGTTGGTTCTGAAGCCAAGTTCTAATTACAAAGATACTCTGCTGTTTAAAGTTGATGAAGATGATGAAATAATAGCATATGGTACAGCTGATGATTATCTTCCTAACCTAAGTTTTGCTGGTATTGCTGTTTGTTCCAGAGCATTATTAGGAAACCAAAAGGTTGATAAACCATGTGATTTTACAAACGACATCATAACTAAGGCAATCGATAATGCAATTCGACCAATATTTCACAACAATGCACGGCAGATTCTTGGATGGAAACTAAGAGAATACGCCAAAGATATTGGAACTACGTCAGGTTACTCTAGGGCAAAACGGGATTACGAACTTGGAATTTTCGATTGTACATATCGCGGAGCAGTCTTTCTTGATCGTGACGGTGTAATAAACAAACTCGATGCATCACTGAAGTTTGTTAATAATCCTGAAGAGTTTATTCCAGAACAACATTTGGCTGCATCGGTAAACGTTCTTCATAATCTAGGTTTTAAGGTCATAGTCGTAACAAATCAAGGAGGAATAGAACTTGGATATCTGACAGAAGATGTGTTGCAGACTATTCATTCCAAGCTGCATCGTTATTTGTCTTTCGATAATGAGGATTTCCAGCACGAATATGTTGATGGAATATACTACTGTCCGCATTTTTACGAGTTGTGTAATTGTCGAAAACCAAAACCCGGAATGCTGGAAGAGGCAATGTACGATCTCTACATCAATCCATTGAAGTCATGGATGGTTGGAGATAGTATTACTGACTTGGAGGCTGGAACGAACTTGTGTGAAGATGTAAAAACTGTGTTAATATCAGAAGGTGAAGAATCTGATATTGCAGACTTTCAGTTTCCATCTTTATTTCATTTTGCCAAGTATATGAAACAGAACAATATCACAGCAATATGATCATTACAAGAGCACCATTACGCATCAGTTTTTGCGGTGGAGGTACTGACGTTCCAGGTTTCTATTATCAGGAAACAGGGAAAGTTATCTCCATGACGATTAACAAATACGTGTATGTGTTTGTTAATCGTCCGCAAGATAATGTATTCAGAATCAAGTACAAACAGATAGAAGAGCGTGATAGCGTTTCTGAAATATCTCATCCAATTGTACGAGAAACATTGCTGAAATATCATTGGAATACTCGTAGCTTTCTTGACATTGCGACGATGAGTGATATTTCAGGAGGTACTGGACTTGGATCGTCTTCTGCGTTTACTGTTGCTCTTTGTCGTGCTATTAAGGCAGCTAGTATAGATACTCAACCACGTAGATCAGATATTGCAGAAGACGCGTTCGAAATAGAGCGTGAAAGGCTGAGCGGATCACTGGGAAAACAAGATCATTATGCATCGGCATTCGGAGGTTTGAACGTATTCTATTTCACCAATCCAACAGGTTTCGTGTATTCAGACAGGTTTACGATACCACAAGAACACGCTGAGGAGTTCTGTAGTACGCTGGCATTGTACAGAATTGGGGAAAGTCGGGTAGCAGAGGAAATTTTGAAGGACCAGGAAAAGAACTTCGAGGAATCGCCAAAAGTCCTTGCTGCCGGAAGGCAAATGACAACACTTGTTGAGAAATTCGCTTCTGCACTACTGGGACGACGATACCAGCATTGTGGGACTTTACTGAACGAGAGCTGGCATCTAAAAAAGCAGTTTTCCGAAAAGATCAGTAACCAAGTAATCGATGGATTGTATTCTCGATGCTTGGATGCTGGTGCTTGGGGTGGGAAACTCTTAGGTGCTGGAACCTCTGGATTCCTACTGATCATGCGACCACCAAAAATTTCTCAGGATATCGACGCAATTATGTCGCCATTTTCTCAAGTTTTGGTGGAAATGGAGAGATACGGGGTTACGACACTCTCCCAGAAGCCGTTGACACCTGGGTCTAGGATTGAGGATGTGTGGATTCCGGATACTTCCTACGATTAACCAAAAAACAAGCAAACGAGGGTATTGACTTCGTGTATTGACCGCTGTAGAATGAGAAAAATCCGCAATTTGTAGACTAGACACTTATGAAATTCCATTTGAACGATCAAGCAGCACACTCAGGATTGCTGTGGACTTGGGACGATCCAGTTTACCCAGGTCCGCTGATTCTGGAGATCGTGAAGTTACTCAGAGCGAATCGAAGGAATAACAAATTCTGTTTCCCGCAGAATTTTGTTCCGATGGGCCAAGTTGACATGCTAGCACAAGACATTTCAAATCTGTTTTCAGAAGGTTTTACGAAGGAGGCAACTGACAATTATGCAAGACTCGCTTGGCCAAACGACTCAGACAGACGAGACAAGCTCATTCTCATCTGTGATCTTGTCAGAGGAACCCTACTTGCCAGCGGAGACATCAGAGTGGTATAATTTCGTACAGGGGATTCCGGAACATACCAAATCTCTGCAGACGGAAAAATATCTGTCTGACGCGTACGAGTTTGCCAGACGGAGAAGTGAAGATCCAAGGACTCAGGTAGGTGCCACAATCGTTGGTTCTGGCGGTCAAAGTTTTGGAACAAACAGGATGCCTGGTTTTCTGCATCTGATTCCTGAACGCCTCAGAAGCGACACGAAAGCGGATTTTCTGATCCATGCAGAGCGAGATGCGATTTGCTCGGCGGCGAAACACGGAATAAAAACAGGAGGAGGGAAAATATTCGCTCCATGGGCTTGTTGTGCCCAGTGTGCCCATGCTATAATCAGTGCTGGGCTGAAGGAATTGGTTGTGCACACATCTATCATGTTGCAGACACCAGAACGTTGGCAGCAGAGTGTGCAATTAGGACTCTCTCTGTGTATGGAGGCAGGTGTTATCGTCTTGCGATACACCGGACAGTTAGATTGTGCAATTCTGTTTAATGGAGAAGAGGCGAGATTCTAGTATTCACGCCAAGTGGATTCTGATAGAGTTTTCCAATTTTACACAGATGGAAATCTACTTCGTAGTCTACAGTTTCGGGAGAGATGGAATGTTCTTCATCGGAGGCTTGTGCGAAGAGTCAGATAGTTTCGTATTGCCGATTATAAAACATGGAGGTTCACTTTTATTCCCGATATCAGAAAACGTTCAGGATTTAGCACAACACGAGGAATTTGGACACGTTTATAAATACGTCTTTCCAAATACCGCGATTCTGCAAAACGCAACTTCTTCTCAGCGGTATGTTCCTATAGATCACTATACTCTTGGAAAGGGACAAGTTCAGGCGATTATTCAATACATATCGCTTTCTGGTTCAGGACTTGCCCGCATCGTAACTGATATTTTTGAGATGCATGACGATTTGAACAGGGAAATGGACCTTAGCACCAAACTGATGAATAAACTGAATTGGCACGATCAAGTATGCGAAAGAATTCAATATCCAATATTCATCATAGATTCGAAGATGCGAGTTATGATGATATCAAGGTCAGGAAGAAAGTTTTTCGGAATCAGATCAGCTAAGATATTCGATGACTTTCCAGCTTGGTTTTCTAGTTTTGGAGATATTATCAAGACGTGTATAGAGAACAAAGAATCTGCTGAACGACTTATTGTTAACAACGATGAAACGTATGTTGTGCATATCTCTCCTGTCGTTCTTAGATCTAAAAACAAGACGCAAAAACTGTGCAATGTGCGTATTTACAAGCCCACACCACTTCCTGAATATGTTTAACTGTGTAATGTATAGGAGCACTAAATGCTGAATGAAAATCTGAATGAAAATCTGAATGAAACTCTGTCTGAATCTGTTGTATCGTACGCGTGTTTGCGATATGACTCTCAAATGCTAAGTTCAATTGCCAAGCATATGATACTCGCCTCAGAGAATGAAGGCGATATTGTATTTCTTGGCTGCAAAGAACCAAGAGTAGTCGCTTGGATTACGCAATGCAAGAAGGAACTTAGCATTGACAAAGAAATCTGGGTCTTCGAGCCGTTTTCCAAGATCGGGAGTTTTGGTCCTTCATGCAAACATCAGTCGATTGACGATCTTGAATGCGATCAAATGGCTGGTGTAGATAACATAGAAAGCGTGTGTGCTGAGTTCTCAGTAGACATACCGCAAATCTGTGCTGGTTGGTTTAAATACAGTCTGGAAACATCTCTTCCTAAAAAGATTTGCTTTATCCATATGGACTGTGGATTCTATGATGAAATACTTGAAGGATTGATTCAGACGTATGATCGTATTGTTCCTGGAGCTAGAATGATCATTAACGCATATGGTTCTGGCTGGGTCAACTGCGTGAAGAATGCTACTGATGCGTTCTTTGCTGGAAATCCAGAAAAGCCCGAAATAATTCTACACAATTCAGTTGGTCAGCACGCTCTTATAATCAAAGCTGGAGTATCTATGGATGTTCAGAACATAACTGGGATTGGTAAATAGCTATGGCAAATCCTGAAATACTAACTGTATGTATCAAGTTATGTGAGAAATGCAAGCTGGCGTTCTTTCCAGAGTGTGAGAATAATCTATGCAGATATAACGACAATTTCGGAAAGTGTTCAGATCCAGAACAAGTGAAGATAGATCAAAATGGATTGTGTTGTGGGTACTCAAATAGCATTAGTATTTGGGAGTAAGAGAAGTGGAAGATATGCTTAAATGTCCCGCGTGTGAGAGGATATTCGAAGTTGTGTGGAATAACGACGGTCTTGGTCCACCTGAGTACTGTCCGATGTGTGGTGCTGAAATTGACTATCAACGTGCATGGAGGATAATGAACGATGACATGTGAAAATTGCGAAAGACTGGAAAAAGAAAACGAAGTCCTGAAGAACATCATTAAGCAATTTCCAACTCTCGCAGATGGAAGTATCGCAATTCCTGGTATGGAAGTGTTTGATGCAGGATGCCAACTTACAGACTCCTCACCATTGGAAGTTCCTCATGTGTCTATTTGCGTTCGTTGGATAGACTGCGATGCTCATGGATATGTTGACGGATTAGATGATTGGTATTCAACATACGAATTAGCCGAGTCTGCAAAGCTATCTGATGCAGAGAACTAAAAATGCCAACTTACTTCGAGACAGCAAAACCTACGTATATTGAGAATTGGTCATCCGATCTCTGTAGGTTAAGTATTGCACAATCTGGCATACAGCTCTCAATTGACGATGCAAAAAGAATGGGTTTGAATATTGTCGAACTATTCGAATTGTTTCTGAAATACAACAATTCAGCTTCGGCACCTAACTGCGATGACATCGTTTCAGAGATAGACGAAAGCATATCGCAATTTCCTGATGGTGTTTTTGTCCGATTAGGATCCAGATCTCCAAAGGATTCCTGGTATTCTCATCGCAACGGATCCAAGTCAACAAACGGAAAAGAAGCCTGGAAGAGACTTACAGATTGCTCAGAAAGAGTGGCTGAGGATCTTCTTCTCGCGATTGACAACAATTACGAACCGTGGATCTGGGTTCGAGAGTGGCAAAAGAAGATCCGCAAAGATAACGAATTTCGTATCTTTATGAAGAACCGTCAGTTGATCGGAATAAGTCAGTACAACTATTTCGACGGAGATCAGGATTGGATTATCAAGAATGCAGGATCAATCAAGTGGGCGATCTTACAATGGTTTCCGATGTTCAGAAAAGCCAGTCACTTGGATACGGTGATTTGTGACGTATTCGTATATGAAAGGACACAAGGAAACGTAGCGGAATGGCAAATCAAACTATTGGAAATCAATCCGTTCTCTCCACTTACAGATCCGTGCTTATTCGATTGGCGTAACCATGATTTCGACGGGAAACTAAGATTTCTCAGAGACGGTATGATCTATGAAAGTTAAGAAATTGGAGGATGGATGGTGGATTGTTGACGTTCCTGATGATGTATTGGAGATGGGACCGTATGCCACAAAAGCTGAAGCACTCGATGACATGAAAGGAGTACAAAGAACACTAGATTCATTAAGACCGTCACCAAAACAGAAAAGAATACGGAACAAAACAAGTGAGTAAAGCAGTGTCAGTAAACAAGAAGCTTTCAGACCTAGATCTACGTTATATCCATAATCCAGATTTCGAGACCGCACGAGAGACAGGTTTGCACAAGGAGATCTGCAAACGTATTCCATTGAAAAGATTGGAACCAAGTAAAGAGTTTAAGGAGATTGCCAGTCGCAGTTGCTTTATCCGTGTTGAATATTACATCGATAAAGAAGACATGCTTAGACTATTCAGAAAGTTCAATTATTGTCTCTACAATGCAACTCGCTTATTCAGTGAAAATAAACTTGCGTCTGGGTATAAATGGTACAAACGAGCAGAGAAGATTCGTGGGATACTTGTTCTAGCAAATTACCGATTGATACCGCGATACCTTTCCAGATACGCAATTAATAATAGGCACATGGAGGAATGTTCTGGTGCCTTGCTGGATGGATTGTTTCTTGCTGTAAGATTGTTTGACTTCTCAAAAGGATATTGCTTTAGTACGTATTGCTACAGAGTGTTCAAATCGAAGCTCTATGCACTTTATAAACAGAGAGAAAAAGAAGCACAAATATTTCCTTACTCATTCGACGAAAATGAATCGATTACGGAAATGACTCACGCATATGTAAATGATGTGTTGAGACACGAATCGCGTATGTTTGCGAGTGATAAGGCAAAGGTGATACTAGATACGATTCCTGTTAGATCGAAAGAAATACTATCTCAAATATTTGGAATTGGTAGTAATAGAAATCAAAGAACGATGCAAGACGTAGCCAAAGAGTGGAACATGACAAGACAGAACGTACACAGCATAAAGAAAAAGGCATTCGCAAAAATTAGACAATATGCAAATATGCATTTCAGTCAGGAAGAACTAGAGGCCCTGTCTGAGATGTAGTATGCATATAGTGATTCCTGTACTGTTTTGGATCTGCGTAGTTCTTTTTTTGTTTCTTGCACTTCTAGAACTCGTCAAATCAGGACTGAGCACATGCAAATATGGAAAATGGAGACATCGATGGTCAAAATGGAAACAAGTCGATGCAATTCAACAAAAGAGAGTATGTGTGGATTGTGGAATGGTGGAATATAAAAGTATTTATCAGGCATTTTGATAATGAAACTTACTTTAGATACATCTGATCTAGACTACATCGTGAACTCTGTTGCCGCTAAGGTGATCGAGAAACTTCAAGGAACAAAGAACACAGAGGATAAAGAATGGTTCGATGTTAGGAGCGTATCGAAAATGTTTGGAATATCTGAGGCTTCCGTAAGGGAGAATTGGATAGCAAAAAAGAAACTAGAAGTGAATAGAACAAAAACAGGGAGAATTAGAATCCACAGAGACGAAATCAAACGGTTTGCTGAAGAAACTGGAAGAACTATTTACTGGGAAAGAAATTAAGAAAGGAACTTAAAATGGAAATCAGTCCGTTCTTTGTTTACACGATTGTGAAACTTGATGCCTTTTGCGCGTTCATGTGTTCTTGCTCAGTAATCTGTGCTGTTATTGGAGTTCTCAGCTATTTCTTTGGTCATGTAACTGCCGATAACTATTGCGGTACTGAAGAAGAAAGAAGGGAATCTAGAAGGGTAGGACGATATTTGTCGTTTAAAGTAGCGCCAGTATTTCTAGTTTTGTCGTTTGTTACTTTATTTGTGTGTACTGTAATTCCAACAACAAAACAAGCTGCAGTTATTTGGCTGCTTCCAAAAGTTGTAACTGAGCAAAACATGGAGAAGGTACAATCAGAGGCTGGTGAACTTTACGATCTGGCAAAACAGTGGTTGACAGAAAATGCAAAATGTAATATAAACGAGAAAGATGCAGAGACAAAAGATTGACAATACAGAAGGAGAAACTATGGCAAAACGACAGATAAAATCACAGATCATAAATGCAAGATGGGAGGCTATTCTTCCAGCATTCAAAAATGAAACGGTAGACCTAATTTATACTGATCCACCTTACGGAATGAATTATAAATCGAATATTGCTGGAGATAAACAATGGAATAAAGAAGGAAAACCTAGGAACAGAGTAATTTGCGGAATCCAAAATGACGGATATGCTGATATAAGCTGGGCAGATTTTGCAAGACAGTGCTATCGGATATTGAAAGATGACACATATATGTTTCTTCATTGCAACATATATGTAATTGCTCATCATGTGATTCATTTTGAACAAATCGGTTTCAAGATTGCCGGTTGTGCAGTGTGGTCAAAAGGATGTGCGAATGGTGGTGATTTGTACGGATCGATGTCAAGAGATTGGGAGCCGCTGATATATTTCAAGAAGGGAAATCCAAAAATGAACAGTATCATGGTTACAAGGAGCGGGCAGCGTGTGTTGCGGAATAGAATCTCTGAGACTGAGGATTGGCAGTATACGGAAGAAGATGTTGGAAATACACAAATTGAAAACGATAAAGAGCACTCCCGCCCAAAAACTGAGTTGTACATACGCTGCTCTGCTAGAAATAAAGATGAGTTTTGTGGGGTGCCAACACAAAAACCATTGAAGCTTTGCCGACAGGTTATCCTTCTTGCTTCGAAGCCTGGTGATCTTGTATTGGATGCGTTTGCTGGGAGCGGTTCAATACCGTTTGCAGCAAAAGAATTGCAGCGTCGGTATATAGCAATAGAGGCAGACGATAAAGTAGCAGAGTTGTGTTCTAAGAGACTAGGACAAAAGATTTCGGAAAAGATCAGACTCTAGGTATTGCAAAGTGCTGTAGAATAGCGTATAATCGTGTGTGGTAAGTCGGTATTGTAACTCCGACTTGTACGGATAACTCATGTTTGTGGTGTATCAGAGATGTCAACATTTTCGCTTGAACTGATTCGTAAGAAGCTAACCTATTTTCCAAAGCCGTCTGGAATTAAATTTCCTAAACATCCTTCACTCGTGCAATGTACTTTATCTGATATAATGAACTGGGTTTACGATGAAACAGCTGCATTGTTCGAAAAAAATAGAGGAAGAATTGATGGAACAAACACAGTTGCAGAAACCACTGCAAAGAGCATAAGAACGAATCTGTGCACAAATGCGATCTCTAATTTTGTAATGTGTTTGAATGATGGAACACTCCCGGAATATGCTATCCCGTCAAATGGCGCGTGCGCTGTACTAGCAGATGGAAATAGCACAGTAAAAGGTCTCTTTGACAGATTGATAAGTGGATTGTCAAACGATTCAGAAATGCAAGAACTTGTTGTTCTGAGAGTATGTAACGGGTATGAGTTTCATGAGATATATAATGCAAGAAACGTACAATCTCCTCACTCGATTACACAAATACTTAGTAGTTCACATCACGTTCATCGCGGTGCTATGGATAAATTTATTTTTAAGCACATGTCCGATGATAACTACATACACATAACTGGTAAACCAGTTAAGAGACTAACTTATCTATCATACATTCTAGAAAATTGGAGAACACTTGATAGAGACGATAACATGAAGTGTTTCATGGATTGTTTGTTTAGAAAGAAGTCGTCATTTAAGGAAAATAGAAGATATGAAGTTGGCAAAATCGATTTTGGATTGTCTGAGGAAAACGGTAAAGCAATAGCAGAAGGAGTAGAATTTTACTGTGACTGGATAAAGAAAACCAAATCGTTAATTACAGATGCTAAGGCATTCCGGAGTATTGCGCATTCCGGACCGATGCTAGGTATAATTGTATGTGATTACATTTGTAATGATCATTTGATAATTCCAAAAAGAAATCCAGTCGTGACGCTTGCTAATAGAACAGCAAGAAATTTTTCAGATATGTGCATGTTTGTTCCTATTATTACAGCGTCTAAACAAAATTCTTCACATAGTACGATATTAAAGATTATCAAAACACTTAAGAGAAAATCCTAGTCATAAAGCTGAAAATGACGACCAAGCCAATCAGTAGCCTCGTGAAGAAGATCATAATGCGTTATGGCGTAGTATCGTTTCATCTTCTTTTCAGCGTGAGCCAGATAAAGATCAACCAACCAAGGCATCTCTTGATACTGTTTTGCAATGGCGTCAGCACCAGTCTTCCTTAGAACGGCAAAACCACGACGATCCGTGATGATGCATTTGGCACGATTCCGAGAAAAAGCACAAGCAATGGAATCAACTCTATACGGCGTTCCATCGCTGTTGATGACTTCACGTACCAATCGAGTCTTGTTTTTTCCAAGAAGGCAGAGTGAACTGTCAGAACTATCCGTCATATGCTGCCTGAGAAGCCGTAGGGTTGATTTCCAGAGCTTGTGTTCCTGTGGTTGACCAGTTTTATGTCTATCCCTGACGATCAATCCACGGTCAAAATCAAGCATGTCATGGGCAAGTGTGGCAACGTCAATCTGGGTATATCCGCAGCTCAACCCCAGCAAGATGAGAAGAACGCTTGCCATGCCGATCCTCATCTGGTATAGTTACACAAGGGCAAGCAGCTAGCAGAACATTAAGGGAATAACAAAGTGGCTGCGGGACGACGAAAGAAAATAATTTGGACCGATCAGGAATGGGAAAAGATCGTAGATCTCTTCTGGGTGATTCGAAAAAACAACCCAAAAGAAGCGTTATCAACATTCTATGATAACGTTATGGCTCAACTTCCTGAAAATCGTCGCAGACCTTTTCAGCAACCGATCATAGAACGCATTGCTGAACTCGTTAAAAAGAAGAATGACGAGGTTATTAGTCAGGCAGATGAAGTTCCAAACCTGCAAAAACGGATTGAAGGTCTGCTGCCTAAGAATGGAAATGGAACAGCATACGAAATAACAGATCATGAACTGCTGACAAAGTACCAAACAAAGATACTTCAGCTTACAAGCGTTCGTGATCTGTTCTCTAGATTTTCTCCTGAAGATCTGCTATCTGAAATTCCAACAGATAAGCTTCTTCGTGTTGCGATTGCCAGAATATTCTCTGATCTCGATAAACGGCAATCGTATCTTGATGAAATGATGAAAAGTATACTGGAAAAAGTTCAAATAGTACCTCAACAATCTGCAGAAGCTCAACAAAAAGAAAGACCACCAAGAGTAGTTCTTGTTGGGTTTCTCGGACAACAAGCACGCGAAATGGAAATGAAATTCAAGAAGCGTGCCAAATTCCATGCGATAGACAAGAATCGTCAGTCTGGTACATTACCTCAGAATGCAGACGTAATTACGGTATTGAATTCATTTGTTAGTCATCATGGCATTCTTGATCAAGTTGCTAAAGAAGAAGCTCGTGGTACGTTGGTCCTCCGAATTGATGGAGGTCTATCTGAAGCAAAAAGAAGACTAGATGAAGTTCTTCCATGATATTCCTAAAATTCAGATAGATATTCCGAATTTTAGGAATATCTCTATTGACTTTCTTGATGAGTGTTTCTAAAATGTAAGTCTGTTACTTCTAATTTGCAAGGTTTGATTATGAACGAACTAATCGCACGAAAAGAATTTCTCAATTATCTATCTGCAAATCATAAGCAGATGAATGTCAATGATGTAATTGCTGAACTTATCAGAACTCAGCAAATCATCATCGACAGTCTATTAAGCCAGTCACCTTATGAAAAACCAAAACAGCCTCAAAAGCAAACATGGGGAAATTTCTAAAATGAATACAGAAACATGTCAATCAATTCTTAACGAACCTGAGAATGTTGCTTGGGTTCATTTCAAAAATGGTAGAAGTTGGAAATTCTCAGGAAAAGACTGTCTCGTTCATAATACACGTTACGGAACTGAATATCGACTGTTTGTAGAATTAGAAAGCTACAAACCGATCTGGATAGGAAGGCATGGAGAACGTGACGGTAGACATTATTATTTCACTGTAGAAAGTATGTTAGGTGCTGACTATGTTGACTTCGAATGTGGAGGACGGTATTATTTTGATAAGAGTACGATCAGAGGAAGAATATTGAGAAAGAAAAAGTCATGCACAAAATGAAACACAAAGACATGTGCAGTCAAATGGGAAAGATCGTAACAGTCTTTCAAAAGTACGTTAAGGTTGTAAATGGAGGGGAAGTAACGTGGCAAAGTAGAGAATGCAAACCGTGGACTGGATGGATTGTTGGATTTACATATAAGCTAGATGGAAAACTCATATACGGAAGTTGGGAAGATCAAACCGTATTCAAAGAAACGAATCGTAAGCTATCTGTTCTTGTTACACCGTGGCCAACAATGAAATCTCAGTTTGTACCAATAGACGGATTTAAACAAGGAGGAGAACCAGAACCGCCAAATTACGGAGGATGGAAAAATCTTTCAAAAGACATTAAGGAAAGATATATTGAAGAATTGCGTAAAGATACAAAACGGAAACTGCGAGATGAAAAAGGTCGCTGGATAAAGGAGATCAAGAGATGAAAGCAAAGAATGCGCAGGCTGTAATTCGTGCCAAGTTTAATCGTTTTCTTGAACATATAAGAGACGATTACATACGGAGACTTGTCGCTGAGAATACAATCGTAACAGGAGGTGCTATTGCTTCGTTGTTGCTTGGAGAAGAGGTTCATGACTTTGATCTCTATTTTCGTACAAAGGAAGTCGCACAGAGAGTAGCTGAGCATTATTGTGGTGAGTTTGCAAAGAATCCTCCACCAAGATTCAAATCCGGTAATCCTATTCAAATAGTTGTCATACCACTTTACGACAGAGTAAAGATAATGGTAAAATCTGCAGGAGTAGCATCAGAGAATGATCCCGAGGAATACAAATATTTCGAAAGAACAGATCCAGAAAGTGGTGATGCTTTCGAATATGTTTCAAAGGTTCTTGATGTCATACAGGATGCAGATGAAAAAGAGAAACCAAAGTATCGACCAGTATTTCTGTCAACAAACGCAATTACGTTGTCAGATAAGATTCAATTGGTGACACGATTCTTCGGAGAACCAGATGAACTACACAAGAACTACGATTTTGTCCACGTTACAAACTATTGGACAAGTTGGGGAAATAAGCTAGTCCTACGTCCTGAAGCAATCGAAGCATTACTTGCTAAGGAACTCAGATACGTAGGCAGCAAATATCCTCTCTGTAGTATCATCAGAACAAGAAAGTTCATCCGTAGAGGTTGGTCAATCAATGCAGGCCAATATCTTAAAATGGTCATGCAGCTCCACGGACTAGATCTGAATAATATCGATGTTCTAGAAGAGCAATTGACGGGTGTTGACGTAGCCTACTTTCTTGAGGTAATATCAGCACTGCGAGAAAGAGATGACAAACGTGTTGACAATGCCTACTTGGTTGAGCTGATTGACAGGATTTTCTAAATTGAAAGGACAAGAGGTGAAGATTAGCAGTATCAGATTTGGGTTTGCCACGAATAGTTCTTCTGCACATTCATTGGTTTTTCTTCCAAAAAATAATGAAGTAAGAGATGACATGTGTGGAGAAGAATCTGGAGATTTTGGATGGCAAAATTTCACCGTGATCAGCGACAAGGAAAAATTGCATTATCTGGGAATACTTCTACGCGATGAACTTGAACAATCGTTACCAGAAACTATCTCTGATCTAGTCTATAAGGAGTGGTTAGGAACTCCAATCAAAAGACATAGACAACATGGATACTACGAAGACAACATCGATCATCAGAGCCGTTTGAATTTGCCTTGTGAATTCGGATCAAACATTCCAGACGCTCAATTCTTTGCCGAACTGAAACGCTTTCTACTCCAAAAGAACCTAGCTATTCTCGGAGGTAATGACAACTCTTACGATGAACATCCTCTAGCAACATACGGAAACTTTACCCTTCCGATTCCGACGGATTCTTACAGAGGAAAATTTACTTGTCGCTTTGATGACGAGTATAAGTTCTGGACAATCTTCAATCGGGAGACTGGATTTAAGGTCCGGATGCAATTTGACAATGATCCGAATAAGCAGAATGTCAATCCAACAAAAGCTAGTGCTCCAGAATTGATCGATTTTAAGATCACTGATTACTGCAATATGGGATGTCCGTATTGTTATCAAGGATCAAGTGATGATGGAGTACATGCAAACTCATACGACATTCTTCTTCTTGCTCAAGCACTCAAAGAATTGAAAGTCTTTGAAGTTGCAATCGGTGGAGGAGAGCCAACGCTGCATCCGGATTTCGTTTGGATTTTGAAACACTTTCGAGAGCACGGCATCGTTCCAAACTTCACGACGAACAATCTGCAATGGCTCCGTAATCCAAAGCTGTGTAGAGAGATCATGAATTTGGCTGGAGCAATTGGTTTCAGTGCAGACGATCCAGAGAGGATTCGTGAATTTCGAACTTTGCTTGATTACAACGGATTCCAAGATGCTAAGGTTAATATCCATGTTGTTCTTGGTGTTGTTTCAGATTATTCTCTATACGGACTTTTCACTGCTGCTTCTGCATGCCACTTCGATGTAACCTTGCTCAAATACAAGAATGTCGGAAGAGGCAAGAATTTCAAACCGCAAAACTACAATCGATGGTTGCGATGTGTTTCGGATTTTATCAAAGCAAAAGGCTGCTATCTTCGAATTGGGATTGATACTCCGTTGGCAGAAGAGTACAAAGAAGAATTGCAAAAGGCCGAAATTCCAGATTACATGTACGAAACGAAGGAAGGAAAATTCAGTTGCTACATCGATGCAGTAGAGAAGAAAATCGGCCCATCGTCATATTGCGAACATGAGAAGATGATCAAATTGGACAAAGGTGAGCGAACAGAATCTCTCGCCCTTCAGATTTACAACGCGTTTAAACAATTCTGACAGTCGTTTGTGTAAATAAACGCCTATCTTGACTTAAAATGGACACAGGGTTATAATTGGGCTAGGTTCGAGTATCAAAAAGGAAACCGAAAGTGAGGTCTACCATGTGCCAAGAAGAATTTCAAAACGACAGGAATGAGCAGTATAAGAAAGGAATCCAGGATGAACGAGACGCTAAATTGTGCGCCGTGAGAAACTTCCTGTCCGTTGCAGCAGTTTGTCTTGGACTCCTGATCGTGGCGGTTCTTATCACCAGATGGATCAAGGACTCGGCATTTCAAAGTGCTCCAAGTCCTGAGAAGATGGCAAAAACCAGCCTGAAGTACTACAAAAAACTCCCGGACAAGGCCCAGGCAGCGTATGAAGCAGTGACAAAGCTTAATTCGGCAGCAAAGACAGGATCCAAGTTTGACCTGTTTAGGGAAGACTATACGGAAGCCTACACCAAATTCGAGCTGTTCAAAAAATCCGAAGAGCGTAAGAACCTTGAGGCTTTTGAACACTATATGGATTTGGCGATGAAAGAATTTGGGGAGGCTGCTTCAGGATCATATGGACATGCCATGATAGCAGAATGGCACGTTGGTTCAGTGGACTTTCTTTTGGATCCGGAAAAACAGGAATTTTACCTAAAAGAGTTCTACAAGGAAAGATACTTCAAAGAGAAAAATGATAAAGTCACCAAAAAAGAAAAGTAATCCGTGCATAGACGAGTCAGTATATACAAGTATCGACTCAGAACGCTATCAAGGACCGGTTCTTACGTTTCCAAAAGAACGGTTGTTGGAGATTCTTCGTGACAGTCTGGAACTTCCAAAACAAGATCCAAAAACAATCTGGATAAAATGGTACAGATATCCAAAGCCCAGTACCATACCAGTGATATTCAAAGGAGTTCTGTCTTTCATATCAGGACTTACTTCAGTCAACAAACTTTCACATTTGTACTTTGGCTATCTTCCATTTGGAGACACAACTCTTTATGCTGAGGTGTGGTATGAGGAATAACGGATCTACGATAAAGAAGAAACAAAATGCAAAAAGAAGACCAAAAGAGAAATGTCTACATGTTACGAAATATATAAGAGAACGTACGTTTTATAAAGGTC
>Ga0265294_10003424_pt1 | contig 20273 bp, 25 predicted proteins | sample MunlanPumphouse3_FD_192504 | JGI IMG/M metagenome (GOLD analysis project Ga0265294, IMG submission 192504) | Groundwater microbial communities from a municipal landfill in Southern Ontario, Canada - Pumphouse #3 | ecosystem: Environmental > Aquatic > Deep subsurface > Groundwater | place...
TCTTATAAATAATAAGAAAATAAACAAATATGAAAGACGAAATGAATAAAATAAAAATTGATTCAGGAAATGGAAAGATTTTAATGGATGACACATATCATCCATATTTAGAACCAAACTTATTTACTAATTTGATAACTGTGTATGAATTAGATGAAACATCTGGCACAACTGCAAGTGATGAAACCTCTACGAACTCAGGATCAATAAACGCATCACACGTTACGATCAATCAAACTGGAAAAATTGATAAATGCTATTGGTTATGGGGAACATTAGGCGGAATCACATCAACTTATAATGGGTTTTCATCAACAACTAGTGATTTTTCATTTAATACATGGATAAATAGAGGTAGTAGTTATGAACCTTCTGATAGAGGTATATTCGTAGTGCCAACCGATGAAGGTAATATTGGTTTATGGACATTTGCTAGTGGTAGTTTATATGGGTCAGTATTAGGCGACACCTTTAATGAAAGTTATAGCTTTTCAGCATCAACTTGGTATATGGTGACAATGACTATTGGTGATACTATTAGACTTTATGTTAATGGATCACAATTAGGAAGTGATATAACTCGAACAAATACAAATGCCTATACTGGAAATGCTAATGTTAGAATTGGTTATTTACAAACTGGCAATTGGAATCCATATTTAGGTTATATGGACCAAACATGCTTTTGGAATAGAGCATTAACACAAGATGATATTGACAAATTATATAATGCTGGATCAGGACTAGCTTATAGTAATTGGACAGTCTAAAATAAAATAAAATAAAATGGCAGAAAATCTAGACCTTATCTTAAAGATTGCAGGAATAATAATCACTGGTTTATTTGGTGTAATGTGGTTCTTTATAAGAAGCTTTATTATTAAATCAGAAAAAACAGAGAAAGAATTAGTACGTACTTTATCTAGTCTTGATCATACTATGAATGAAATGAATACTAATATATTAATTTTAGGAAATTCAACAGATTCTCAATTTAAAGCAACAAATAAAACACTAAATGATATTACTAATATTATTAAAGACCATGCAAATCGCTTAGATAAGGTCGAAGATACTGTCATTGAATTAAAAATTAATCATAATAGGTATCATAAAGATGACAAAATCTAAATATTTTAAGAATATATCCTCAAATACATCAGGGAAGCCTTCTGCGAGTGGATTAGCTGGCTTATTAATAGTTATGATAGGAGGATTAAGCTACATCACTGGGGTCATCTTATTAATTATAGGAATAGATAAACAAGATTTATTAATTTCAAGTATTTCTTTAATTTATGCAGGTGCAGCATTATTAGGTATAAGAAAATTATCAAGACCAAGACCTTATGACTACTATAGAGAAACTGGAAGATCAGATGAAACTTATAGAACATATGAAGATTCTGAATCAACCGATGAACCAATCTAATATTTTATTTTCAAAACATTTAACTTATGAAAAAGCTAATTGTAGTAATACAAATCGACCTAATGTTAGACAAAAAAAAGCTTTACAAATATTAGGAACTGGCTTTTATGATAGATTATATGAAGAATTTGGAGATCGTGTTTTAATTTTAGATTGTTTTAGAAGTAAGCATTTATGTCAACAATTAGGTCGTAAAATAGGTCCTCATACTGAAGGAACTGCTATGGATATTACAAGCATTGATGATAATCTACCAAATAATGAATTATTTGAATATATTTATCATAATTATCCATATGATTGTATTGTTTGGAGTGGTGCTTTTGAAGAAGGTTGGTGTACTAATGAAAGTCCATTATGGATTCATATAAGTTTAAAGAAATTACATAATCGTAAAATTGCATATCGAGAACATTTGAGTAGTGGTACTAAAATAATTAAGCAAATTTATCGATAGTTAATTTTTTTAAATGTAAAATCTCTCTATTTCTAGTTATTCCATTGTTAATAACTGGAATTTTATCTAAAGTTCCTTCTACTTTAACTTTATCTCCTGAAAAGATTGATGCATATAATTCTTTTGAAAGTGGATATTTTACCCATATTGTTATTATAGTACCAGGAATTGCTTCTTTTTTTCTATTATGAATATAATTTACATATAATTGAAAAGATAAGAAGTCAACTCTTTTGTATCGTATTTTAGGAACTGGATCATACATTATAGATCCTGATAATATAACTAATTCATCCATATTATTAATATATTTTAAAAGTTAACCATTTTGGAGTATAAAAAACTCCTATTCCAATAAAAGGACTTAATGTTGGATTTTGTTGTAAGGTTGAACCATATCCTAAAGTCAAACCTATTCCAATATATCTTTTTGGTTTTTTATTAATTATAGATTCTATTTCAGTTATTCCATCTAAATATACTTTTGCAGGAAATGCTGATTTTGAAACAATTTTAGCTTGTTTAGTTTTATCATCAATTGTTATTCCTAAATTTAATTTTATTGAAAAATCATTATGTAAATTTAGTTTTCCTGCAATTAATTTATTTTCTTTGATTGTTGTTACAATATTACCATATAATTTATAATAATTTAAAGAATCATAAACTTTTTCAATATTTAAAACTAAAATCGAATCGTTTTTTATAAAACTATTATTATAATTAAAATTATTTGACAATTCTTGAATAATACTATCTTTAAATATTACTGTACTTTCTAAATAAGCAATCATTTTATTATTTTTATTATAATCTTTGAATAACTTTAAATATTTTTCATGTTCAAGATTATATTGATTTAATAACATTTCATTAGTAGCAGATAATATTTTCTTTTCTGAAAAGTAATTATTAGATTTATCTTTCCAAAATTCAATAGTATCATTTATCGCAATAATATTATTTGAATAAATTTCAGTTTCTTGAGTTAATTTAGTGTTTTCAAGTCTCAATTTATTATTCAATTTATAGAAATAAGATATTGAAAAACCTAATAATAAAATTATGATTATTAATATCTTAACTAAATTGTCTTTTATCACTTTCATATATTTATATATTTATAAGTATTCAATAAGTTTTAAATTGTTAATAACTTTTCAAATTGTTAATAACTTTTTTCAAATTGTTAATAACTATACTTATGAAAATAAAAACTAATTTAAAAATAGTGATAGAAGATCAAAAGAATTTTGCTTCAGCAGATTCAAAACTTCTGAATCATTCTTCTTTTTCTTCTTACATCGGTCCATACTGTGCTTAGTATTAAAAAAAAAAATAATAAAATTTTTTTTTTAAAGATAAACCTAATAAATTCAAAATAATTCGATCAATTTTATTATTTTTTGATTTCTAATTTCTTTTAATTTTTTTTTAATAAAAAAAATTTTTATCCTAAGTTCTTTTTCCTAAGTACCTTTATCAGTTTGATCAATTTGAAATTAAAAGGATTCCGCGCGCGGGGGCGCGCACGTTGACGCGGGTGTACGACGCTCGGGTACGTTGACGCGGCTGCGCGCGACTCGGGCGATATTCTATCTTTTCTTAAAAGAAAAGAATAAGAATATAGGTGAGCTCTTATTCTTTTTCATTTAAATTTTTTTAATAAAAAATTTTTATCCTAAGTTCTTTTTCCTAAGTACCTTTATCAATAAGTAAATAAATAAACTTTATCAGTATGATTAAAATATTAATCAGAACATCAGAGAAAGACCCAGATCATTTTAAATAGTAAAGATAAGTATTTTATCATCTAACTAGTCTAAGCCTCTTAGAATGTCTCTATTTTAATTTATAAAAAATATGACATATATGCATTATCATATATATAAAATCAAATAAAAACAAGTATGAAAGAACAGAAATATCTTTTCAATACCGTAAATCGGTCAGAACTCGTAATTCCTAAGTTCATAGAACGAATTGGAAAAAATTATGTATCATATGGAGTAGATAATCTTTATCCTCAATTTATTAATTCATTACTTCATCAAAGTTCAATTCATAGAACTTCAATTTTATCAACATTATATGCTGTTGTAGGAGAAGGTCTTTCCTTTGAAGATGATGTTGATAATTATTTGATCAAATATGCAAATCCAAATGAAAGTTGGAATGATGTTTTTAAAAAAGTTGCTTTTGATTTAATTACATATGGAGGATTTGCAGTCAACGTAGTTTGGTCAAATGATGGAAAAACTATTGCAGAATTTTATCATATTGATTTTGCGAATATTCGATCAGGTTATATGGATGAAAATGATATTGTTAATGAATATTATTATTCTGCAAATTGGGAATCAACTAGAAAACATAAACCAGTTTCATATTGTAGTTTTAATAAAGAAGAAGCAATTGATAATCCTAGTCAAATTTTATATTATTTTGATTATAATCCAGGTGCATCATATTATCCAGTTCCATCATATTCAGCAGGAATAAATGATATTCTTATTGATAATGAAATATCAAAATTTCATTTAAGTAATCTTCAAAACAGTTTAGCTCCTTCATTAATCATAAGTTTGAATAATGGAATTCCTTCAACAATGGAAGAAAGAGAAGAAATTTATGATAATATTGCAGAAGCATATGCTGGAACTGATAATGTAGGTAAATTTATGTTATTATTTAATCGAGATAAAGATCATGCTGCTGAAATTACTCCATTGGATGCAGTTAATGATGATTATTATAATGTTTTAAATGATAGAATTGTTTCAAGAATTTTAACTGCACATAGAATATCATCACCTAAATTAGTTGGTATTTATTCAGATCCTTCAGGCTTTAGTTCAAATGCTGATGAGATTGTTGTAGCTTATCAATTATTTCAATCAACAATTGCTAAACCTAAGCAGACTAGTTTATTAAAAGTGTTTAATAATCTTTTATTGTATAAAGGTTATAAGGATAAAGAATTGCAGATCATACCAAATAAGTTACTAGATTCACAAAAAGCAGCGAATGCAATTGAATAAAAATAATAAATTAAATTATGTCAGCTAATCAAGCATTATTAGTATCTGAAGAAAAATTACGTGCGTTCACCGCAGTTCACGCAAGTGTATCACCTACTGATTTAACACCACACATCTTAACTGCACAAAACTTAGTACTCCAAGAAATTTTAGGATCGACTTTTTATAATCAATTATCTAAGCAAGTAGTTAATTCATCATTGACAACTGTTAATAGAACAATTCTTGATGATTTTATTGGACCTGCTTTATGTAATCTTGCATATTATTATTGTTTACCAGGATTAACTTATAAGGTTTTTCAAAAATCAGTATTGAAACCAGGTTCTGAATCAAGTCAAAATATCGGATTAGATGAATTAAAATATTTAAGAGAAGTTGCAATGGATGTAGCTGAATCTTATCTTAAAAAACTTCAAACTTATTTAAAGAATAATTCAAGTTTATATCCTGCATATTCACAATATGTTTTAAGTGATGGTGTTGCACCTAATAAAGAATCTCCATTCTTTTGTGGTATTCAAACTTCTTCAAAATATTATAATAAAAAACAGCGTTATAACTATAATGAAACTGAATCATGTGAAGACTAATGTGATATTGTGTAGACGATATCCAAGTTATTATAAAAATGAAAGGCTATTAAAGCTTTATTTAAAAAAAATAAAAAAAGATGTTTCAAAAAGGAGTATCGGGGAATCCAAATGGTAGGCCTAAAGGTGGATCTAATAAAGATACAATTGCTATTAAGAAAGCTTATACTGCTTTATTGACAAATAATGTACCTAAAGTACAAAGATGGTTAGATAGAGTAGCAGCTGATGATCCAGCAAAAGCTTTAGATTTTTTAATTAAATTATCACCGTTTGTTGTACCTAAGAAAACAGAAAATGACATTACTTTAGAAAACCCAATTAATATTGTAATGCCAGATAAATAAAAAAAAACTAAACTAATTATGAATGCAATTTGTAGTATAGAAGAAGCTAAGGAAGCTAAAACTCTAGAAATTTATAATCGAAAAACTCAATATTTTGATTATAAACTATTAGTAAGATCTAAGGATGAAATTCGGCTTAATATAAAGCAAAATATTTCAAAGCATCCAACTGGTGGAGAGTATATTAATCCATTATTTTATGAAAAATATAATGTAAATAATTATGAACCTTTAGATTTAGAATTTTTAAATCGAGAAGATGTTTGGTTAGATTTAGGTGGACATATTGGATTATTTGCAGTTAGAATGTTAACTCAATTTCCAAAAATAGATAAAGTAATTTCATATGAACCATTTATTAATAATGTTCAATTTGCAAAGATGAATTTAAAATTGAATGGTGTTTATGATAAGTGTATTATTCATAATAAAGCAGTATCTGATTTAGATAATAAAAAAGTTAATTTATATTTATCAACTGATTCAGGAAAACATACTTTACAAAGTGTAAAAGGTAGAGATGTTATAGAAGTTGATGCAATTAATATAAATGAGGTTTTAGATGGAGTAACTGCTATTAAAATGGATATTGAAGGATTAGAATATAATTTAATCAAAGCAATAAAAGATTGGAGTAATATTCGTATTTGTATGATTGAATATCATTTTCATTATCGTGAACTTTCTAAAAATAGAGAAGAAAAATTCCAAGAAGTCTTAGATATTATGTATAATAATTTCGATAGAGTTTACGTAAACCCTAAAGCTAAATCAGGTAAACATTGGATTACCCATTTTGTCGCAATTAAAGAAGATTAAAAAAAAACAAAGGAAGGCATATATATAAAAATATATGCTTTTTTTATTTAAAAATCTAAATAGATAAAGTGTGTAAAATATTAAAAATTATTTAGTATGTGACATATAATGAATATTTAAAACAAGACTATGACGCATTAGTTGAAGCAGCAAATAAAATAAGTGGAAATTCTCCATTAGCTTTAGATCTTTTGCATTATTGTATTGTAGATTTTTCATATAAAAAGAATATGCAAGAAATATTAGATTCAGGAGGAACTCGTTTTTATATAATTAGAATGATGATGACTCAGCAGCGTTCCGTAACTGGTCCTTTTTATAGAAACTATGTTAAGCGATCTCTTCCGATTTTAGGAGATGCGAAAGAAGAAAAAGAAGAAGACTTAGATGTGTCAAGAATTAAATTATTATTAGATCAATTGCCTTGGTATGATAGAGAATTATTTAAATTGTTTACTGAAGGTCAGCATAATTATAAAACCTTATCAGAATTAACATTAATACCAAGGACTTCAATTAGTTTAACAATAAGAAGAGTTAGAGAGTACATAAAAAATAATATATAATATGATTGAATTTAAAATAAATAATAAAGTTGTTAAGAATCGACCAATTATATGGTCTTTTGTAGGTAAGGATAAGCAGTTTCATTCATTACCTACAAATCTTGAAAATAATATTATAACTAAAGCAAATATTTATAATATTAAAAAACCTAAGATTAATGTTCATAATGGAGAAGTTAAAGGTTGTAAGTTTGTAAAAAAAATTAGTAAAAATGAATCTAGAAAAGCAGCAACTGTTGATGATATTAATGATTTGCTTACTAAGTATATCGCTGGTGAGGAATCAGATTTATCAAAAATTGATAAGGATAGTTAGTGTATTATTAACTAGAAAAGATAATTCATTAAATAAACCATTTTTATGTAGTTTTTGTTTATCACAATGGTTTACATTAATCGTTATGTTATTTTTTGGTTATGGATGGCTTTCTATTTTATTTATGTTTAGTGCAGGTGCAATCGATTTATTTATAGAAAAAATATTAGATTATTAATGGAATTAAAGCAAAGATTAGTTGATTTTAAGATAAAGTATTCATTATTACCATCATTTAATCAATCTCAAATTAAGGAAATTTTTGATTTGTATAATGATGTTACTCATGAGAATATGCAAATTACAAGTTGTCAATCATGTGTAAGAAGAGTTATATCAAGATTAAAAAAAGAATGTAGAAAATATAATATATGACAACATATACAGTTTACAAAGTTAATTCTAAAGTTTATATAACGAAAGGTAATGTTGATGCATTAAGAAGCCTTTTAAATGATGATAAAGTTGAGGTGATATATCAATCAACTAAAGAGTATTATGCATACAAAACATACGAGAGGGAACTTTATGAACAAAATACTAGAAATCCTAGAGATTTAGAAGTTTTGAAGAAAAGGAGAAAGATTTTTAAGGAAATCGGTAGAAAATATGGGCCTGTTAATGGTAAGAAAGTTGGAGCATATGCTAGAGATTCAGGACATTTAAAGAGGCTTAGAGATACTAAGGTAATTTGTCCAGATAATCATAGATCAAATTTGCAGCATTATAAAAGTTATTGTAGAAATAGAGGTTTTGATATTGATTCTTGTATTATTCTTGAATAAAAATATAGATAGTTATGAATAGTTTTAAAGATTATAAAGTTTTTCAATTAGTATATGATGATGAAGTTCTTTATATTGGTGTTGCAAAGAACCCATATTCAAATAAACAAATATTAAGGAATACTAAAGGGCACAAAGCATATCAAAAAGATTTAGAGTTATATATTATTTATAAAACTTATTCAAAGAAGAAAGCTTTGTCTTATATGGATAGATATATTAAAGAAAATAATATTGTCATATGATTTTAAGTAATGTTTTAATTTCTTATTCTAATCCAGGAAATGATGATTTTGATGAGTATTTAGATAGGTTAGTTAATGAATATTTAGTTATTTTAAATATTGATTATAGTTTAGTTAAGTCTGATATTGGTAGAGTGAGTCGAAGGTATTTATTATTTAATCTAAATAGTTATTTATCACAAATTCAGCTTACTGAATTAGTTTATTTAATTGAAGATGAGGTTAGAGACAATACTATTCAAATTTCTTATATACAGCATACTGCAAATAGTCTTTGGGATCTTATATAATGGAAAGAATTCATGAATTTAAAATATTAAATGCATATTCAAGTCTTTTTTATGACGATAGACCTTATGCGATAATTTCAGGAGGAAGAGGATCTGGAAAGTCTACTCAAGTTGCTGTTTATTTTATTATGAAATTATTTGGTGATGAATTCTTTAGAGGAATGATTTCTAGGTATACTTCGAGGTCTGTTAAGATGTCTATTTATAGAGATATAATTGATTTATTAGAATTATTTGGTTTATCACAGTATGTCATTATTAAAGGAGAAGAAATTATTAATAAGTTAAATGATAATATGATTATTACTCACTCTTTTAAATTAAGTGATGCAACTCAATCAGCTAAAGGAAAAGGTCTTGCTTCAATTACTCATGCAATTATAGATGAAGCACAAGAATTACCAAGTGAAGAAGAATATATTAAGGTAATCGATACTCTTAGAACAAAAGGAGTAGAGCGAAAGATTTTCGTTGTATTTAATCCTGGTTCTAAAAGACATTGGATTTTTAAAAGATGGTTTATTAATGATGTACACCATCCTAATCCTAAATGGAATTCAACTCATATTTTTATTCATACTACATATAAAGATAATATTGAAAACCTTGATCCAAGTAAGGTACTTGAATGGGATATGGCTGAAGTCAATGATAATGCTTATTATAAACATCATATTTTAGGAGAGTTCAGAGATAGTGTTCAAGGTCAAATTTATACTGATTTTAAAGTTGGTAAGCCTGATCCATCTATTGATTATGAAAGAGTCATTGGATTAGATTGGGGTTTTGCAAATGATCAACTTGCTGTTGTTGAAACTTTGAAGAAGAATAATAATGTTTATGTTAAAGAATTAGTTTATTCTATTGATTTAAGAATCAGTTCATTAGCTAATATTTTAAAGGATTATGGTATTACTAAGAAAGATATTATTATTGCTGATAGTGCTGAACCTAGATCAATAGATGCTTTATCTGAATATGGTTTTACTGTTTTACCGGCATATAAAGGAAGCGTAAATTACGGAATTGAAAAAATCAAAGAACTTACAGTTTATATGGATCCATCATCAGAGAACTTACATGCTGAAGTAGATTTATATGCATGGAATCCATTAAATGATAAACCAATTAAGAAGCACGATCACTTATTAGATGCTATGAGGTATGCTTTAGTAGTAGATGGACCAACAAATGAGTATGCAGTAATGGGTCCTAAAAAAAGTTATGCATATGGTAGATAAGTCGTTCAACATTGTAACTTTTTATATTTAAAAATAAATAAATAAATAATGGCAGATACATATTATAGTGTAATCAATAGTTTTAGATCAATTATAGAGTCTCATCCTGCAGTTCAATCTTTTAGAATAGGACCAATTTCTAGTGTTGAATTACCAGATAACGAATTACCTAATATTACATATCCTTATATTCATTTAGTTGCGCAGCCATCAACTCTTGGTATGTCAACTACAATTTTTGAATTTGATATGATTATTATGGATTTGGTTGATGCTGAAGATTTAGATTTGCAAATTAGAGCTCAGAGTCAGATGTTAGAAATTGGAAGAGATATTATTGCTAAGTATACTATGACTGATTGGGGAACTTATCGATTTAATATTTCTATGCCTTTAAGGATTACTCCATTTGTCGAAAGATTTATTAATGATGTTAGCGGTTGGACATTCCAAGTAAGAATTGAAGCTTTGACTCCATTAGATAATTGTACAAATAATCCTATTAAATAATGGCTAGATTCAAAGACTTAAGTGATAAGCAAATTCGATCTATAGGAAATAAGATAATCAATTTAGCATTGAAGAAGGTTTCGACTCAAGTTCCTATTCCTTCAAGAAATCCGTTTTCTACAGGTGAATTGCAAAGAAGCTTATCATATGAATGGGTTTTTGAAGAAGATGTATGGAAATTAAAGATTGATTATGTTGATCATGGTAAGTATACATTATTTGGAACTAGGATTCACAGAGACATAGAAGCTGAGAGTCAATCTTGGTTTGGTAGATCTTTCCAAGAATATAGTAAAGCAAATATGGGAATTAGACCTCAATATTGGTTAAGTTTAAGAGGAACTAGACCTGATTTTGATAAGTTGATTCGAGAAGAATTAGATTTAACTATGAGAACTTTTATAGATCATACTATTTCTGATTTATCAAAAAAATTAAAGTAATGTTTTTATTAGATAAAAAATATTATATTAAGGAAATCACAATTAAGGAGTTCTATGAAATCCAAAATAAGTTGATGGAGAATAATGTTCATTCTAAATTAGATATTATTTCAGAATTTAGTAATTGTCCATTATATATATTAAGAAATCTAGGAAGAGAGGAGTTCTTAGATATTTGGATTGATTTTCTTAAGAATAATTTGAATTTAGCAGAGACTTCGACTTTTTATAAAACCTTTTCATTTAATAATATTACATATGAGTTTATTGATCTTAATAAATTAACAATTGGAGAATTTATTGATATGGATATTATTAATAGGGACCCTCAGCGGTATACTAAGTTACATGATATGTTAGCTATTTTATATAGGCCTATTGATTCAGAGTATGATGTCGAAGATGCTAAGAAAAGAGCTGATATCTTTATTGATTTGCCTATTAAATATTCAGGAAAATCAATACATTATTATTTTAATTATGCAAATATGATAATGCATAATTATAAAGGTCTTTTTGATGGAGAGTTAGAAGATGAAGATAATTTAGAGCCTAAGCATATTAGGAATATTCGAAATTGGTATTCGACTTTAATTTCAATTAATGAAGATCCAACTAGATTAGAAGAAGTTACAAAATTGAGTGTAAATAATTTCTTTAATTTCTTAGCTTATCGTAAAGATAAAGTAACATTAGAAGAGGAGTATTTAAAAAATAAAAATAGAAATGGCAATATCAACTAATCAATCGTATTTATATAGACCTTCATACCAAAGTCCAGCATATAATCCTATAATATTTACATGTTATAGTCAGTATTATACATATGAAGATATGAGATATATTTTTGATGTCTATGTTAATATAGGATCAACAATGACTAAGGTCGCAAGAATAAGACAGCGTCCAAATCCAAATGGTTATGGTATGCTTGATATTTCGAGTATCGCACAGAGTTATATTGATTATAGTAACGAAGATGCTCCAATTACTAATGGAGAAACTACAATTGATTACATTAATGGTAAGGTTTATGAAGATAATAATTATTTATCAAAGAAAATGTATATTAAAGTTGGTGAAGAATATAAGGTTTCTGGAGTTCTTTATACGTATAATGGATTAGGAAATGATAGTGGAAATATTGGAGATCCTGAATATACTATGTATTCATCATATGACTCGAGAGATTTACCTATTTTTGTATGGGGTTGTTCTTTAGAAGATCATCAACAGCAATATCATTTATCGAATCCAACTGATGCTGGTGTTATAGGTAGTAATCCTTGGATAAAAGATGGCGGAGCTAATAAAATTTTTGATAGAATTGAAGGAACCTCATATCCATTAAGTTTTTCAAGTTTAAATTTAACTATGTATGCATATGATAAGGCAGTTTTAAGTTATTTGAATTATTCACCAGATGAAGCTGAAAAAGATAGAGTCATATATGGATTTAGATTTGTATTTAAGGATGCTTCAGGCACTACTCTATCAACTCAAGATGTTCCTGTTACTGCTTCTAAAGGTGGAAATCAAAGATTAACTCCAACTTCATCATTTACTGATTTAGAAGATCCTGATTATCATATGATTCATGTGCTAGCATCACCTAATGATTTAGTAACAGCTTTAGGTATTAGTGCTATAGTTAAATTTCAAGAAGGATATAGTATTGAAATTACTGGGTATGATCATGGTGCTGAAGGAACTTTTACTTTTGTTGATCCTATTACTAAAACGACTAAGATTACTATTAAAGAGTCTTGTGATAATCCATTATATGAAAGAGTTAGATTATCTTGGTTAAATACATTAGGAGGTCGAGATTATTTAAATTTTGAAGTTAAGAATGAGAAGACTATTGAGTTTACTGAAGATACGATGTATTCTGAGCAAATGAAATGGAGTCAAGGTCCTTCTCCAGTTGATACTATATCTGGACCATATACAATTAATAGATTAGGAATATTAGGTGGAGTTAAGCCATATAATAAAATGATAAAGACTACTTATAGTATCGAGAGTGATTGGTTAGATGAAGATCAAATTGAATTACTTAATGGATTACAGTCTTCTCCTCAAGTTATGGCATATATTCATGATTCAAATAATACTTTTAGTGATTATTATCCATATACTGTTAAATTAAAGAATAAATCATATGTAACTAAGAATTATAAGCAAAATAAGCTTATACAAGGCAAATTTGAAATAGAGTTAGTTATGCCAATGAAAATACAAAATACTATCTAATGATACAATTATTCGCAAAAAACCAAGATACTGATACGTATCAAAGATTGGATTTATCTAAAGATGAACCGATTAAGTTAACTTTTCAAGCACAAGATGTTGAGAAACCAGCAGAAGTTAAATCTGATTTTTCAAAAAAGTTTAAGATACCTCATACTGCAAATAATGGTAGATTTTTTAAAGATGCGTTTAATGTTAATGGTATTACTTTTGATATTACTCGAAAAGTTGATGCATATATTCTTTCTAATGGAACTCATTTTAAAGATGGAAATATTCGATTATTAAGTATAAATCATTTTGGAAATGATAGAAATATTGAGTATGAGATTATTTTTATGGGTGAAGTTAATAATTTGAGTTCAAAGATAGGAGGAGGATTCTTAAATGAATTAGATTTATCTGAACTCTCGCATCAAGTAACTTTACAAGCTTTACGCAGTTCATGGAATCAAGATCTTAAAAATGGAAAGATCATATATGGTTTAATTGAATGGGGATATGATTATAATGAAGATAATATTCCTTCATATTTGACTTCTACTATTTCAGATGGTTTTAGCAATTCATCAGGATTAATTACGAATTATTCAGGTTCTTTTACTAATCAGAATTACCCATATTGGTGGGAACAAATGAAACCTCAAATTCAAGCTAAAGCTATTTTTGATAAGATTTTATCAGATGCTGGTTTTACTTATATTTCTTCATTATTAGGAACAAATGATTCTAATTTAGAATCTACATATCCATCTCAAGATAGATTTAAAAATCTTTATATAATTAGTGATATTGAAGATAGAGCTTTGTTTTCATCATCTGCTAATTTTCATGCATATAATTCTACTCAATATAGAGTATTAGCAAATTCTAATCAAACTATTATTTGTGATAGAGAATATTATGATTATGCAAAGGTTCATAATTCTGAAACAGGTATTTATACTGCACAGTCTTCTCAACTTCATACTTTTGATGTGACTGGGACATTCTTTGTTATTCCTAATGAGTGTTATCCATTACTTAGTGATTGTGATCATTATCTTTATATTGTAGATGCAGATACTAATTTAGTATTAGGTACTGCTCATGAAGCAGGACTTGTGAAACAACAAACCATTATAGATACTTCAATTGTTGTAAATTTAGCAGTAGGACAACGTGTTAAATTAGTTGCTAAGTCAACCGTTCCTGCTCCATATCCTAGTTGTTCATTAAGTGGATTGCCTGAAGCAAAGTATTATGGAAATACTTTTAGATGTGATGATTCAGGTAATTTTCTTAATCTCGCGAGTCTTCTTCCTAATGATATTAAGAAAATAGATTTTGTGAAATCTATTATTACTAAGTTTAATTTAGTAATGGTTCCTGATCCTAATGTTAGAAATCAGTTTATTATAACACCTTGGACTACTTGGATAGATGAAGGAACTACAATTGATTGGACAAATAAACTTGATTCATCTAAGAGTTTATCAATTCAGCCTTTATTTGATAATCAAAGTCGAACTTTAATTTTTAAAGATCAAAGTGATAGTGATTATTTGAATGATGAGTATTCAAAGTCTAATGATGATAAAGTATTTGGTCAATTAACAATTGATAGTAACAATGAGTTATTAATCGGAACAACTACAATTGATACTATCTTTTCACCATTAATGCTTGATACAATAGGATGGAAATCTGGAAGTAGTAGTAATGCAAAGAAATTTATAGTACCTCATGTTTGTAAAGATTCTGGTGCTAGTGAAGGAACTGATGCAGGTAAAAGAGAACCAATTATACCTAAGATTCGATTAGCTTATTGGAATGGATATGATTCAGTATCTACTGCGCTTACTTGGTATTTAGCTAGTGATAATCAAGGAACTGGAACTCCTATTACAATGTCAAAGGTTCCTATGTTTAGTAATTATACAAACTATCCACCGCAAGAAGGTAGTTTTGATTTAAATTGGAAAAATACTAAGCCAGTTTTTGATATTGAATCTGCAAATATTGATACTTGGAATACTAATTCAACCGCATATACTGAATATTGGAAAAAATGGTATGATTTAGTATATGATCCTTATTCAAGAAAAGTAGAAGCATATTTTATTTTAGATGAAGAAGATATTCGAAATTTAAGATATAATAATTACTATTATGTTAGAGATGAATGGTATTTTGTTAATAAAGTTAGTGATTATGTATTAGGATCTATTTCTTCATGTAAAGTTGAATTAATTAAAGTTGGAAGTAATTTTTCAGTACCATTAGCTGAACCTTCTATGTATACTTCAATTGAATTAGCAATGGCTCCTAAAGTATGTACTGCTTATTGTTGTTCACAGAATCCTAATTGTGCAACTTTTAATACTTATTATATTGATGGAACAAATTTAAATGATTCAAACAATATTTATCTTGATCCTTATGGTATAACATATGCAACTCCAAACTATTATAGTGATGGAACATATGAAGTCTTAGTTGGAACATTTGGAGATATTATATTCAGTGTAAATCCTGCAACTTGTAATTGTGGAACCTTTACAACTCAAGCATATGATGTTTTAAGAGCAAATAATCCATGTGATACAATAGTAAGTGGAATACCAATGACAGTTTATGCTAGTCCTAGTGGAGATATTTTCTTAGATTCTAATGATTTATGGTTAGATAGTGGATCTACAATTCCTGCTCCTATTGGATATTATAGAGAATCAACAAATGCTAGTGAAGCAATCGAAATAGGAAATAATGGTAAGAACATTAGTTATATTAAATTAGATGATTGTGTTGATGAATTTTATTATCAATATGAAACACAGTATAGTACGTCAAGTGCATGTAATGCATATTGTTCAAATATAATTGAAACAGTTTATTCTAAAGAATCTACTTTTTCTGCATCATCTAATTTATATATTGATAATACTGGTTCTACTTTAGCTCCTATTGGATATTACAGATTAGGTAATTATATTGCTCATGTAACTCCAGCTGGTAATATTGATTCATTTATTTTAACGAATACTTGCTCTCAATGTACAGGCGATGTTAGTATAACAATTTCTATTATAATTGATATTGATAATTATGAAACTTCTGGAGAATTATTTGTTTCTAAAGATGGTAATTCTTGGATAAGTTATGGGTCTTTAAGAGTTAATGAAACAAATCCATCTATGTCACCAGAGACACAGACATTCACAGTTGATAATAATCTATATGCTAAGGTCGTTTTCACCTCTAATGAACCCTCAGCAACTATGACTAGTGGATTATATGTAAGTAATGCTTCTGGCTTTATATTATCTTCAAATGAGGTTGAGAGATCTAGTCCAAATACATATGAGTTAGTTTTCCCATCAAGAGTAAGTGAATCATTTGAGTATTTAGCAAGTCTTGTTATGAGTGGTGGAGTTTCTGGTTCTGTAACTTATACTGAATTAGATTTATATTATGAAGAATCTAAAGCTCAACCATGTATTCCATTTTGTCATACTAATTTAACTTCATCTACTTATTATGGAGATAATCAAACTTTAGCAACAAGTGCTTATTTATATGATGGCCCAAGTGGAATCATATTTGCAGATGAAGGATGGTATAGTAATGGAGTTGTAAGTCGATATGTTGGAAATAATGGTGCTATTTTAGAATCTTATGATGTTAGTTTATGTAATTGTGATAGTATTGAAACTAAAGTATATCCTTATAAAGTTAAGTATCATGCAACTAGTGCTTGTGATGTATGTTGTAATGGAGTAGAGACAGTAGTTTATGCAATTGAAGATGTATGGTCTGAAGTATCAGTTTTATTTGAATATGGAGCATCTGGTCTTGAAGCAGCAGATATTGGTTATTATAGTTTGAATGATAAAGAATATCATCAAATTAATAGTAATGGAGTTGTTATTGATACTGGTGATTGTGTTGATGATTGTTCATGTACTGTAACATATGCAACATATAGAATTGTAAATAAATCTTTAATCGCAATTAGTTATAATTATACGTCTCAGTCTGATACATATTATGAAGGAAAATTAAAACCAGATGAATATTTTGATTCTGAATGTATGGATTTAAGCTTATTAAATGTAGATGGATATGTAGAAGTAACTTTATTAACAAGTTGTTAAAAAAATAAATAAAATATGATTAAATTAAATGTGAACGATAAAATTTATGAAATGCCAAGTTCAATGGAAGAACTTGTTATCGATAAGTATCAAAGAATCATGGAATTAGGAGAAGATAGAACTTCAATTGATGATATGATCGAAGTAATTTCTATTCTTAGTGGAATGGATAAAGAGTTAATTAGCATTTTGAAAATAGAAAGTTTGAAAACTCTAAATAACCTTGCAACAACTATATTTAAAACAGGTCCATCAGCTTTTGTTCAACATTTTGAATTAGATGGTGTATGGTATGAATTTGATAGCAATTTTTCAAATATGAATATTGGAAAATATAGTGATTTAACAAAATTATCAGAACCTGGTTTAGTTAATAAAAATCTTCATACTATTATGGCATTAATGTATATTCCATCTAATAAAAAGAAGAAGCGTAATATTTTAGATTTTATTAAATCAGAAAAGGCTAATCTAAAAGAAGAATATGAACCAAGTAAAATAGAAGAAAGAGCAGACTTATTTAAAGAAAAATTAACAATGAATATTGTTTTAAGTTGTGTATTATTCATCAGCATTTTACGTAGTGCTATATATCTATCTAAGTCTGGTATTTCTGATGAAGACCTTGAAGAGAAAGTAATTGAATTATTAAATTCAGTTTCTTTAAAAATGTAATAATAAAATGGCAGAAACTATCATTTATAATCTCGATGTAAATGCTGACGAATCAGTAAAAACTCTTGCAAAGATGGAAGAGCGATTAACTGAGATGAAAAGTAAATTAAAAGAGAATACTGAAGTCGGAACAAAAGAGTTTAGAGATCTTGCTAATGAAATTAAATTAACAGAAGGTAAGGTTAAAAATCTAAATATGTCCTTTGAAGGACTTGATGCAGAACGTATAACTTCTGAATTCGGTAGAATGGCTAGTGGTATTACTGCTGGTATCACAGCGGTTGCTGTTTTAGGTGATGATGCGAATGAAAGCATGGAACAGATGGTTAGTACTGTTGCTACAGGTATGGCTATCGCTCAAGGATTTAGAGGTGCAGCTGAGTCAGTTCAAGCAGCTACTAAATTATGGACTCTTGCTCAAGTCAAATTAAATGCAGCAATGTCTGCAAATCCAATTGGTTTAATTGTTTTAGCATTAGGAGCAGCAGCTGCGGCTATGTTGGTTTATGCAAATAGAACTTCAGAAGCAGCTGATAGTACTTGGGATTTAGCCGATGCTTTAACTGAAGTTGATGCTGAATTTGGTAAAACTATTTTAGGAGAATTTGGAATTGGTCAATTTAATATTGAATTTGGTGAATTTATTGATGGCACTGCTGATTTAACAGTTGGATTAGATGAATTAAAAAATAAACTTAATGATTTAAATAAGAATGCTGTTTTATCAGCTAAAGCTGCTCTTGAAGAATTAATGGAAGGTTTTGATCGAAGTACTGAAGGACTAACTGAATTAGAAAAAGAAATGAACCTTGCTGAATGGGAAAAGATGGAAGGCGCTTTAGCTTTGATTAATATGAGACTTTCTGAATTTGGTACAAAGACTAGTGAATCTAAAGAAAGGTTAAATGAACTTAGTGAAGAAAATACTAGATTTTGGCGTAATATGATTTCTTCAATGTTAGATGCACAGACGATGGCTGAACAAGATTTAGTTAAGTTAGAATTTATTGAAGTTCCTGATGAAGAAGTTTTTGAAAGCGAAGTTGATAAGGTTCTTGCTATTTTTCAAAATGAACAAGACTACATAAAAAATCTTAATGAAAGTACATTAAGTTATAAACTAGCTCAGAATCAAAAAGAGTTAGAGATGTTAGAGAATCTTCATGAACAAAAACGAATTAGTGAAGAAGCTTATGAACAAAGGAAAAAGGAATTAATAAAAGAGAGTGCTAATTTTAGTGTTGAAACTGAAAAGTGGTCAGCTAAACAGAAAATGCAATTAGCAAGTATGGTATTATCTCAGTTAAACCAAGTTATTGGTGCAAGTTTTGATGCTGAAGATAAATCTGCTAAGTATGAAAGAAATTTAGCTTTAGTTCAAGCTAATATCCAAATTGCTTCAGGTGTTCTTCAAGCACTTTCTTCAAATCCACCACCATATTCATATGTTTTAGCTGGTATTACTGGTGTAATGGGTGCTATTCAAAATGCTAAGATTCTTTCAGCTGAACTTCCAACTAAACCATCAGCACCTACTGCAACTGTTAATAGTGAAAGTAAATTCGCAAGTGGAGGATTGATTACTGGAATTGGTAATTCTACATCTGATAATATTCCAATCCTAGTAAGTCCAGGAGAAAGTGTTATTAATGCTAAGTCTACTGCAATGTATGGTGATACCTTGAGTGCAATTAATGAAGCAGGAGGAGGAGATAGTTTTTCAAATGGTACTCCTATATTTAAAACATATGTTGTTGCTGATGAAATGACTTCTCAGCAAGAAGCAAATAAGAAAATAATGAATCTCTCGAGATTATAAAAAAAGAATAATTATGAAAAGAGTTATAGAATTAGTAATAAATGAAGATGAAGATTCTGGAGTAAATGCAATTTCTTTAGTAGATAATCCAGCAATTGAAATCAATTTTTTATATTTTAAAAAGGAAGATATTCCTAAGAATAAATTTTTATTTGCTGATACAGATAAACATATATTAGTTTCACCAATTATGATACCTAATATTGAAATTCCTAGGTTAGATGATAATGACGAAGTCTATTATGTTAAATTTAGTGAGGAAACAATTCTTAAGATTGCACAAAAGTTTATGAAAGATGAAC
>Ga0265294_10003426_pt1 | contig 20265 bp, 16 predicted proteins | sample MunlanPumphouse3_FD_192504 | JGI IMG/M metagenome (GOLD analysis project Ga0265294, IMG submission 192504) | Groundwater microbial communities from a municipal landfill in Southern Ontario, Canada - Pumphouse #3 | ecosystem: Environmental > Aquatic > Deep subsurface > Groundwater | place...
CTCGAACAAACAATAGTACTAATCCATATCCAAAAGATTGAACCAACACCTCCAAAATATATAGCTAAAGCTATTCCTGCTAAAGACCCCACTCCAATTCTAGCCCCAAGAGTCATTGTTAATGATTTAAAGGGACTTATTCCAATTGTTTTCTCGTTATTTTTAAAGCTTTTAATCATATCTTTTATACTGAATTGAGCAAACTTAAGCTTAAAAGTAAAATATAACCCGCTCGCTAAAAAGGTTATAGTAGCTATAGCCCATATAATTTTTTCTATATATATCATTTGTTCCTCCACGATAAATTATATGGTATTCAAAATAAATTATAAATAAAAAAGACGAGTTATCTCGTCTTATTTTAAAGATTTAGTTGGTGCCTTTTCTGTCAAACTATTTAGAGCCGCTTTAATTTCTTCTGAGCACTCTGGATATTCTCCATTATTGTATTTATTAACAATCATTATCATTGTAGAATGAGCAAGACCTTGCTCTCCACCTTCTTTATTAGTACTACCTTGTTCCCCAGGTGTAATAATATGTGGCCCCGCTAAAGGTTCAGCTACATGATTAACATTAATTGAATCTCCTTGAATTGTAATAGGACCAATTGCTGATACTATGTCATATCCGGGATAATTTAAAGTCATTCCAACATACCCTGTAAGGAAAGCTTGTAATTCTGAACTTACGTTTTCCATTTTAACGTTTCCTATTTCAGGAACTTGTGTTTCTAATGGTTCTTTTATAATCATTCCATAATATGATGTAGCAACTAATTCTTTTCCCATAGCTGATACTTGTTGCATATTATGTCCTTCAGCAGCAGTCTTCCAATCATTAATAGCTCTAAAATAGATATCTGCATAAGCACTATCTCTCTTATTAGCAATTATTTCTTGACCAGCAACTTCTCTCCAATCAAAATATGGATCAAAAGCAGCAGCTAATTGTACTTTACGCATTAATTCATCAATATCAACACCGTCTGATGGTTTAATCCCATTAATTAATAGGAAGAAATCTGTTGCTTCTGCCTTTGTAATATCGCTTTTTTGCATTTTTTCAAAATAGCCGATTAAATTAGCAACCCTTTTTTGAACCTCATCAGGATTAGTTATATCATAAGATAACTCACCTTTAGCAAATAAATCTTTCATTGCTAAAATTCTTTCATCAACAGTATTACCTGGTAATGGTTGATTCAATTCTGAAGTAACGGCAGGAGATGAAACTGACGGAGCATTAACTGTAGTAGGTGCATCCTTACTAAGAAGCATATACCCACCAACAAGAGCAGCTATTGTAACAGCAGTTACACCATAAAGTTTCAATTTGCTTACCTTAGCCTTCTTTTCTGTTGCGGCTATTTTAGCATCATATGCTGCCTTAAGATCTAGTTCTTCTTTTTCTTTACCTTCAGCTATTGTTTTAGCTTCTTGAATAAGTTCCTCTTTTTTTATTTCCCATTCTGCTGGGTCCATTGCTTTTACCACTGAACCGCAGGAAAAGCCTCTTTCTTCTAAAATTTCTATAATCTTAGTTAAATCTTCTTCCTTATTAATTAACCTATCCATTGTATGTACAGGTTCTAAATAATTAGAATAAATCAAACATCTAAAAAATTGGTTTGTTTCTTGATTAACACCAGCAATAATACCGGCTGTTTTTACTTTTTTTCCATCATTCATAATTTCACCTTCTTATAAGCGTATTTTAACATTATGTTATTATATTGTCAACAATTTACTTTTTCTGTATTTCTTTGTCTAACGCGCTCTCTAATTCTTTTTTATTCATTTTTGTATAACCCTTTATTCCTTTTTCCTTAGCTAAAATTCTCAACTCAACAATTGTGTTTTCTGATACCTCTTTTTTCTCTTCAGGCATCGTTCCATTTTCAACTAAGTAATCAATTTGTTCTTTGGTTAAGGTTTCATACTCTATTAATGTAGTTGCTATTAAATTTAAGAGCTCTTTATTTTCATTAATAATCTCTTTAGCTTTTTCATAACACTCATTAATAATTTTTCGCATCTCAACATCTATTTCATGAGCTACCTCATTGGAAAAATTACGACTCTTATTGTAATCCCTACCCAAGAAAGCGGCTTCCTCTTGATGTTCTAATTGAACAGGGCCTAAATCGCTCATTCCATATTCTGTAACCATACTTCTTGCTATTTTTGTAGCTTTTTCAAAATCGTTATGAGCTCCTGTTGTTATTTCTCCAAAAACCAACTCTTCAGCTACTCTACCACCAAGTAAACCTGTTATTCTTTCTAATAACTCTTTTTTAGTTTGAGTATATCTTTCTTCTTTCGGAACCATCATGGCATATCCACCTGCATAGCTTCTTGGAATTATTGTAACTTTCTGAACATCGTTGGCATCATTTAATTTAAGGCCAAGAACTACGTGTCCTGCCTCATGATGAGCCACTAAATTTTTCTCTTTTTCTGTATATTTCTTACTCTTTTTAGCAGGTCCCATTAAAACTCTATCTGTTGCTTCATCAACTTCAGACATTGTTATAACCTTTTTATTTCGTCTAACAGCAAGTAGCGCCGACTCATTTAATAAGTTTTCTAAATCTGCTCCACTAAAACCAACTGTACGTTTAGCTAAGTTTTCAAGTGTTACAGATGGAGCAAGAACTTTGTTTCGAGCATGAACTTCCAATATTTCTTCTCTACCTTTGACATCAGGTAAATTAACAGTAACTTGTCGGTCAAAACGACCCGGTCTCAATAATGCAGGATCTAAAACGTCTGGTCTGTTAGTTGCTGCAATGATAATGATTCCCTCGTTAGCACCAAAGCCATCCATTTCTGTAAGCAGTTGATTCAAGGTTTGTTCACGTTCATCGTGTCCTCCACCTAAACCAGTTCCTCTTTGTCGCCCTACAGCATCTATTTCATCGATAAATATTAAACATGGTGCATTATGTTTTGCTTGTTTAAACATATCACGAACTCTACTAGCACCAATACCAACAAATAATTCTACAAAGTCTGAACCACTTATAAAGTAAAAGGGAACACTTGCTTCACCAGCTACTGCCTTTGCAAGTAATGTTTTACCAGTTCCAGGGGGGCCTACTAATAATACCCCTTTAGGAATTCGAGCACCTAAACTTTGAAACTTTTTTGGATTTTTTAAGAAATCAATTAATTCTTGAACTTCTTCTTTTTCTTCTTGTAAGCCAGCTACATCTTTAAATGTAACTTCATTAGAATCTTCGTTTAATTTAGCTCTACTCTTACCAAAATCAAGCGATTTATTTGCGCCATTCATTTGTCTTGAGAAGAAGAAGAATGCAAGTCCTATTAACACAATAATAGGCAATATATTTAATAAGAATAATAAGAATGTACTAGATTCGGGATCAGCATTAGTTTCTAATTTGAAATTTGATTCCTCTCTAGCCATTAAAATTCTACTCATTACTTGTTCAGAGAATGGGACTCTTACAAAGAATGTCTCTCTATCACTATATCCTTCTAATTTTCCTCTAATCTCATAGACTTTTGCTCTATCTCTAGGTGTTATATTTATTTCCTCAACCTTTTTGGTAGCTAATACCTCTTCAAATTGATCATAGGTCATTTGATTAACCTTCTGACCAGCAAAATCAAGTGCTATCAGCATTAACATTGCTAAAATAATAAAGGTTATATAAGGTGTTATGTTTTTCTTTATATTTTTATTTATTTTCATAAATTCCTCCCTCTCAGTTATACCTAATTATTATATCATAACTTTCTTTCTTTGATTTATCATATTTTGATTTTTTTAATCCTGGCAACCATAAGATTTCATCATTACTGTCGACAAGAATTGGCCAATTATCACGTTCTTTCGAACTAATTTTCTCATTAATAAAAATATCTTTTATTTTTTTGTGACCCGTCATTCCTTTTATTTCCATGCGATCGCCTGCTTTTTTATTTCTAACATATAAAGGCAATTCTATATCCGCACTGTTTAAACGACAAATGAAATTACTTTTATCAACACTATCCTCCACCTCTTCTAATATATTACCATTTGGTAGTTTAAGAATAGATGAAAATTCCAAATGATAACTATTATGTGGATTGTTATCAGTAATAAAAGATAATAAGTTATATGATTTTGTTACTTTAATATTATTTGGCAAATAAATGTATGCATTAGGTTTAGAGGAATTTATTAAATTTATAATTGAAGATGTATGCATATCGTTAATTAACATTAAGTCATCAATATAAATAGTTCCAATAATGTAATTAATAACTCTTTTTTGCATTACAATATTTAACTTTAAGAATTTTTTAATATCTAAGGTTTCTTCATTATATATATAATTAATAATCTTTTTTACTTCTAATTCCATGTACTCATTATATTCTAATATTGTTTCACTAAATTTTAAAAACTTTAAATGAACATTTGCGTTCTCTTTTTTTAAAAATGGTAACATATATTTACGATAACGATTTCTAGTATGAACATCATCTAAATTTGTTATATCTTCAGCAAACTTAAGATTATGTACGTTACAATAATTAATTAGTTCTTCCTTCGTTATAGTAATAAGCGGTCTTAAAATTTTATATTTTTTTCTGTCAATTACTTTTTTAAAACCTGCATATCCTTTAAATGTTGATCCACGAACAATTCGCATAATGATTGTTTCAATTAAATCATCACCATGGTGAGCTGTTGTAAGATATTGTGCATTGTATTTTGTAATTAACTCTTCAAAGAAAGAATATCTTTTTATACGTGCATAATTTTCGAAATTATCCGTTCCATATTCATTTATCTTCATCAATTCAAAAATAACGTTATGTTCATTGCAAAATCTTTCTAAATCAATTGCTTCTTGTTCACTAACTTCTCTTACATTATGATTAACATGTGCGCAAATTATTTTAACACCTGTTTCATCTCTTAATTTTAATAAAAGATGGAGTAGAGCCATTGAATCTGGGCCACCAGAAATACCAGCAACAATTGGTTTGTTATTTTTTTTAATTTCTGTAAGTAAAAACTTATATGCCTCTTCCATCTCTTCACCTCTATATCATTGTAATTTATTTTAGCATTTATAGCAACAATCAACCTTTTAGGATTTTATTAAGATATTGTCCAGTATACGACTTTGGAGTATCTGCTATTTCTTCAGGGGTTCCAACAGCAACAATTTCTCCTCCTAAATCTCCACCTTCAGGTCCTAAATCTATTATATAATCAGCAAACTTAATAACATCTAAATTATGTTCAATAACGATTACTGTATCACCATTATCAACAATTCTATTAAAAATAACAAGTATTCTTTTAATATCATCAATATGCAGCCCCGTCGTTGGTTCATCAAGAATAAATAAACTCTTTCCTGTTGGCTTACGTTGTAATTCTTTTGCTAATTTAACTCTACTTGCTTCTCCACCAGAAAGTGTTGTTGCACTTTGTCCTAATTTTACATAACCTAGACCAACATCTAACAAAACTTGTAATTTATTTTTAACTTTAGGCACGTTTTCAAAAAACACGCAAGCATCTTCTATAGTCATATTTAATATTTGTGCTATATTCTTGCCCTTATATTTTATTTCTAGAGTTTCTCTATTATATCTTGTTCCATTGCAAATTTCACAGGGAACATAAACGTCTGGCAAGAAGTGCATTTCTATTTTTTTAACGCCATCACCATAGCAAGCTTCACAGCGACCACCTTTAACATTAAATGAAAATCGACTTTTGTTATAACCTCTTATTTTAGCTTCTTTTGTATTCTCAAATACTTTTCTTATATCATCAAAAACCCCTACATATGTTGCAGGATTACTCCTAGGTGTTCTTCCAATTGGTGCTTGCGAAATATTGACAACTTTGTCAATATATTCAAGACCTTTTATTGACTTATATTGACCTGGTTTCTCTTTCGTAACATAAAGGTTTTCAGCTATTGCTTTATATAAAATTTCATCTACTAATGATGACTTACCACTGCCTGAGACACCCGTTACACAAATCATGGTACCTAAAGGGAATTTCACATTTATATTCTTTAAATTATTAGCTGCACAACCTTTTAATTCGACATATTTACCGTTGCCTTTACGTCTTATTTCTGGTATATCGATACGCTCTTTACCTGATAAATATCGACCTGTTAGACTATCAGGATTATCCATAACCTCTTTTGGTGTTCCCACAGCTATCACATAACCGCCTTCTTTGCCAGCTGTAGGACCTATATCTATTAAATAATCGGCTTGTAACATAGTATCTTGATCGTGTTCTACAACAATCAAACTGTTACCTAAATCGCGCATTTCAATAAGCGAATTAATAAGCTTTTGATTATCGCTTTGGTGTAAACCAATGCTTGGTTCATCAAGAACATACAAAATACCAGACAATTTAGATCCTATCTGCGTTGCCAATCTAATACGTTGCGATTCTCCACCCGATAAAGTTGTAGCGGTTCTATTTAAACTCAAATAATTCAAGCCTACATTAACTAAAAATGTTATACGGTTTTTTATTTCTTTAATTATCAATCTTGAAATTTCCTCTTGTTCCTTTGTTAATTTCAATTTTTCAAAGAAAGTAAGCGTATCTCTAATACTCATATTACCTAGTTCGTAAATATTTTTGTTTCCAATTAAAACAGATAAGACACTTGCTCTAAGTTTAGCTCCACCACAAGTTGGACAAGTTTTTTCTATCATATAACCACCAATCCAATCACGAATAAACTCACTGTTTGTCTCAAAATGGCGACGCTCTAAATTAGGAATAATCCCCTCATAAGCCTCTTTATTATTATAAAGATGTCCACCACGACTTCTAAACTTGAATTCAATAATATCTTTAGAACCATAGAGAATAATGTCCAAATCCTTTTGTTTTAAATCATTTATTTTTTTATTCATATCAATACCATAGTAATTACATAATATTTCTAATTTTTTATTATAAATATTTTTATCATCCATATTTTTAAGTGGTAAAATAGCACCTTTATTAATACTAATATTTTTGTTAGGAATAAGTAAATCTTCATCTATTTCTAATTTAAAACCAAGGCCTTTACAATCTGGGCAGGCTCCATAAGGAGCATTAAATGAAAACAAACGAGGTTCTAATTCTTCTAACGAAAAATCACAATATGGACAAGCAAATTTTTCGCTAAATACTATTTCTTTATCTCCAATTATATTAATAACAACTTTGCCATTGCCTAATTTAGTAGCTATTTCTAAAGCTTCAAACAAACGACTTCTAATATCGGCATTAATTATAAGACGATCTACTACAACATCAATATTTGATTTTTTATTCTTATCTAGGATTATATCCTCGCTCAAATCATACATTTCCCCATTGACACGAACTCTTACAAAACCACTCTTCCTGATCTTATTTAATTCATCTTTATGGGTTCCCTTTTCTCCGTGAATAATGGGAGCTAAAACCATTATTTTAGTATCTACTGGCATATCTAAAATTTTATTAACCATTTCCTCTACACTTTGACTTTTTATAGGAATATTGTGTGTTGGACAATGTGGTATTCCAATTCTAGCATATAACAAACGTAAATAATCATAAATTTCAGTTACAGTGCCAACCGTTGATCTAGGGTTTTTATTAACCGATTTCTGTTCAATACTTATTGCTGGACTAAGTCCTTCGATACTATCAACATCTGGCTTTTCTGTAGCACCTAAAAATTGTCTTGCATAAGCACTAAGCGAATCAACATAACGACGTTGTCCTTCAGCATATATTGTATCAAAGGCTAAACTGCTTTTACCGCTCCCTGAAACACCCGTCATAACAACGAGTTTGTTTTTTGGTATTTCTATATCTATATTCTTCAGATTGTTCTCACGAGCACCCTTAATAATTATTTTATCCATTTGTTCAACTTCCTTCTACTTTAAGCTCAAATAATATGTCCCTTAGTTCAGTAGCACGTTCAAAATTAAGGTTCTTTGCAGCTTCCTGCATTTCCTCTTCAATTTGTTTGATGATCCGTTCTTTTTTCTTTTTGCTATAAGACTTACTAATTGATTTATCACTTTCAATTTCGTTTGAAATCAATTCCCTAATATCCTTGTTAATAGTAGCGGGTATTATACCATGTTTTTTATTATATTCATCTTGAATATTTCTTCTACGATCTGTTTCATTAATAGCTACTGACATGGCGTCACTAATTTTATCTGCGTACATTATTACCTTCCCGTTTACATTCCTAGCACATCTTCCTATTATTTGAATAAGGCTACGATGACTTCTTAAGAATCCTTGTTTATCAGCATCTAATATCGCTATTAAACTAACTTCCGGAATATCAAGTCCTTCTCTCAAAAGATTTATTCCGACTAATACATCATACTTTCCTAATCTTAAATCACGAATGATTTTAACACGCTCAAGTGTCTTTACCTCATTATGAAGATAAGCCACTTTTATATCTAAATTTTTTAAATAATTAGTTAGTTCTTCAGCCATCCTAATCGTTAAGGTTGTAATAATTACTCTTTCACTTTTTTTTATACAAGTATTTATTTCGCCAACTATATTATCTATTTGGCCTTCCGTTTTTCTTACTTCTATTGTTGGATCCAATAAACCTGTTGGTCTTATAATTTGTTCGGTAAAATAATTATCAACCTTATCCATTTCATAATCACCCGGGGTTGCCGATAAATATATAACCTGATTTATTTTTTTCTCAAACTCCTCAAATCTTAAAGGTCTATTATCAACAGCACTGGGTAATCTAAATCCATAATCAACTAAAACAGTTTTTCGTGCCCTATCTCCATTAAACATTCCCCTTACCTGCGGTAATGTTGCATGAGATTCATCTACAATAAGTAAAAAGTCTTTAGGGAAAAAATCAATCAATGTCGTTGGTGTTTCTCCTTCCTTTTTTAAAGCCAAATGACGTGCATAATTCTCAACGCCTCTACAAAATCCCGTTTCCTCTAACATTTCAATATCATAATTGGTTCTTTCCATTAGACGTTGATGTTCGAGATATTTATTATTATCTTTAAAATATTCTAGCCTTGTTGCTAGTTCACTTTTTATACGGTCAATTGAAATTTTTAACTTTTCCTCGTCTGTAACAAAATGACTTGCCGGATAAATACTGACACTTTTTTTATCATTAATAATAACACCTGTTAAAATGTCAAATTCACTTATTCTTTCTATCTCATCACCAAAAAATTCTATTCTAATCCCTTTAGAATGCTCATAACTAGGCACTAATTCTATAACGTCACCTTTAGCTCTAAACGTTCCTCTTTTTAAATCAAGATTGTTTCGTTCATATAACATTTCGACTAATCTTTTAAGAACATTATCTCGCTTTTTGTTATCACCAACATTTAAAATAAGCATTTTATTTTTATAATCTTCAACTTCACCAATACCATATATACAAGAAACTGAAGCGACAACAATTACGTCTTTTCGACTAAGCAAAGCTGAAGTGGCAGAATGCCTAAGTTCATCAATTTCATCATTTATTGAAGCATCTTTTTCAATAAATGTATCAGTTGAAGGGACATAAGCCTCAGGCTGATAATAATCGTAATACGACACAAAATACTCCACCCTATTATTAGGAAAGAGTTCTTTAAATTCACTATATAATTGACCAGCAAGCGTTTTATTATGAGCCAAAACTAAGACTGGCTTATTAACATTATTTATAACATTAGAAATAGTAAACGTTTTACCTGTACCAGTAGCGCCTAATAGAACTTGATGCTTTTTATTCGCTTTTATTCCGTCCGTCAATTCCTTAATTGCCTTTGGCTGGTCACCACTAGGTTTATATTGTGAAACTAAATTAAACGACATGATATCACCTCAAAGCATATCCATTATACATTCAAACAAAAGTTCGTGTCAACATTGCAGATGAATTCTTATTATTATACACTATAATTGTCATTTTAAAATTAAAAAAACATGGTTTCCCATGTTTAGCTTTTACTGAACAATATAAGTTCTTTGAACTACTTCCGACAAATTACCTGCTCTATCCTGTACCACATAATTAACCTTATAAGTACCACGCTTGGCGGCAGGGACGCTACCACTTACTTTAACGTTTTCACTTATATCTCCATCAACTTCATCATAAGCTGTAAATCCTGGGTCATATGCAGTAGCACCTACTCCTACATAAATAATCGACTCACCTTTCAATGTAATTACAGGCTTCTTTCGATCTTTTTTAGGATCAAAGAGACCATGACATTGAAAATCCCCATTAGGTAACACTTCTAATCTTACATCTGTTGTTGGAGGTATTGGCTTTTCTTTAACATCGTCAAATAAATTAGCCTCAATCAAATCTGCATTACTAAGAGTACTAATTTTAACATACATAACTTTTCCAGAAATCTCTTTAGCATCACTAAAATTACTATCTGCATAAGTAGTGGCTGCGTTACAAATCCTTGTAGATAAATTGATATATTTAGCCTGTTTATCAACCGGTGTAAATATTCCGTATTTCCATAATACTATAAGTATAATAACTATACCTAATATTAAAATTATTATTGTACCCCAAGGGCTTTTCTGGGGCTTTTGATTGTAATAGCTATCATAAACAATAGGCTCGTTCCCAATTGTGTTGCCATTATCTCCTACATTGAAATTATTGAAGTTAGAATTATTATTTTCATTCATATGATCAATCCTTTCTATATTTTTAAATGTTTACGAACTGCACTTAAACTACCAAACATTCCAACAATTATACCTATTGAAAGTATAATTAATGAAACAATATAAACAAATGGATTAGGTTGAACTAATCTCACAAATGGTGAGAATAATTGACCATCAAACTGTGTAAATAATGCTATATAACCATAAATAGTTAAAATAATCGGTATAATTGCACCAAACATTCCTATAAATAACCCTTCTACAATAAATGGTAATTCAATGTTGAAATTTGATGCTCCTACAAGTCTCATAATTTCTATTTCCCTACGTCTTGAAAAAATAGTTAATTTTATTGTGTTAGATATTAAGAAAGCTGTCACAAAGATAAATAAAATTACAATTGCTACTAACACTTTTTCAATAATTTTAAAAACTGACAAAAAGTTCTCAACTATTCCCTCACCATATCTAACAAGAGAAACATTATCTAACTTTTCAATTACGATTGCTGTCTCTGTAATTTCCTCAATGTTTTTTACTTTTATTAAAAATGTATCTTTAAGTGGATTCTCTGTCTCATCCCATTGTCCCATAATATTTTTAAATGTGTCTGATGTTTCCATCATCGAAGCTGCAATATCTTCTTTGCTTTGAAATTTATATTCAGATACATTACTATTTTCTTTGATATTATATTCGACTTCTGTTAATTCCTCTTCGGTAATATCTTGATTTACAAAAACAACTATTGTAAAATCCTGACTTATTAATTTGGTAAAGTTATCTACATTATAAGAAGAAACAATTGCTAAACTTACTAAAAGAAGAGTTATTGTAATACAAGAAATAGATGCCATACTTAGACTAAAATTACGGAAGACACTTTTAATGGCATCCCTAATGTCTCTTCCAATCATTCTAATAAATTTCATGATCATAAGTTCCTTTCTCGAAGTCCTTTACCAACTTACCTTCATCCAAAAGAATTACTCTTTTTTCCATTTTATCTACTATTTCCCTATCGTGGGTTGCCATAATGATAGTAGTCCCCATTTTATTTATTACCTCTAATACCTTCATTATACCATAACTCGTATCCGGATCAAGATTACCGGTTGGTTCATCACATAACAATATTTTTGGTCCGTTAACAATAGCTCTTGCTATTGCAACTCTTTGTTGTTCTCCACCAGATAAATGGGTCGGAAATTGTTTAGCTTTATTCTTTAAACCAACTAATTCTAGAGCTTTGATTGTTTTTGTTCTAACTTCACCTTGTGGCAAGCCAAATATCTCTAATGCAAAAGCAACGTTTTCATAAACTGTTAATTTTGGCAATAATTTAAAGTCTTGGAAAACAACACCAAGTTTACGTCTTAATTTATATACTTTGCTATTTCTTAACTTTGCAACATCTATACCACCGATTATTATTTGACCTTTTGTTGGTCTTTCCTCACGATGTAAAAGTTTAATTAAGGTTGACTTACCGGAACCTGATGCCCCAATAACAAAAACAAAATCACCTTTTTTGATACTTAAATCCAAATCACAAAGGGCTGTAACTCCATTTTTATATTGTTTTTGAATTCCTCTAATTCTAATTAGTTCCATCTGCTCACCTCATAAACTACTATAAATTATTATAACATAGATAACCCTCTTTTTGTTTATTTCTATATTCTGCTTTCAAGTTCATAAGCATCCATAATAACAAAAAACGCATCTTCATCAATAATATTTATTCCTTCTCTTAATTTAAAATATTCTCTTGTTGGAACTACGCACATAAGTACTTTATTCCCCTTGTTAGTATATCCACCAACAGCATCTAGTTCTGTAACCTTTTGGTTCATATCATTATGAATATAATTTTTTACTTCATCTACTTTATCAGTAATTATATAAAAAGATTTACTATAAGATATACCTAACAATATTTTATCTGTAGCTAAGCCTATTACATATAATGTTAAAATGGCATATAAAACTTTTGTCCAACCAAATATGGCTCCACCTGCTATAACAATAACAGCATTAATAATTAAATTAGACGTTCCAATCGTAATACCAAAATACTTATTAATAATTTGTGATGCTATGTCACTTCCACCTGTAGTATATTCAATCTTATATACCATACCATAAGCAATACCACTTACTATGGCCCCCATTATTACCAAAATAAGTACTTCACTAGGATTTAATGTAAAAGTTTTAATATAAGCACATAGTGGTGAAGTAATATATACCCAAAACGGATATAAAATAGTACCAAAAACAGATTTTTTTATTTTATCCTTACCTAAAAATATAAAGCCAAAAATTAAAGCTCCTAAATAACATAGGAAAATAATTAAAGCTGGAGAAATACCAAAGAAATGTTGACCAATAATCGAAAGTCCACTACTACCGCCAATTACTATTTCAAGTGGTAATACAGTTGTATTAAAAGCAACAGCTAAAATAAATGTGGCTATTGTCACTATAGCATATTCTTTTATCCTTTGCATTTTATGCCCCCCCTTTAACCTCATAGGCATCAGTTACCACAAAAAAGGCATTACTATCAATCATCGATATACCTTCTTTTAATTTGAAATAGTGGTGGGCAGGAACCACGCATAATAAAACATTCTCCTTACGTTCCTCATAACCACCTTTAGCTTTCAAAATGGTAACGCCGTGGTTCAACGTTTCAAATATATATTTCTTTAACTCTTCTTCTTTACTTGTAATTATATAAAAAGCTTTATTATCTGCTATTCCTAACATAATCTTATCGGCAATTAAACTATATATATACAACATAACTATCGCATACATTACTTTTACAATACCAAAATAATAACCTCCAACTAGAATAATAATGCTATCGACTAGTAAAATTCCTTTGCCAACAGATATTTTAAATATTTTCGATATAATTTGAGCAGCAATATCCGTTCCACCTGTACTAAAACCATATTTTAATATAGTTCCTGTAGCTAAACCAGATAAAAAACCAGCAAATAAAACATTTATGAAAATGTCAGCATTTTCTAAAACAATGAATTCACCTATATTGGATGTTAATTTTATAAATAACGGGTATAAAAATACTCCTAAAATAGAACCTATCGTTTTTTCTTTACCAAGAAAAATAAAACTTAAACCAATAAGAAAAAAATTAACTATTAAAATAAATAGCGAAGGATCAATTATATTTTTAGTAATAACTGCAATACCACTTACACCGCCAAAAACTAAATCATTTGGCAAGATGAAAAGATTATATGATGCTGACAAGAGTAGCAAAGCTAGGATAAACATTGTATATCTTTTAAAAACATGTTTTTTACCTATTAATTTTTTTATATTTTTTATTTCTAAATTATTTGCCATTTTTAACATTTCCTTTCAAATAACTTTCAATGAATATATCAATATCACCGTCTAAAACTTTTAGAACATTGCTTGTCTCAAATTCAGTCCGATGATCTTTAACCATCATGTACGGATGCATAACATATGATCTTATTTGAGAACCAAAATTAATTCCCATTTGATTTCCTTTTAATTCAGATATTGATTGATTTCTTTTTAATTCTTCTAATTGATGTAATTTACTTTTTAAAACTTGAATAGCTTTTTCCTTATTTTTAATCTGACTGCGCTCATTTTGACAAGTAACAACTGTTCCTGTAGAAACATGAGTAATCCTTACTGCACTATCTGTTGTGTTTACCCCTTGACCTCCAGCTCCACTACTACGATATACGTCTATCTTTAAATCGCTTTCTTTTATATCTATATTTATATCATTATCAATCTGAGGTATCACCTCGACAGAAGCAAAAGAAGTGTGACGCCTTTTATTTGAATCAAATGGGGAAATACGTACTAAACGATGAACACCTTTTTCGCTTTTTAAATAACCATAGGCATTATGTCCTTTAACAAGAATAACAACACTCTTTATTCCTGCCTCATCCCCATTTTGAGTATCTATTACTTCATATTTATATTTTTTTAAATCACACCAACGTAAATACATACGCATTAACATACTAGCCCAATCGCATGATTCTGTTCCTCCTGCACCGGCATGTATTTCTAATAATGCATCATTTTTATCATTAAGGCCATTTAACATAATTTCTAACGTTAAAGAAGATATTCTTTTGTCGATATTTGGGAAATCTTTGACGATAAATTCAACAACCTCTTCATCGTTTGTTGAATCTAATAATGACAACATTTCTAAATTATCGTCAATATTCTGCCTTAGTTTTGTTATTTGTTCTACACTTTTCTTAAGATTGTTGCTTTCTTCGATAATTTTTTCAGCATTTTCTTTATCTATCCAAAAATTAGAGTCGTTCATTTCAACATTAAATTTTTCTATTTTTTCTTTCTTCTCGTTAACGTCAAAGAAGCCTCCATAATTCTTCAATCTTTTCTTTATATAAATCTAATGTTTTTTTCAATTCTTTGATATCCATATCTTATCACCTATCACAATTATAGCATGTGTTTTAAATATTTCTATATAATTTTCAGCATTAAATTAATTTGTTTATATAATTAGTAGTTGTAATGAATTCTATATAGTGCATTTTATCACTTATTAATCTATTATTTTCTATATAAACATCTTTATAAAATTCATTTAATACATTATCTAAATTCCTCTCCATCTTATATCTCTTATCTCAACAAAAGTTTTTATTTTCTTTCAATAATATCAACTACTACAGTATTATTTTTTTCTTTTTAAATATTCTTTAAAAGCAATAAATATAAATTAATAACTATATTATACTACTTTAAATCACAGACTACAAAGTAGATCTAATAGCATTTTACGAAACTATTGCAGTAAAAGAAAAACTCGCGTTTTCCCTTATTTTAAAAGGCCCGCGAGTTATTTTCCACAGCACTGTTTATATTTCTTGCCACTACCACAAGGACATGGTTCGTTGCGTCCAATCTTTTTTACTTTCTTAGGTTGTTTTTTAGCTGTTTTGCTTTGATCTTCGTTAGTAGCTATATTACTAACTTCTTTTGTTTCTATATTCTGCCTGATTTCAGCTTTTATTAAATATATTGATGTTTGTTCTTCTATTCTGGACATCATTTCTTCAAACATATTAAATCCTTCTGAAATATATGATTGTAGTGGATTTTCTTGAGCATATCCTCTAAGACCTATCCCCTCTCTTAGATGATCCATTGTATTTATATGTTCCATCCAATATCTATCAACAATATTTAAATGAATAGCCTTCTCAAAAGCATTTACAACCTCTGTAGGTATATCTTTTATTTTGTTTTCATAATCCTCAATAACTGTATTGTATATTTTGTCAATAATTTCTGTAGAATCTAAATTATTTAAATCTTCAACACTAATTGTTTTCTTTCTTAATAAGTTTTCATTAACAGCTTCTACTATTTCAACTTTATCATTTTGATTTAAATCCATTTCTTCTATTAAATGACTATTAACAATTTGGCTTATATATCCTTTGATAGAATCTAATATATGATCATGAATAGATTCCTCATCAAGCACTTTATTTCTTTTTTCATAAATAATTTCCCTTTGACGATTTATGACATCATCATACTGAAGCAATTGTTTACGAATATCAAAGTTATATCCCTCAACTCTCTTTTGGGCAGTTTCCATAGCGTTTGAAAATACTTTACTGCGAATAGCTTGTTCATCAAACCCTAATGAGAGCATCATCTTTTTAACACGCTCAGAACCAAATCTAACCATAATTTCATCTTCTAATGAAACAAAGAATTGTGATTTACCAGGGTCCCCTTGACGACCAGAACGACCTCTTAATTGATTATCAATACGTCTTGACTCATGACGTTCCGTCCCTACAACAAATAAGCCTCCTAATTCTCTAACACCTTCACCTAATTTTATATCAGTACCACGACCAGCCATATTAGTCGCTATCGTAACAGCACCTTTTAAGCCTGCATTAGCTATTATTTCTGCTTCTCTAGCATGGTTCTTAGCATTTAACACTTCATGTGGCACTTTCTTTTTAGTTAACAAATCACTTATAAGTTCACTTGTTTCAATAGCTATTGTACCAACTAATACAGGTTGACCCGCTTTATGTACTTCTTCGATTACACGAACTATTGCAGCATATTTGCCTTTTTTTGTTGCATAAACAAGATCAGCCAAATCCTCTCTTATAACTGGTTTGTTAGTTGGAATAGGAATAACGTACATATTATATATATTTCTAAATTCTTCCTCTTCCGTTTTTGCTGTACCTGTCATACCAGATAATTTTTTATACATTCTAAATAAGTTTTGAAATGTAATTGTCGCTAAAGTCTGTGTCTCTTCTTTAATTGTAACACTTTCTTTAGCCTCTATAGCCTGATGCAATCCTTCACTATAAGCACGGCCTTTCATTAAACGACCAGTGAATTGATCAACAATTACAATTTCATCATTATCTACTACATAATCAACATCTTTTTTCATACCAAAATTAGCCTTGATGGCTTGATTGATATGGTGTACTAAACCAGAATTGTTTATATCGTATAAATTATTAAGTTTAAAATATTTTTCAGCTTTCTCAGATCCTAAATCGGTTAAACTTACTGCTTTGGTTTTGTCGTCCTTAATGTAATCATCTGTTTCGCGTAATGTTTTAGCAAACGAATCTGATGTTTTATACAAGTTAAGTGATTTCATAAAACCACCAGATATTATTAAAGGAGTTCGAGCCTCATCTATTAAAATAGAATCAACTTCGTCTACAATTGCAAAATTTAATTTTCTCTGAACGCGGCGTTCACTCTTGACGGCCATATTGTCCCTCAAATAATCAAATCCTAATTCATTGTTCGTTGTATATAAAATATCGCACTCATAAACGGCCTTTTTCTCTTCAAAATTTAAATCCCTTGTATTAACACCAACTGTTAAACCTAAGAAGTTAAATATTTTACCCATCCATCCTGCATGAAAACCAGCCAAATATTCGTTAACAGTTACAACATGAACACCTTCACCTGATAAAGCATTTAAATATGCAGGCATTGTTAATGACAAAGTTTTACCTTCACCTGTTTTCATTTCAGCTATATTACCATTATGTATCGTTATACCACCAACAATTTGAACAAAATAAGGTTTTTCACCTATTGCTCTAAAAGCAGCTTCTCTTACTACAGCAAAAGCCTCAACTAATATATCATCAAGCGTTTCTCCGTTTTTTAATCTTTCTTTAAAATCATCAGTCTTCGCTTTTAATTCGTAATCTAATAGCTTTTGTGTTTCTTCGTCTAAAGCATCTATTTTTTCTGCAATAGCATAAAATTTCTTTAATTCTCTATATTCGTGATTGAATATGCTTTTTAACAAACTCATTTATATCATCCTTCCAAGTCAACTTATATTGTATCATAACTAAAAAAAAAATCACACGAAACGCATGATTTTTTCTTATTATTAAATTATTTTGTTTCTATAATTCCATAGTTTCCGTCTTTTCTTCTATAAAGAACATCAATCTCATTTGTTTCTGCATCTCGATATATAAAAAAGTCGTGTCCTACCAAATTCATTTGAAGTATAGCTTCTTCCTCACCCATTGGTTTTGTATCTAATTTTTTTCTTTTTACAATTGTTCTTTTTTCTTCAGTATCTTCATATTCATCAATATTTTCAAATCGAAATTCATTATTTTTAACTTTTGAAGCATTTTTTTGCATTTTACTTTTGTTCTTTACAAGTTGTCTTTCAAGTTTATCTATTACTAAATCAATAGCAGCATACAAATCATAATGGCTCTCTTCACTACGTAGTGTAAATAAATTTGTCGGAATGGTCACTTCAATAATTTGGTCTCGGCCTCTTACTTTAAGAATAACGCGTGCTGTGATTTTTTCTGGTTCTTTAAAATACCTTTTTAGTCTACCTAGCTTTTCGTCAATATAACTCTTTATTGCATCAGTAACTATTAGCTTGTCCCCACGAACATCATATTTCATATATTACCTCCATTCTATATTTATATTATATCACGGACAAATATAAATTTTTACATTTTTTAAAAAAACTACCTATACTACGGTAGCTATACTTATACATTCAACATTAATCGCTTGCAAACCTTTTTCTGTTTTCACTAAATCAAATTTAACTGTTTGACCTTCGTTAAGCGTCTTAAATCCTTCCTGCTTAATATTACTATAATGAACAAAAATATCTTCCCCATCAACATAGTCAATAAATCCATATCCTTTTTCATTATTAAACCACTTCACTTTACCAATCACTACTACACCTCACCTTCTAATATTTCTTTACACTTCTAATATAACCCACACATAATTGCGTTTCAACAAAATGAGTACGACAAATTATGACAGGCTTTTTCGTCGTTTGAATTTTTTCCAAATAAACACCATTATTCTAATAAAATAAAGCTCTTAACAACAAAAGACCGCCTGAAAGAACTAAAAAACGACATAAAATGATACTAGAGTTGGTTTATAAAGTAATATTTAACATTTTAAGGATTTATTCTATCTTAATAACATTTCTTTTAACGTTACATTTTTTAATGTTATAAAATTATAATAGGAGGGGTAAAATGAAAAGTATTTTTTTAAATAAATCTGTTTGTTTTATTGAAAATAACAGTCAAAATATAACAAATGATGATTTAGAAAAAATAAAATATGGATTAGAGGGAATATACTTAATGTTGACTAAATTTGTTGTTTTTTCTTTAATCATGATTTACCTAAATTTGTTTGTACATTTCTTGATTTTCACTTTTTTCTTTTCAATTATTAGAACTGCTGCCTTTGGGATTCACGCAACTAAAAGTTATATATGTCTGATTTCTTCAAGTTTTTTATTTATACTCTGTCCAACATTAGCTTTAAATGTCGAAATTGATATTCTTTTTAAATATTTATCGTGTATCTTCCTGTTTATATCTATCGTTTTGTATTCCCCTGCAGACACTTTTAAAAGACCATTAATTAATAAGAAAAAGAGAATGATATTTAAAATATTGTCAATCATTATTTCAATTATTTATATTTTTATAATTATCTTTACTAATAATAATTTTTTATCTAACATCGTTTTGTTTGCTTTAGCCGCAGAGACAATATTAATTTTACCAATCACATATAAAATGTTTAAATTACCATATAACAATTACAAAACCTACAATTATAAACCTATTTGATTTATGGTTTAAATTTAATTTTAAACAAGAAAGGAGGAAAAAATTTGAAAAAGAAAATATTAAATAAGTTTTCTTACATGCTTGCTGGTCTTGGTTTAATTGCATCTGGTGCTTCTAGTGTTGGCTGCGTATTCTTCTTCGTTGACGAACCAACAATGCCTGCTAGTATGATTGAAAGATAACAAAAAAAACATTTCTAATTTTTGGAAATGTTTTCCTAAATTCAAATATGAACCGCACCACATAGGTGTGGTTTTTTGGTACAATAAAAGAGCCCATACCATGCAAGGAAGGAGCTCTGATATGAATTATACACAACTTA
>Ga0265294_10003427_pt1 | contig 20255 bp, 25 predicted proteins | sample MunlanPumphouse3_FD_192504 | JGI IMG/M metagenome (GOLD analysis project Ga0265294, IMG submission 192504) | Groundwater microbial communities from a municipal landfill in Southern Ontario, Canada - Pumphouse #3 | ecosystem: Environmental > Aquatic > Deep subsurface > Groundwater | place...
TGACTGTACTGTTTAGTTTCATACATGGAACAAAAGGTACACGCATTGTAACTGCACCCGTGTGTAATTTGTAAAATAACATTATTGGCTTCAGATGGAGGTCGAAACAGCGGTTGACTGTAATAAAGCATTAATTTTTCCTTGTTATACTCGTGAAATATATCTTAACTTTATTATAATAACAAAATACTATAATACAAAACTTTTATTAAAGGATTTAAACCCATTATGAACAATATAGACTACTTTTTTAGACGCCTCATTCGTTTTAGCATACTTTTTTTTATTCTCTATCTTATTTTTACTAACTTTGGAATTTTTTTAATCGTTGTTATATCGGTAATTCTTTTAGCCTATTTTTTTATTTATAAAAAGATTAAAAAACTAAAAAGCCAACAAGCGAATTTTCAATTTCATTTTAATGCCAATGACTTTCAAAATAGTGGTCAAAACTTCAGAGGTTTTCGATTTGAAGATTTTCAGAACTTTCAAAATGGCAACTTTAAAGCGCCTGTTCGGGTAGATGAAGTACAAAAAGCCAAAGATTTTTTTGGTTTTTCACACACTCCTAGTAAAGAAGAGGTTAAAAAGAGGTACAAAGAGCTTGCACGGCAATATCATCCTGACATTAACAACCAAGATGATACTCAAATGAAAGACCTTAATCACTTCCGTGATGTCTTAATGCAAGTAGTGCAATAAAAAGAAAAATTGTGTTTATTCAAAAGTTATATAAATTTTTCTTTTTTTTAGTTCTTATTTCTATTGTTCTGTTAGTTTATAATGGATACAAAGATTATGAGTTTGACAACAACCCTCTTTCACAAAAAATAGAAAAACAGATTTTTGAAAAACAACAACACACACGACAACTTTTACAACACCATTATGGGTTTGATTTAAATGTTCCCATTGTAGTTTCAGACAAATTACCAAGTAAGCTTTTTGGTGCAGCTGTTTTTACCAATGAGTCTAAAATAATTATCTATTTAAATAAGAAACGTTTTAAAGAGAGTCTTTCTTATATGATTCACCATGTTATTCCTCATGAATATGCTCATGCAGTCATGTTTTATTTGAAAGATTTTTCAAAAGAGCAAAGTGGTCACTCTAAAAAATGGCAAACTATTTGTATAAAGTTAAACGGTTTAAAGTGTGAGCAGTTTGTGGATAATCACGACATTATCATTGGGAAAACTTCGTTCTAATCGACAAAGGGGAAAATCGGTTTGATTTTCCCCTTTTAAATCATAAATAACTCTCTATTTATGCTATGACTGTGTAGCCAATTTCTGTTTTATAATTTTCTTGTCTTAACAATACTAATAATGTTGAATCCTCGTCATTAACACCTCCTATTGTTTGGTTGAAACAATTATAACATCATTTTAGTTTAATAATTGCTTAATTTCGCTTCAGTTTTTTCAAGAAAAGCACCTAAAAAATAACTCGATAACCAAAGCAAGATTTGGCTAAAATCACGCGATGAATTTAGAAGAAAAACTCAAACAACTGCCTCAAAGCTCTGGGGTATATCAATACTTTGACAAAGAGGGACATTTGCTTTATGTGGGAAAAGCAAAGGTACTTAAAAATCGCGTAAAATCCTATTTTAAATTTACTCCTACTATTGCCCCTGCAGATAAACTAGGACCTAGAATTTACAAAATGATTTCCCAAGTGGCTAACCTTGATTGGATTGTAGTACCTAACGAACACGATGCGTTGATTTTAGAAAATTCACTTATAAAACAACTGAAACCCAAATACAATATTTTATTACGAGACGATAAGACCTACCCTTATATTTACATAGATTTTAGTGAAGATTTCCCTCGACTTGAAATTACAAGACGAGTAATTAAAGGTTCACACATTAAATATTTTGGACCCTACTCCACGGGTGCTCGTGATATTTTAGACTCCATTTATGAAATTGTTCCATTGGTTCAAAAAAAAGCATGTATTAAAGGCAAAGAGGCGTGTTTGTTTTATCAAATAAAAAAATGTCTTGCCCCTTGTGAAGGAAGAGTAAGCATAAAAGAGTACAAAAAGATTGTTGATGAAGCGTTGGAGTATATTTACAATAAAACAAAGCTTATTTTTCAACTCAATATCAAAATGCAAGAGTACTCTGCTGATTTTCGTTTTGAAGAGGCGATGGTGTTAAGAGAACGCATTAAAACCATTGAAAAATCTCAAATAAAAACAGGAATGGATTTAGCAAGCAATGAAAACTTAGATCTTTTTGCTATTGTTCAAGGGTTTAAAAAAGCCGTCATTGTACGAATGTTTATCCGAGATGGGAAACTGGCTTCTTCAAATCACGATTTTATAAAACTTGATTTCTTTGAAGAGAATGCCACGCTTGATTTAGAAGAAGCGTACAAAAGAGCCATTATAAATTATTATAATCACGAAATCCCACTTTTGCCCAAAGAGGTTTTAGTAGGGTTTGAGTTAGAAGAAAAAGATGAACTTGAAACATTCTTACACGATAAATTTAGCAAAAAAATTCCTATAGTTTTTCCTAAAGTGGGGAAGAAAAAAGAGTTAATGGATGTAGCTATTAGTAATTGCCAAGAACTTTTGCGTATTGAAAACTCAAAAAATAACACCTCTTTATACGAAGAGTTGCAAAAACTTTTTGATTTACAAAGAGTTCCAAAACGCATTGAGTCTTTTGACAACTCTCATATGATGGGACAAGCTTGTGTCGGGGCTATGGTGGTGTGGGAAGATAAATTTTTAAAAACTGATTTTAGGCACTACAACTTAGATGCACTTGATGAATACGCTCAAATGAAAGAGATCCTTACACGAAGAGTTGAGAGCTTTGAAAAAAACCCCGCCCCTGATTTGTGGATTTTAGATGGAGGTTCGACCTTACTTAAGTTGGCATATGACATTATTGAGTCTGTTGGTGTTTCTATGGATATTATTGCCATTGCCAAAGAAAAAGTAGACGCTAAAGCGAACAGGTCAAAAGGTGCTGCAAAAGATATTTTGCACTATAAAATTGACGGTGAATTTAAGGCGTTAAAATTAAGCACCAGCGATCAGCGTTTACAATTTGTTCAACGCCAACGAGACGAAGCACACCGTTTTGTCATTACCTTTCATAAAAAGCAAAAACGAAAAGAAGACAAACAAATTTCCTTGCTTCAACTTCATGGTATTGGAGAAGCTAAGGTTAAAAAACTGCTTCTGTATTTTGGAACCTTTGAAGCAATTAAAAGCGCAAACTTTGAAACCCTAAAAGAGGTTTTAAACGAAAAAGATGCTATTGTTTTATTCAATCATTTTACATCTTCACAACATTTGGAATAGCCTTGGCAAAAATAGTTATAAACAAATCACATCTTTTTCACAACTTATCATTAATCGAAAAGAAAATCAAAGACAAGAGTAAAATAGCAGTCGTTTTAAAAGACAATGCATATGGTCACGGTCTAGTAGAAATTGCCTCTTTATGTCATGAGTATGGTATTCAAAATGCGGTCGTTCGCACCTTTGATGAAGCTATTGCTATTGTCTCTTTTTTTGATAATATCTTAATCCTTGCTGACAACACCCCAAAGAGTTATTCACACACTTTTCACATAGGGGTTAATTCACTAAAAGCACTTAGCGTCATACCACAAAACACTAAGATACACCTTAAGGTTGATACGGGTATGCACCGAAATGGGTTGTCTATGGATGAACTAGAAGTGGCTATTTTAGGGGCTTGTGAAAGAAAATTGCCTATTACTGGCGTTTTCACACACTACGCAAATGCCGATGAATTAGGCTCTTCTTACTTTTGGCAAAAACAAAATTTTAACACCGTAAAAGAGCAAGTGAAAACAATATGTGAAAAACTTTTTTTGCCAATTCCTAGCTTTCACAGTGCCAATTCAGCCGCTGTTTTTCGCAATAACAATTTCAATGAAGAGATGGTACGAGTAGGAATTGCTTTGTATGGTTATGTGGATAATCATTTGGCTTTAAATCCTCCGGCTTTGAAACCCGTTATGTCTTTATATGCTAAAAGTATTGCCTCTAGAAAAATAGCAAAAAATGAACGCATTGGTTATGGTGGAACATATATAGCTTCTACTGATATGAATGTTTCAACCTATGATATTGGGTATGGAGATGGATTTTTACGACTAAATGAACATAAAAACTATACCACTCCTGAAGGTTTTGAAATTTTGGGTCGAGTCTCTATGGATAACTTGTCGTTAAATACAACTCAAGAAGAGGTGTGCATATTTAACGATGTAACTTCTTTGGCAAAAATACATGATACCATTACCTATGAAATTTTAACTTCATTAAAGCCCACAATAGAAAGGATTATTGTATGAAACTACTATTTGGAATATTATTGTTAAGCTCTCTTCTTTTTTCTGCAGATGATGTTTTTGAAGCCTTTGAAAGCTATGAAAAAAAAGATGAATATTTTGAAGCGGGCAAAGAGTATTATAAAAAAAGAAATTATGTGTTGGCATTTGAAAATTTTGAAAAAGCAGCCAATTTTGGAAATGACAAAGCTTTATATAATTTAGGTATTTTATACGGAAATCAAAATTTTAATAAATATAATCCTAAAAAAGCGTATGATATTTTTGATACCCTTTCCCAAAAAGGGCATGCAGCTTCACAAAACAGAATGGGAATGTTTTATTCTCTAGGTGTTGTTGTTGAAAAAGATTATAAATTAGCCGTAGAGTATTTTGAGAAAGCTTCTAAACAAGGCGATATTTCTGCACAATGCAATTTAGCCATGATGTATGCTTCGGGAAAAGGAGTTTTTCCTAATTTTGGAAGAGCTCACGTATTTGCTAAAAAAGGGTATGAACAAGGAAATCCTATTTGTAGAAAAGTGTGGGAAGATTATAATTTAGGGAAATATCCAGAAGATAAAAGTTTTAAGTTTAATTTTTATAATAAACCTTAAACTTTTTCTTCTTCTAAATGGTATTCAATATTTTCTGTTTGTAAAAACTCTTCAAATATTGCAAAATATTGATTGGTCTCTTCTTCATTTTGTGAAGCGATTGAAAGTACTACTTCTCTTTTATCTGCTTTAATTTTAGGCAAAGAAGAGAGTTCAATATGTGTAGGAACTTTTTTCATACAATCAATTAAACTGTTCTCACCTGTATAAGCAGTTAATGTTTTTCTATAGGTTCTTACTTCATTTTTAACAAAATAAGTATTTAAAGCTTGCAATACCATAGATTGTGACATAGAAGGAAATCCTGGAGTAAAGAAATATCTGTTTTCTAAATAAAATCCCGGAACATTATTCACTACATTGTCTAAAAGCTTTGCTCCAACAGGAAGATAAGACATCTCAACTCTATGAGGATACGCTTCATCTCCAAATTGCTCTACAATCAGCTCTTTTGCAGTTTCGTGGTATTGCATTTTGCCTTCGGTAAAACTAAGCGCTGCAATTTTACGAGTAAAATCATCAGGGGTTGCCCCAATACCACCGTAACAAAACATTACCGCATGAGGGTCATTTTTAATTATATTAAAAATATCCATCATAAAAGCCGGTTCATCTTTAATCACAAAACTGGCTTTCTGAACATATCCGCGTTTTAAAAGTTCTTGGTTTAAAAATGCAAAATGAGCATCTTTACGACGCCCATTTAAAAGTTCTGTTCCTATGATTACTGAATAAAAGTTGGGTGTTATAATATCACTCAAAATTTTACTCTTTTATTTTTTGTTAATTCTTGATTGAATAAATGCATCCATTTCATCAACAATTTCTTCAATAGTTCGTTCACCATTAATTTTTTTTAATATTTTTTTAGCCCCATAAAATGTTTCAATCTCTTCTAAAGGTTCTAAATAAACACCCATTCTGTTTTTAAAGACTTGTACATTATCATCAGCACCTCTTGCTCGTCCTAAGACTCTGTCACAAGCTACTTCTTCTGATACTTCTACTTCAATAACATTAATTAACTCAACATCTGATTCATTCATTAAATATCGGTCAAGCTCCATCATTTGTTCGCCACTTCTTGGATAGCCATCTATTACTACAGTATTGGTAGGTGCATTTTTAATTGCATTTACAATGGTTTCAATAACAATTTCAATAGGAACTAAATTTCCCTTGCTTACATATGAATCAATTAGTTGTCCTCGTTCGCTTCCACTTGCTACTTCTGCTCGAAACATATCTCCTGTTGAATAGTGAGTAATGCTTTCATCTCGTGCAGCAATAAGCTCTGCATCTGTTGTTTTACCGCTTCCTGGTGCTCCAATTATTAAAAAAAGTTTTTTCATAGTTTCTGCCTTATTATTGTTCTGTTTAAAAAAGATTGATATTTTATCTAAATTCTTCTTTCATACTTATTTATATGTTAGCCATTAAAGCTATCAAATTTTTTATGTTTATAAAAATCTTTTGTTATAACAATATCTTTTTGTTTTTCTTTTCGTTTTGTATCTTTTTCCACAAATATTTTTTTTCGTGTTTGGGGGTCCATTTCTGTGTAGTACATAACGGCTGAATATGTACTAGGAGTGGGTGTGAAAACTTGTGCTTGTTCTGGGTTCATTTTAAGTTCATGCGTGGTAAATTGTTTAAGTTCATGCATATCTTTCTCTTCACATCCCGGATGCGCTGCAATTAAATAGTAGGTTAAAAATTGATTTTTTCCCGATTCTTTATTAAGTTTATCGTAGAGTTTTTTAAACTCAACCAACGATTGTTTCCCAGGTTTTCCCATAAGCTTTAATACTCTATCAGATGTGTGTTCAGGGGCTACTTTCATTTGTCCAGAAATATGGTGAAAGACTAACTCTTTTAAATATTCATACCCATGCTTTTTATCTTCTGTTATAACGTCATACCGTATGCCTGAAGCCACAAACGCCTTTTTAACACCAGGAACTTGGCGTATATCTTTTAAGAGTTTTAAATGCCTTGAATGGTCAACTTTCATAACACCACACAATCTGTCATAATCGACACATCGCATCTCATCGCAAGTACCTTTTTTAAGTTTTTTATCGCACTCATAGCCGTACATATTGGCCGTTGGTCCTCCCACATCTGAAATAATGCCTTTAAAATCTTTGTAGGTGGTAAACTCTTTAGCTTCATTTAAAATAGATGTTTCACTTCGTGTTCGAATGGTTCGCCCTTGATGCACGCCAATGGCACAAAAATTGCACTCACCCCAACACCCATGATGCGTTTGAATGGAGAACTTAATAGTCTCTAAACACTTCACCTTGCCTTGTGGTTGATGATAAGGGTGCAGCTCTCGTGTATGTGGCAAAGAAGCCACTTCGTCCATCTCTTTTTCATTTAAATAATCACACGGGGGATTTTGAATCAAAAATCGGGTATCAACTGCTTGGCACAACCCTTTTGCTGAAATAGGATCATTGTTTTGATAAAACGCATCAAACAAATCAATATACTTCTCTTTGTCATCCAAACACTCTTGGTGTGAAGGCAGTTGAATATAGTCATTGTTTGTTTCTTTTGCTATATAACTAACCCCTCTTATATCCAGAGGGCTATTCCCATCTCGTAAAGCTGCACTAAACTCTTTAATAGCAATTTCACCCATGCCATAAATTAAATAATCGGCTTTGGCATCAAACAATATTGGTTTTCTTAATTTATTTGACCAATAATCATAGTGAGTTACGCGTCTAAGACTCGCTTCAATGCCACCTAAAACAATGGGAACGGTATTTTTAAAATGTTTTCGTATTAAATTGGTGTAAACTAATGTTGCTCGGTCGGGTCGCTTATTATTCTTTCCACCCGGAGTATAGTCATCGCAGTTTCTAAATTTTTTTGTAGCAGTGTAGTTTGAAACCATAGAGTCAATACTTCCACCACTCACCCCCCAATAAAGTCTAGGCTCACCTAAACGCATAACATCATCGGTTTCAATGTCGGGTTGTCCAATAATACCTACTTTGTACCCTTGTTTTTCAAGCATTCGTCCAACAACTGAAACACCAATAAAAGGTGAGTCTATATACGCATCACCAGCTACTAGTATAACATCGCACTGGCTCCAGCCTAGTTTTTTCATCTCTTCTTGGGTTGTGGGTAAAAACATTGTTCTTCTTTTTTAAGTATATAGCATTAAGTGCTAAGTTTAAGGATTAATAGCATAGGGGAAAAGCCATAAGTAGCAAACAATTTGTTTGCTACTTAACCGTAATTTTACTAAAAATTATGCATCTACTTTTTGTCTGATTCTAAGGCTTAACTCTTTTAACTGATCTTCATCAACCACGCTAGGCGCTTGTGTCATTAAACATTGAGCTCTTTGAGTTTTTGGGAATGCAATAACTTCTCTAATAGAATCCGTTCCTACTAGTAACATAATCAGCCTATCAAATCCTAATGCAAATCCACCGTGTGGTGGCGCACCAAATTGTAAAGCATCAAGTAAGAAACCAAATTTTTCTCTGGCTTCTTCTTCTTTAATACCCATTAAAGCAAACACTTCATTTTGAATATGCTCTTTATGAATTCTAATACTTCCACCACCTAATTCCGTACCGTTTAACACAATGTCATAGGCAATAGATTCAATATCTTCAATGTTCTCTTTGTTCATATCTTTTGGCATAGTAAAAGGGTGGTGAAGTGCTTTAATTTTGCCCTCTTCTACTTCAAACATAGGGAAATCTACCACCCATAAAAATTCAAATACATCTTTTTTGATTAAGTCCATCTCTTTGGCTAAGAAGAGTCTAAATCTTCCCATATAATCACAAACTACTTTTTTATGCCCTGCACCAAAGAAAACCACATCGCCAACTTCTAGTTGCGTTACTTTGATAATCTCTTCTAAATCGGTTTCAGAGAAAAATTTAGTTAAAGGACCTTTTAGTCCGTCCTCTTTCATTTGGAAATAGCCTAAGCCTTTAGCTCCAAATTTTGCAACAAAATCTTCAAAACCTTTCATTTGTCGTTTTGAAAAAATATTATCCCCATTGGTTACTTTAATGGCTTTAATTCTGTTGTGCGCTTTATTTTTTGCAATTTCGCTGAAAATTTCATTGGTGCTTCGTGCAAATATATCAATCACATCAACAAGCGGCATACCAAATCTTAAATCGGGTTTATCGCTTCCATACTCTTCCATAGCTTGTGCATAAGTCATTCGAGGGAAAGTCGTAGGTACCACTTTTCCACACGCCATAAACGTTTCATGAATAAGTTTTTCAGCCACTTTAATCACATCTTCTTGTGTACAAAATGACATTTCCACATCGATTTGTGTAAATTCTGGTTGTCGATCTGCTCTTAAATCTTCATCTCTAAAACATTTAGCAATTTGAAAATATTTATCAAATCCTGCTACCATTAAAAGTTGTTTAAAAAGTTGTGGAGATTGTGGAAGTGCATAAAACTCACCGTGATGAACTCGTGAAGGTACTAAATAATCTCTTGCACCCTCAGGAGTAGATTTAGTTAAAATAGGAGTTTCAACATCTAAGAAGCCCATTGTATTTAAAGAGTTTCTAACAGCAATATTTGCTGTACTTCTTAATTTAAAAATATCGTATGATTTTTTTGTTCTTAATTCTAAAAATCTGTTTTTAAGTCGAATCTCTTCATTTACTTTTTCGTCACCTAACTCAAAAGGCATTGGTTTTGAACGATTTTCAATAATTAATTCTTTTATTGCAATCTCTATTTTACCCGTTACAAGATTTGGATTTTCTAATCCCTCACCTCTTGCTCGAACAACGCCTGTGGCAATAAGAACAAATTCGTCTCTTACTTTTTCTGCTACTTCTAGAGCTTCTTTATTATCTTGTGGATCAGCTACTAGTTGAACAATTCCATCTTTATCTCTTAAATCTATAAATATAATTCCACCATGGTCTCTTCGGCTATTTACCCAACCAGCTACAGTTACGGTTTCACCTATATTTTTTTCAGTTACTTCAGTACAATAATGAGTTCTCAATTTTAGCTCCGTGTTTTCAAATATTGGGGATTATATCTAAAAAAAACTTATGTTTAGTTGGTATGTTTTCTAAATCCATACGGACCATTTTTATAAACAGTAGTTCTGTACTGCACTTGATTTTTAACAATAGGGTTAAATTCAAAAGATTTATTTTTCAGTAAATAATTAATGCCAATTAATGTTGAATAATTAACCCAATTATAAATAATGTCGGCATCTAATAAAGAAGTTATCTCTTCAATTTCTAAATTGGCGGCTTCTATTGAATTGGCAATTAAAAAGTTTTTTCGATCCAAATATTGAGTCAGAGAGATAATTAAAGGCGTATAATTTAATTGCGTAGATAAAATTACATAAGGTTTTGTTTCATACGCTCGCAGTTGCGATAAAAGTATCGATGTTTTTATAATAGATGTATTAATAAACAAAGTTGAATCATTAAGTCTTCTATTGCTTACTATACTTTTATAGTTATTTTTATCCAAATCAATATTGGTATCTAAATGAATATTTGGACTTTTTTGCAAAATCATTTTTTGCAATCTATTGCCTAGTGGTGTTTGTGTTGAAAATAAACTATTTTTACCATTGGAATATTTAAATAAAGTATCGATTTGTTCTTCATAATCAATACCTCCATAAACCACATTACTCAAACTTGAAGTGCTGTTTTTTTTATGTATCAAAGGAACATATATCTTCATCTGATTAATTTTTGAATTATTTTCAAGATGATATAAACCTGTATTCGTAACCAGCATTAATATATTTTTATACCCTTTTGCATCTAATTCATTAATGGCATTATCAATATTTTGTTTACTCTCATCATAAGTATCAATGACTTCTAAGCCAAAGGTTTCTTTGTTTAAAAACATCTGCGATAAAACAGTATTAATAGTTCCACTGGCATATTTTGAAACCACTTTTGAGGGAAAGATAATAGCAATCTTGTTTTTAAATTCAGAAGGTAACGACTCTTTTTTCTCTTTGTATACTTTTTTATAAGGTTTTGTTTCTATGGGAAAAGGCTCTTGTTCTAAAGCTATTTGTGTTTGTTCATGAGCTATTTCTTTATGAGAACATCCTATAAAAAGAAAAGCAACAAAAATTAATATATAAGTTTTCACATCTGCTCCAATAGGGATTTAATTTTTAACATATCAACAAACGCTTCTTTTTTAGAAGAAGGGTTTCTTAATAAATAGTTGGGATGATAAATTAGCATAATATCTATTCCATTATACTTTAAAATTTTACCACGAATTTGTTCAATACTGCTTTTATCATTGGTTAAGTTCTGATAACATCTCTCTCCTAGGGCAACTATGAGTTTAGGGTTAACAAGCTTAATTTGTTGATTTAAATAGGGTTTACAACTGTTAATCTCACAAGGAGTTGGTTCTTTTTTAAGAGCTGTTTTGCATTTCATTATATTCGTATAATAAAACTCATGATGCGGTACATTTAATACTTTTTCTATCATGGTAATTAAAAGTTCTCCACTTTTACCCAATACTATTTTATTGTTATCATCACTTATAACAGATGCCGTTTCATCAATAAACATAATTTTAGCGTCAATATTACCTTGTGAAAAATCGATTCTGGTTTTATATTTTGAGAATTCACATAAACTGCAGTGATCAACCAGCCATTGAAGTTGTTCTAAGTTATTGGGCAACTCAAAGTTATTTGTTGCACACAAATTAAAATCAAAAGGCTTACTATACGTATAGCCCAAAGTTTGCAACAGATGTAGATGGTGTAAAAGTTTATTTTGTACCTGTTTCGTCATGAAAGGATTGTACAAAAAAAGTCCTTGAAAACTTATTTGTTCCAATATATGGAACAAATATTATATATTACTTGACTTTTGTTCCAATATTTTGTACAATTTCAATTAATAATTTTAGGAGAATTTTTAATGGTATATCCCAGCCTTAGAAAATTAGAAAATGATTTAGAAGTCAATAAAACGACTTTGCACAATTGGAAAAAATCTCGCCCTAAATTATATGAATTTATTGTAGAATCGTATAAAGATAGAGCGTTGTTAAAACAAAATTTAAAAGTTATGTATATGCAAAAGGAGATTTTAGAAGAAGAGATTTTATTAAATGTTCATAGAGTAAGTTAGTATTTAGATCTATGGAACTTATATTTGGTTATTAATTTTTTTAAAATGTGCGAAGATAACTATTTATAGGTTTCATAGATGTAAAAACATTTACATCTATGAGTGTGTGTTTATTTGTAGTAAAGTTCAATCGCTGAAGAGAGATTAAAACTAAACATTTCAATTAGTTGCACATCGTTTTGAGAAAAGCTTTTATTGCAACTTAAATACAAAATATTTTCATTTCCACTTTCGTCTTCATAATAATTAACTAAACCTGTGTTAATTTGTAAACTGCTTTTAATTTTTATGGCTTTTTCAATATGTTGAGCAATATCAGGCTCTTTTTCTAAAAACTCTTCATACGTTAATCCTTCGAGTTTTTTACTTGCAGCCAAAATTATTTTCTCTTTTTTTATAATTTCAACGACTACTGCTTCAAAGTTTTGACTTCTTCCTTGTGAGCTTTCACTTAATGTTTCAAAAAGTTTATTTAACGCATTTTGAGCAAAATCGAAAACCATTTTATTCTCTTTAGGTGTTTCTATAGCAATTTTTTCGCTCTCTAATTGTTTTAAATCTTTATAATTTCTAAGCGATGCAATTACTGTAGTATAGAGTTTTTGTGCAGTTAATTCTGTTTTTTCTTTATAATCATTAATATCATATTGGTCAATTACCTCTTTTTCAGGGGCATGTCCGGGTTGTCCTGTTCGTAATACTATTCGTACAAATTTATTTTTAAGCACATTTCGCACATAGTCAACAAACTCTAAACCAGCATTGTCATTTTCCATAACAACATCGAGTAAAATTAACGCAACATCGCCTTGCTCTTCCATAATTTCTCTAGCTTGTGTTCCAGAATATGCACTAATAAACTCTAGTTTTTTATTGTCAAAACTAATGCCATTTAATACCGTATTGGTAATAGTGTGAACGCTTTGCTCATCATCGACAACAAGTACTTTCCAAACTTCTTTTTGCGTTGATTCTACGACACTTTTGCTGGCAAATTTCATTGGGTTTTCTATACTCATATCTTATTCCTTTTTTTAAATTAAAATTTTATATTTCAAAATTATCATCAAATATAATTTTCTCTCGACCACTTTTTTTTGCTTTATACATTAAGTCATCTGCTTTGTTCACAGCCGTATTATAGCAATCATATCTCTCTCTGTATGCAACTCCTGCTGAAAAAGTGATTTTAAATTTCAACTCCTTGTAGACAAAATTATTTTCTTCTATTATTTTTTTGATTCTTTGAGCGTATTTTTTAACTTCCTCTTCATCTTCATATATAATAATAGAGACAAACTCTTCTCCTCCATACCGTACAATCAAATCCCCTTCTCTTGTTAATGCACTAAGCAGCGCAGCAAAGGTTTTAAGAATAGTATCTCCACAATCATGTCCATGATTGTCATTGATGACTTTAAAATTATCAATATCTATAAAAACAACGGCATATTTATTTTTGAAAATTGCATATTGGTTTTCAAGTTTTTCTACTTCAATATCATACGCTCTTCTATTAAGAACGCCCGTTAAAAAATCAAAATTATTCTGGTTTTTAACGATTTGTAAATCTTTTTGAAGTTTTTCTATATGGTCTTGCATCTTAACAAATTTAGATTGATTTTCAATTAACTCATCTTGACTCGATTTTAAGTTGTGTCCGAGTTCATATACTGTATCTATAAGCTTATTTTGAAGCATTAAAAGCTCTCTTCGTGATGTCGAAGAGAGTTCTAAATCATCCAGTTCATTTTTAATTTTATTAATTTCTTGTAAAGAGTTGCCGCTTTGTATTAAAGAACGGTCAAAATATTTTGCCATAAGTTGTGTGAGTTTGCTAATATCTGAGGTTTTATCTTTAATTACTTGACGGTCTAGTTCAATTCGTTCTTTAGATATGGTTTTAAGTTTTTCAATAGTTCTTAATTCCAACATTTCTGTTGGCTTTTCTTTTATTTTATTAACAAGAGTTTTAATTTTTGATTCAATTTTATAATCAATAGAAGGAGAGATAATCTCTTCTAGGGAACTTACAAAATAGTCTAAATTAATTATTTTATTGGTTTGATTAAGACTTAGTAACTCTTTTGTTAATTCATAATAGGTATCTATATTTTTATTTTTAATATTGTGAGCATTAATTACATTTTCTATAGTTTCATCAAGTTCTTTTAATTCAGGGATTTTAGAACGAAAAGTAGAAGCTTGTCTTGTAAACTCTTTAGCATAATTATTGGGCGTAATAATTGCGTTTTGCTTTTGAAGTGTTGTTAGTGTCGCTTTTACAATAGTAAGTAAGGTCTGTTTTTGCATTAATCTACTCTTATGTTATGAATAGATGATTTTGCCTTAATATGTTTTAATAAACAATAAAAACAATTTATAAAAGCTTATAAATTGTTTTATTGTACCTATTTGTATCGGTGTGTAATTCTACCCTTATCTAAAGAGTAAGGAGTAATTTCTACTTTTACTTTATCACTTGGTAAGATTTTAATGTAGTGCATTCTCATCTTCCCAGAAATATGACATAATACTACATGTCCGTTATCTAATTCAACTCTAAACATTGCATTAGGTAAGGCTTCTATTACTTTACCATCAATTACAATTACATCATCTTTTGCCACATTTTTTCCTTTAATTTACTTCCGTTAAAATTACTGCTTTTCCATTGATAACAGCAACTGTATGTTCATAATGACTTGTTCTTAATCCATCTTTAGAAACAACATCCCAATCATTATCTAAAATAACGGGCTCTTTTTCTTTTTGGCATATCATAGGCTCTATACAAAAGACCATTCCATTTTTGATTTTAGGTCCGGCTTTTACATTTGGCGTCTCTACGTAGTTTGGAATTTCTGGTTCGCAATGAGGTTTTCTACCAATACCATGTCCACAAAAACGAATTAATGGAACATAGCCTCTTGAATGTATAAAATCTTCAATTGCTTTAGAAAGCTCTTTAAATCGCAGTCCCTCTTTTATAATACTAATTGCATAATACAAAGCATCTTTAGAACATGCAATTAAATCTTCGTCTTCTTTTGAGATTTTTCCAATAGGCATAGTAATAGCTGCATCACCATACCAACCATTAATTTCGCTGCCTATATCAATACCTAAAATATCGCCCTCTTTTAAAACAGTATCACTTGGAATTCCGTGAATAATAACTTCATTTAAAGATGTGCAAACGGCATTTGGAAAGCCATATAACCCTTTAAAAGATGGTCTTGCACCTTGTGAGTGTAAAAATTCTTCGCCCAGTTTATCGACTTCAAGTAAAGTCATACCGGGTTTAACATTTTGTTTTAAGTAGTCTAATGTCTTCGCAACAGCTTGACCTGCTGTGCGAAGTTTTTCTATTTCGTCTGTTTTTCTTAATGGAATTGCCATAAGGGTTACAAACCAACCGCACTTAATGTATCGTATTTATTCATATACTGTTGTGCTTCAATTTTTCTCATAGTATCGATTGCAACTTGAACAACAATTAACACAGCAACCCCTCCAAAATAGAAAGGTACTCCCATTGCTTTTACAACAAGCCATGGAAAAGTTGAAATAGATGCTAAATATAAAGCACCCCAAAATGTTAATCGTCCTGCAATATTATTTAAAAACTCAGCCGTACTTCCTCCTGGACGAACGCCTGGAATAAAGCCACCTTGTCTTTTAAGATTTTCTGAGATATCTTTTGCATTAAATGTAATGGACGCATAAAAGAATGCAAAGAACACTACAAATAAGAACATAAAAATATTAAATGTATATGAACTTGGACTTAAAAAGTCAGCAATAGCAACTAAGACTTTGTTTTGACTTCCTTGCAAAATAGTTGCAGGAAACATTAAAATAGCACTGGCAAAAATAGCAGGAATAACTCCTGATAAGTTTACTTTAATTGGAATATAGTTCATTACTCTTTTGTTTTGGTTTTGCATCATTACTTTTCTTGAATAAGAAACAGGAACTCTTCGTTCCCCTAATTCAACATAAATAATAGCACCCACCGTTCCTAAAATAACAACTAAGATACCAATTACCACTAAAAAGCTCATTTGCCCATTATTAACTAAGTCAATAGTCCCACCAATAGCACTAGGAATTGCCGAAACAATACCTGCAAAGATAATTAATGAAATCCCGTTACCAATACCTTTTTGTGTGATTTGTTCACCAATCCACATTAAAAGCATTGTTCCTGTTAACATTGAAATTGCAGAAACAGCAACAAAAGTATTCATATCGATTGAAATAGCACCTTGTCCGTTTTGTCCAGTTAAAGAGTTTAATCCCATTGAAACACCAACCGCTTGAATAAGCGTGATGACAACAGTGGCATATCGGATGATTTGCATATATTTTTGCATACCACCTCTCTCTTTTTTCATTTTACCAAGACCAGGAAAAGTAGCAGATAGGAGTTCCATAATAATAGAAGCAGTAATGTAAGGCATAATACCTAAAGAGATAATACTCAATCGTTCAATAGCATTTCCACTGAACATATTGACAAGACCTAATGCATTGTTAGCATTTGAATCAAAAAACTCTTTTACAACATCAATATTTACTCCAGGTACTGGCACATATGCCAGTAACCTGTAGAGAAAAATAAAGCCTAATGTAATAAGAATCTTATTTATTAGATCTTTACTCATCTTAGTTTCCAGTTGTAGTTATGTTTTCGTCTTTAATCTTAGAAGCTAAACCTTTAGCAGCTGCACCAATTAATTTAACTTTTACAACTGATTTAGATAATTTGTATACTGCTTTGATTGAATCAAGAGTGATTTCAGCCAATTCAGCTACTTGTTTTACTTTATCTACATTAATAGAGTACGGTTTTTCAACTCGTGAAAAGAAACCAATTTTAGGAAGTCTTCGTTGAAGGGGTTGTTGCCCTCCTTCGAATCCTCTTTTAACATTGTAACCAGCTCTCGCTCGTTGTCCTTTGTGTCCTTTTCCTGATGTTTTACCAGTACCACTACCTTGACCTCTACCAATTCTTTTGGCATTTTTTGTGCTGCCAATCGCTGGTTGTAAGTTATCTAATGCCATTTTCTATCCTTTAATTCTTGCTAATGCTTCAACAGTAGCTTGTACAAGGTTATTTGGATTGTTTGAACCAAGTGACTTAGCAATAATATCTTTTACTCCGCAAAGCTCAAGAACAGGTCTTGCAGCTCCACCGGCAATTAACCCAGTACCTTCAGATGCTGGTTTTAGTAAAATTTTACTTGCATTGTATTTGTGTTCAATATCGTGTGCAATAGTTGTTCCTTTAATAGAAACAGTTACAAGGCTTTTAAACGCGTCGTCTAATGCTTTTTTAATTGCATCTGGAACTTCTTTTGCTTTTCCTGTTCCAAATCCAACTGTACCTTTTTTATCACCCACAACAACTAAAGCTGTAAATCTGAATCTTCGTCCACCTTTTACAACTTTTGTAACTCTTCCGATTTTAACGATTGCTTCTTGAAAGTCTTCTCTATTAACTGCCATCATTAACCCTTATAATTTGATGCCATTATCTCGAAGAGCGTCTGCAAATGCAGCAACTACACCGTGATAAAGGTAACCGTTTTTATCAAATACAACTTTTTCAATTTTAGCAGCTTTTAAACTTTGCGCAAAAGCAGCTCCAACTTTAGTTGCATTCTCTTTACTTACACTTAAATTTAAAGCTTGTGAGTTAACAGATGCTAATGTAACACCCTCAACATCATTAACAGCTTGTGCACTTAAATACCTATTAGATTTAAAAATTGTAACTCTTGGCATTTCACAAGTACCAGAAATTTTTCCTCTAACTCTTTTTTTTCTTTTAATTCTTAACGAATTTTTCTTTGATAAATCTTTTGCTCTACTCATTGCTTACACCTTACTTTTTAGAGGTTTTTCCGGCTTTTCTGATGATAACTTCATCAGTATATTTAACACCTTTACCTTTGTAAGGTTCTGGTTTTCTAAAGCCTCTAATGATTGCAGCAGTTTGACCAACTTGTTGTTTATCTGCACCTGTTACACTGATAATGTTTTTTTCTACGGCAATTTCAATTCCTGCAGGAATTTCAAAATTAATAGGGTGAGAGTAACCAAGTTGTAACTCTAAAACATTTCCTTTTACAGCAGCTCTGTAACCAACACCGTTGATTTCTAAAGATTTTTTAAATCCTTGATCTAAACCAAAAATTGCATTGTTAGTTAACGCTCTGTATGTTCCCCAGAATGCTGAAGATTCTTTATCTTCACCTTTTCTAGTAAATACAACATTTCCATCAACAACTTCAACGTCCACTCTACCGTGTGTTGGGATTGTTGCAGATTTGTTCCCTTTTTTTACTGTGATAGTTGTTCCATCAACTGTTACTTCGATTCCTTTTGGAATAGCTACTGGTTGTTTTCCAATTCTAGACATTACTAACTCCTACCATACAGTACATAAAACTTCGCCACCAACATTAGCAGCATAAGCTTCATCATTTGAAATAACACCTTTATTGGTGCTTACTACGATTGTACCGTATCCATTTTTAAAAGATTTTAACTCAGAAGCGTTTTTATAAACTCGTCTTCCTGGTGTTGAAATTCTTTTAATTTCATTAATAACTGATTTCTCTTTGTCATCATACTTCAAGGTTACTTGAATCGTTTTTTTGTTGTTTTTTTCTTCAATAACTTTGAAGCCACTGATATACTCTTTTTTTTCTAAAACTGTAAGTACACCAACAACTGTGTTAGAATGTAATAATGTTGCAACTTCTAATTTTCGAAGTGCAGCATTTCTAATTCTAGTCAAAGCATCTGCGATTATATCATTCATCATAGCTTTTTATCTCCTACCAACTAGCTTTTCTAACACCAGGTAATAAACCTTCGTTAGCCATTTTTCTTAAACACACTCTACAAAGACCAAAATCTCTGTAAACTGAGTGTGGTCGACCACAAACTGAACATCTTGTATACGCTCTTGTAGAGAACTTTGGAGTTCTCTGTTGCTTAGCAATCATAGATTTCTTTGCCATTACACTCTTCCTTTTGTAAATGGAATTCCAACAAGCTCAAGTAATCTGAATGCTTCTTTATCAGAGTCTGTACTTGTAGTAATTGAAATATTCATACCGTGTGTTTTGATAATGTCATCATACACAACTTCTGGAAACATTAATTGCTCATCAAGACCAAAGTTAAAGTTTCCTCTACCGTCAAAACCATTTTTGTTAAGACCACTGAAGTCTTTTACTCTTGGAAGTGCGATTGAACAAAGTTTATCTACAAAGTTATACATTTGCTCACCTCTTAGTGTTACTTTAACACCTACAGGCATACCTTCTCTTACTTTAAATCCAGCAACTGATTTTTTAGCAATAATTTGAATTGCTTTTTGTCCTGCAATTAAAGAGATAGTATCTTGAATATTTTGCATCAATTTACTGTCTTTCATCGCTTCACCCGCACCAACAGAGATAACCACTTTTTCTAACTTAGCAGTTAACATTTTGTTTTTTGGGAATTCCGCTTCTAAAGCAGGTTTAATCTCTGCTTTATATCTTTCGTATAGTCTAGCTGCCATCTTATTCACCTTCTACTTTTGCTACATTTGAGATATCAATTGGCATCTCTTTGTTTACAAAACCACCATTTGGGTTTTTGTCTTGATCAGGTTTAACCGTTTTTTTAGCAACTTTACACCCTGAAACAATAACTTTACCTTTTGAAGGAAGTACAGCTAAAACCTCTCCAGTTTTACCTTTATCGTCACCTGTGATAATTTTTACAGTATCACCTTTTTTAATTTTATATTTAATTGCCATAATTATAATACCTCCGGAGCAAGTGAAACAATTTTCATGAAGTTTTTATATCGAACTTCTCTTGCCACAGGTCCAAAAATCCGTGTTCCTACTGGTTCTCTTTTTGCATCAAGAATAACCGCTGCGTTATCATCAAATCGGATTAAAGAACCATTTTCTCTGTGGATTTCTTTATGAGTTCGAACAACTACAGCTTTAACAACTTGACCTTTTTTGATTTTACCTGTTGGAATCGCTTTTTTAACTGAAGCAACAATAACATCACCAACTGATGCGTATCTTCTTTTAGATCCACCAAGTACTTTAATACACATG
>Ga0265294_10003428_pt1 | contig 20252 bp, 18 predicted proteins | sample MunlanPumphouse3_FD_192504 | JGI IMG/M metagenome (GOLD analysis project Ga0265294, IMG submission 192504) | Groundwater microbial communities from a municipal landfill in Southern Ontario, Canada - Pumphouse #3 | ecosystem: Environmental > Aquatic > Deep subsurface > Groundwater | place...
TCATAAAGTAGATTTTGTCTTTATCAGAAGTTTTAGCTACAAAAGCAAAGCTCTCTCCATCAGGGAACCAGCACAGGTTATTCTTATCATAATTAAAGCCTTCAAACTTTCCGGTAGCTTCCCCGGTAAAAATCTTCTTGTTGTTCTTGCCCGGTTCATAAAACGAACCCAGCCAGACACTTTGTCGCCAATTTCTATCAGTAAAGTAGATATAGTTGGAGCCGTCAGGGCTTATTTTACCCCCGTAATTACGAGAACCACCTTGGCTTTTATAGTCTGTAAGTCGTTCACTAACTTCATAAGGCATCTGCATTGTGGTTAGAACGGGGAGATATTCTCTCTTTAAGTAGTTCTTCCAGCTCAATTCTAAATCTTCAAAGGTCATACCAAACAGAGACTTGGCTATCTTATCTGCATCTGCTTGATTGCGGAAAGCATAAAACAGCTCCATTACTTTTTCTCTGCCATACTCTTTATTGATATAGTTGAGAAAGGAATCACCTTGGCGATAGGCAAAATAACCGCCTACATTTTCCATAGGTTGTAATCTATCGTTGAGAATCTGATCCAGAATAAACATATCATTGTATTTATCCTCTCCGACTAGCGATAAAAACTCCGGTAAGCCTTCTACAAACCAAAATGGCAACCTGCTATTAGTGGAGCCATAAGAACCTTTTAGAAACCCTTGATGATCCAAAGCATTAATGTAAGCATGCGTTAACTCATGAGTAAGAACATCTTCCAGATCTTTATAAGAACCATTAAAGGGAACAACCACTCTATTCTTATAGCTTTCTGTGAACCCTCCCACACCTTCAGATAAAAGAGAATTAATCACATTTGTTGTCATAAAATCTTGTTGGGAAGAGTAAACGATGATTGGGATTCTCACTCTTAACGGAGTTGTAAAGCTTTCTCTAAGATAATAATAGGCATCTTCCGCTACCACACTTATCAACTTGCCAAAATCATCATTACCGGCAGGAAAGTAAATATCGAAATGAATGGTAGCAATTTGGGACCACTCTTCTTTTGTATTTTGAATCTTGTTTCTCCCAAAATACTGTGCATTTAGCAACAGTACGGAAAGAAGCAAAATAGTTATAATTATGAATTTACGCAAATATCCCTCACATTAAAAGACTTTCAAATTAATATACTTTTTAGGATTCTGCTTAATATCTTCAAGTAAAGAATCAGCATTATCAATAGTTTTGTTCAGTTTCTCATACAAATTTTTCTCTTCAATTAATCTCTTGATGGTGTTATCAGAATCTTGATAAGTAGCAAAAATTGTGTTTAGTTTTACTACGAACAGCTTAAGTTCATCTAAATTAGCATTAAGATTAGTAACCACTTCAGGCAGATTGGTTAAAGTAGTATCAATATTACTCTGATGTTTGGTGAAAATTGCTTCCAAACTCTTAGTACTTTTGTGCAAGCTTACCATAATAGCCTGCACTCTTTGGCTATTATCTTGTACCATAGAATTGAGGTTTTGCACAGCCTGATCAGAATTAGTAATCAAAGCTTTAGTAGAATCTATAATATCTAAATTATCATTAAGGTATTGAACTGTTGTACTTAGATCCACTACCAGGTTCTTAGCCTCATCAATCATGCCAAAAATAGAGCTGCCTGTTCTACCCGACTGAACTTTCGAGAAATCTAGGGCTTGGTCAGATTTACCGGGGATAATTTCTAAATGATGTCCGCCCATCAAACCTGATTCAGAAGCGACAAACTCAGAATCTTCCTGCAAAGAGAATTCAGGTAGCTGAATCAAAGTTTTCACCATGACTCCATCTTGCACTAATTTAATATCAGTGATTTTGCCAATAGCAATGCCGTTTACCTTAACTTTATCTCCGGGATCTAAGCCATCAGTGGTAGGAAACTTAATAGTTATCTCTTTTCTGTTTCCTGAGTAGATAATATCTTGCAGAAACACAACTCCGACAATCAATAAGACGATTCCGATAATCACGAACAGCCCGACTTTTATCTCAATAGATCTTCTATTCTTGTAATAATTACTCATCTATTTTATCCTAAGTTTTTAGTTTTTTCTTTTCAGCAGCAGGAAATAGTACATTATTTAAAATTAGCCTATAGCCTGCAGAGTTTTTGTGAAGATCTAGCACAGTTTCCGGATCGCCAACTAAATGACGATAATCCTCAGGGTCATGTCCTCCATAAAAGGTAAAAGTACCTTTACCGAGGTTTCCATGAATATATTTAGACTCTTCTGAATTGGGGATATCCCCCAGAATAATCACGCTTTTCTTGATGAATTCTTTTCTAAAAGAAGTAGTTTGCCCTAAGAAGCCATCTACTATCGGAGTATGACTTTGAGTTAGCATAGTAGGAACCGGGTCAAACTTTGCAGAGAAGTCAAAAAGCTGAAAATAATCAGCATCTGCACCTCTAATAGCTGCATAATCAGAACCATCAATATTTGAATATTCATAAATCATGGGGTTCTCTTCAATCTGAAAATTCTCAAAGGCAAAGGTTCTGTCAAAATCAAGTTTTGATTTATAATTAGGGTCAATGCCATCACCATCATACTCTTTAGGAACGATATCTACATCCCAGGCAGCCAAGGCAATATCAATCGTATCAGTAGCACCACACATGGCAAAGAGAAATCCGCCATTAACGACAAAAGCTCTAATCTTCTCTGCTACAGCGTGTTTTAATTGCCACACTTTAGCAAAACCGAGCTTGCCAGCCATATCTTCGTTGGTTCTGACCTCTTCTTGATACCAATCGGCAAATCTGTAAGAAGCATAAAACTTCCCGAATTGTCCGGTAAAATCTTCATGATGCAAATGCACCCAATCATAATCATCTAAACCTTTGGTAATTACCTCTTCATCCCATAAAGTCTCATATTCAATCCCGGCATAGGTCAAAGCAAGAGTAACAGCATCATCCCACGGGACTTTATTCGGCGGAGTGTAAACAGCTATCTTAGGTTCAACTTCCAGGAGCATAACTTCCATATTCTCTTCATTAGCAATAGCATAAATAGTTGCTACATCGTTACCTGTAATTATTTCATAACTAACACCACTGATATGCAAATCATTGATAACTGCTTGATTCTCAGGACATAAGAAAGCTCCCCCGCGATAATTAAGCAACCACTTCGAGGTTTGCTGTAACTTTAGAGTTCTAAACACAACTCCATACGCCCGCAGATGGTTAGTTTGACTATTATCCATAGGAATCAGAATTTCAGCCTGTATAATTAAGATACTTCCTACTAAAATCAGAAGCATAAAATATCTCTTCATTAATCCTCCATCAATTCAGATATAATATAATTAGATATGAACCTGCTCTTAGCAGTCAAGCATAATCTTTTCTCATTCATTTCTAATAAGTTTAGCTCCAAATATTTATTGATGATGCTCTCTTTCTGGTGGGTTAAATCAAAGTGATAAGTGCGTTTTAAATCTACTAAATCTATTCCCTTATTGAGGCGTAAGCCAAGCATAATATACTCATTTAGTTTATCTTTATAAGAAAGCTCTTCAATATTTAAGATAATTTGTTCATCTCTAATATCAGTAACCCACGCTTTAAAATCATTGTTGTTATAACGAATATTATCAAGTGTGCCAAAAGCACCTGCACCAAACCCCAGATAATCCTCCTGCTCCCAATAACTACGATTGTGCTTGGATTGATGCCCTAACTTAGTAAAGTTGGATATTTCATACTGCTCAAAACCGGCAAGGCTGAGCTTCTCACAGATTAAGTTGTACATATCACTCACAAGTTCATCTTGGGGGAGTTTCTGCACATCCGGATAGAGCTTAGCATCGTTGTCTAAAGATAAGCAATAGATGGAGATATGATCTAAATCAAGCTGAATAAACTTCTCGATATCAGCTTCTAAATCTTCTAATGTTTGGTGAGGAATCCCATAAATTAAATCTCCTGAGACATTCTTAAAACCTTTCTTTCTCAGGGAAACGACAACTTTCTCTACTAATTCAGGTGAATGCTTACGGTTCAAATACTTTAAGAATTGAGGATTCAATGATTGAATTCCCAAACTAACACGATTAATATCAGTAGTGCTTAATTCTTCTAAATAAGTATCAGTCAGAGTTATAGGATTACATTCAAGCGTAATCTCGCAAATTGTTTTTTGATAAGAGAAGCAGTTCAATATCTCTTGCAACTCATTTGGTAACAACAAAGAAGGAGTACCACCCCCAAAATAAATAGATCGAGGGTTAAAGGTATATCTCTCTTGATAGATATCTATCTCGCGTGCAATAGTTGCCAGGTATTCGCTCTTATTAGTAAGAGAAAACGGCTCTGTATAGAAGGAGCAATAACCACATCTGCTTGTGCAAAAAGGGACATGCAGATAAAAGTGTTTTATAATGCTGCTCATTAGTGTATCTTATTAAATAATCGTTCCCAACGGACTTTACCGGAACGATTTAAGGCATCCCTACCTTGCATAATATCAGTGGAAGATTCATCTCGTGAGAAGAAAATCCAGCTGGGTGTACCACTAATATTCTCTCTGGCTAAAAGTCCCCAATATCTGCCATCATAGCTGTTATTACGGTTATCCCCCATCACTAAATAGTTACCTTCAGGAACTTCCAAAGGTCCAAAATTATCCGGAGTTCCCATCTCTCTATTATCTTTCCAGGTAAGCTGGTAAGGAGTAGATTTAGTAGCATTATATTCTTGGATAAAACTAACAAATCTTCTGTTAGCAGGAGATAAATTAGCCTTACTCAAATCCTCATCTATACCATTGAAATTCATGTAAATGTACTGAGCAACTGCTTCCGGTGGGTTATTCTCAAATGCTTGATAATATTTCGCTCTATCCTGATTATAAAGAGTTGTGGCTTGCAACAACAATTTACGATAATCAAAATAGGTCTTATAAATCCCGTAATAATTACCTAAATTCTCACCATTCACAATGATATCTCTATCTATTATTTCCACAGTATCACCCGGTAAGCCAATCACTCTTTTCACAATATTCTTAGGAGCATAATAGGTTAAACCAAAAAAGGTCCAAGCCTGCATATCTATAAACTTAGCAGTGTTAATATATAAGGGAGCATAAAGCTCTTTATAATGACCGGTGTATCTGGCAAAAGGATTATATTTGTTTTGCGGATCTGTTAAATCAATATCGTTTGGGTTATCAGGATCTGTAGGCATTCTAAACGTTACTATCTCACCTCTTTTCGGATCGGTAAAATGGAACTTCATCTTGTTCGCTACCAGATAATCACCTACCAACAATGTATTCTCCATTGAACCTGACGGGATCTTAAAGTTTTGAAAGGTAAAGTTTCTAATTATCATCGCTACAACTAAGGCGTACAATATCGCTTCCACCCAATCCTGAACAAATGGCTTCTTCTTTTTCAACTCTTTATGTTTACTTTTGTCTGACTTATTTCTCATAGTTTGACCTTTTTGCTGTTTTTTATTATACTTTCTTGAACTCTCTTTAATGTCAATAAAAAAAGTAATTAATTAGCTTCTATACATCTTCTGAATCAGCAGTATCTTCTGTTTAGAAGAAGCAATTTGGAACTCAGCCCGGCGTAGTTTCTCTTTAAGCTTAAGATCATAAAAGAAGGCATTATCACCGGTAAGGCTAAACGAAATCATAGCTTCATATCGCACATTATCCAGTACCAGTTCACCATGTACAGAGATGATATCTGCCTGTTGCTCAGCTTGTCTTTGATAAGTCCAGAGCTGTTCTTTGGGGTTATAGCCGAGCGCATTATTAACAGCTAAACCTATTGTTTGCTTGCTATAATCAATATCGGTGAAGTTTTTATGGTCCCAAAAAGAGTTGGGCAAGATTTGCAAAAACGACTTTTTAACTTGGTCTATTTTATTTTCACTCACATTGATAGAATCTATAACAGCAACGCTAAGGTTTCTGTTGCCTGTTTTGAAGGGTAAATCAACAATTTTAGCAGAGATAAGCATGATAATAGCACCAAACAGCACAACCATAATGGCGATAGCTATAAGGGTGTTTTTAAACTTATGAACAAGTCCGGGAGAAGTCTTGGCTTTGGGGTCAATAACTTTTGACAGATCTATTTTACTCATGTTTCACTCCTATCAATGTGCCGGCAGTGGCATCTGTAATGAGAACATTCACAAATTCACCAATCAAGCTTGGATCACCGGGAAAGACACAAATCTTATAATCACCGGTCTTGCCTGAAAGTTCTTGATCTGACTTTCTGGAGAGACTTTCCACATAGACTTCTACTACCTTGCCAATTTGGGCTTGGTATTTTTTAAGAGTAATACCTCTTTGCATTTCTATCAAGCGTTGGAGGCGTTCCAGTCTGATACGCTCAGGAACTTGGTCAGTAAACTCGGCAGCTTTCGTTCCTTTCCGTGGGGAGTATTTATACATAAAAGCATAGTCAAACTCTATTTTTTCCATCATTCTATAGGTATCCATAAACTGCTCTTCTGTCTCACCGGAAAAGCCGGCAATCACATCAGTAGTAATAGCAATATCCGGCATATATTCTCTAAGCTTGAGGATTCTTCCGTAAAAATGTTCAGCTGTATAACCACGATTCATTCTGGTAAGAATCTCTGTATTGCCACTTTGCATTGCGAAATGCAGATTATGACAGGCTTTAGTAGATTCTGAAATGACTTTTATTAATTCATCAGAAATATCTTTAGGGTGAGACGTTACAAAGCGAACCCTTTTGATAGAAGGAATCTTGTCTATTTGCTTGATTAGATCAGGAAACTTGGTGCCTTCATAATCATAAGAATTAACATTTTGTCCGAGCAGGGTAATCTCTTTGAACCCATTATTGCCTGCTTGTTCAATCTCTGTAAGAATGTCTGAAACAGGTCGAGAACGCTCTCTTCCCCTGGTGTATGGTACTATACAATAAGAACAGAAGTTGTTGCACCCCCGCATAATAGTTACAAACGCATTAAACTGTCCTTTGCGGGTAGGATAGATAGAGTTATAGATCTCATGCTTGTTAAAATCAGCACTAAGATGTTCGTCTGGGGAGTTAATAATATGGGGAATTTCGCTATATTGGTCAACGCCAACAACAAAATCCACCCCTTCCTGCATGGTCATTAATTCATCTTGCAGTCTTTGAGCCATGCAGCCGATAACCCCTATTTTAAGATTTCTATTGGTACGCTTTCGAGCTTTTTCATTAGAGATTCTACCCAAAACCCGATCTTCTGCATGCTGTCTGACAGAACAAGTATTAAAGATAATCACATCGGCATCGGCAATAGTATCAGCTTGATTGTAACCGTGATTATTGAGAATAGTAGCTACCAATTCACTATCAGCTAAATTCATTTGACAGCCATAAGTTTCTATATAATATTTCATTTTTACCTTCTAAACATTCACTATAGGAGTCGGTCTATGTTGATCCGCAATGATTAACCGAGCAGTATGGTTTATCTCTTTCAGATATTCACTCATCTCTTTTTCAGCTAATATGGGACTATTATTGGTTTCTGATAAATGGGCAAGAATAAGGTTCCCTAAGCGTGGATGAATCACATTTCTCACAATCTCGACAGCCTGTTTATTGGACAAATGACCTTTCAGACTTCTCACTCTTTGCTTGAGTTCCCAGGTGTAGGGACCTGTCAGGAGAGCCATTTCATCGTGATTACTTTCCAGAATAAGGGTAGTAGCACCCATAAGTTTATTGAGAAGCAGTTTAGTGGCAAAACCTAAATCGGTGGCAATTGCCAGCTTCTGTTCATCATTATCCAGTTGGGAAAAGAGAAAATTACTGCTATCCACAGCATCGTGCGACGAACTAAATGAGGTAACTTTGATATCACCAATTTCAAACTCTTCTCCTACGCTGAAATAGATAGGTGGTGTTTTCAAAACTCCCACTTTAGTAGAACAACAGCGATAGGTAGGTTCTGTGAAATAAATCGGGATATTAAGTTTTCGGCTAATCACCCCTGCCCCATTAATATGGTCACCATGCTCGTGAGAAATGACAATTCCGGTAAGTTTGGTTGGGTCTATTTCAATCTCTTCCATAGCACTAAAGGTCTTCTTACCTGATAACCCTGCATCTAAAAGAAGATAGGTATCGTCAGTGAAAACAAGATTGGCATTGCCTTTACTGCCACTAAGTAAAACAGAAGTGCGTAACATCAACTAACCTTTATAATAGAACTTTTGGTTAAGCTTATCAAAATCCGACCATTTAGAATTGCTGGAACTAGCTTCGATAATTTGTTTCACACCGGTAGCTTGAGCATCCATGTTATCTGCTAAGTGCAGTACCATTGCTTCCAGGGTTTGCGGTAAACGAACAGAACCTTTTTCAAATTCACCATGATGAGCTAGCACCATGTGACGCAATTTCATCAAGAGTTCAGCCGGGAAGAGATTGATTTTGGCAGCCTCTTCGGTAATAATTCTATCAGCAATCACAAAATGTCCAATTAATCTTCCTTCATCCGAGAAATCAATCCCAATAGCAGAATCGTATTCATAGACTTTACCCATGTCGTGGAGAATCGCACCGGCAATCATTAAATCACGGTCGATAGGGTATAACGAACAGACATAATCACAGATTTTAGCTACAGCGAGGGTATGTTCCAAAAGTCCGCCGGCGTAGTTATGATGCCAGCCTTTGGCAGCAGGAGAGCCAATAAAGAGATTGAGAAAGTTCTTATTCTCGAAAATACCTTTGAGCAGTGCGCTGAGAAACTCATTTTCCAGAGAATCAATAAGAGCAAAAAACTCATCGGTTAAACCGGTGATATCTTTTTGGGTACTAGGAACCAGTTCAGCCAAATCATACTCTTTCTCTTCCATATTGAAGATCTCATTAATAGTTATTTGATTATTCTTATTGTACTTAATGACGATTCCTTTGATCTTAATGACATCCCCAATCTCAAACATCTCAGACTTGGCTTGGGCATTCTTCCAGACATTAGCGACCACAAAGCCGGTACTGTCTGCCAGTTTTAATCTTAAGAAATAATCTTTATTTCCTTGCCTCAGCTCTTTTTCCACCACTAAAAAATAGCTATCAATCTCTTGGTTAAGACAGTTAGCTAAATCGTTTACACTTATTCTATTCATTTAATTAATTCTCCTAAGTATTAAAATCTTTCGTAATTGGGAGCTATTTCCTGTTGGGGTTGTAGCTTTCATAAAATAGACACCTGTAGCAAGTTGGCTAGGTAATTTATAAGAATTATCACTGCTGTGGAAAGTGCCAACCTTCTGTCCACGAATATTATAAAGAGTGATAGTAGCATAGTTTTCTTTAGAGTTTGAGCGAAGATGCAGAGTTTCGCCGGAATAGCAAGGATTAGGATAAGTAGAAAGCGTTCTAGCTTCCTGAACTTCATGCTCTTCATTAGAAACTAAGATATTATCTTGAAGCTGAAACCTTCTAAAACTGATAATCTCATTGGTATCAGTACGGTAAATAATAGCATTGGCAAACTTATTTCCATTGGAGGTAGTATAAAGACTATCAACACTATCAGCTTCATAAGTAAATTCGAAAAAGGCATCACCATCATCATTTAATCTTTCAAAATTAGCAGTAACACCGGGTATTTCAGTAACAACAAATTCATCACCAACTTCAGAAAAGTGCTTGGTTTGTTGAGAAATAAAGACATCAACATCTAAATGCTCGGCAAAGCTATCGAACAAATATCTTTCACCGTAATTAAATGAAGTATGGTAAGTTAGAGTGCTATTCTCATTATCGGTAATAGTTTCTTCTATAAGGTCAAAAACTTTAGGAAAGTAGTAAATATTGTTCTCTAAATTCTGTTCCATTGCTGAAACATTAAAGCTATTAAAATAAGTAGTTCCGTTGATAATTGTCAAGGGGGTGAGATTTACGCCAAAATTAACAAAGTATTGATAGGCATAGTTGGAGTAAAAAAGTTGATCAGAACCATCAATTCCCAGATTGAAGATATACCAATTTGCTTGTGTAACATTGTGTTGTGATGCAAGGACCTGTTCAGTGATGAAGTTATTACCTGAGACAAAATTCATGATTATGGCAGTGTTATCTTCTTCTGCAAAATTAGTAACTCGAAGTGTGTTAGAATAACTTTCACTGCTTAAGGAATCCCTTCTCAGAGTAGTAGTTATCTTATATTGAGAATTGGGAACAGGTAGCTGAAGAAAGATAGGCGATTCACTGTTTATTGTGTTGTCTGATAGAGGTTCCAGATTTATAAGATGAGTGAAAGTTTGCGAAGAATAGACTTCCGGATTGGGATGTTCGACTTCAATCAACAGCTCCAGATTGGTAGCCGGTTGAGGTAAATAGTTGCGAATTAGATAGTTATATTCCCATAAATCATCACGACTATATTCCACCGTGGTTTTGAGAATCTTAAATTCGTCGATAACACCCTCTGATTCAACATAGCCATCAAGTGTAAAGAGTAGTTCTTGGGTAATATTCAAATCATAGAAGCGTCTAAAATAGGCTGTATTATTCTCTACCACTTTGTAAAAACTACTTTTACCGCTTCCAGTAGCAGAAGCCATATACTTATTTTGGAAGTGTGTTTCGTTATCTACAATCACCCAAAGCCCTTCCCCACTATATGAAGAAGATAGATTAAAGCGATGCCAACCTGCCTCGGTAATTGAAATATTAGAAAGATTTAGCTCGGGAATTTGTTCGCCAAAAAGCGGATCAAAATGAGAACCTTCTGTATAGGTAAAACCCCTTACTGTAACAGGTGTTTGGGGAATGGTAGGAAAATAAATATTCACAGAATTAACAGTCAGGGAAGTAGCATTTACCACAAACTCAGTAGCAATAAACCTAACTGCCCAAGTTTCTGCACCATACCAATAGGTAATAGCTGATTCATTCTGAAAATTATAGAGAGAATAGTCTTTAGATTCCATGGCTATAGTCTGATTGGTAGCTATTTCAGTAAGAGAAAATAGTTGGTTCACACCCATTAAAAGTAATAATATCAGTAATTTAGATAGTTTCACCAAGCTCATCAATAATCCTTTTCGCAGTTAAAACATCATTAGCAATCGCAGCTTTAAGCTCTTCCAAAGAAGCAAACTTCTGTTCTTCCCTAATCTTCTTGATAACACGTGTTTCTATTTCCAATCCATAGATAGTTTGATCAAAATCTAAAATAAAGCTCTCTATTTTTATGTCAAGATTATTACTTACTGTAGGGTTGTGTCCAATATTAGTTACACTGTAGTAAGTGCCAATGTTGGTAATGGTTTGAGAAAGATAAATACCGGCAGGAGGGGTTAATTGGTAGGGTTCTATAGGGGAAAGATTTATAGTAGGATAGCCTAAAGTTCTGCCGAGTTTTCTGCCTTCTGTAACCACCCCGCGGAAAGCAAAGCTTCTGTTTAAATATTTATTAGCTTCGAAAAGTGAACCCTTCTTGATTAATTCTCTGATTAAAGAGGAGCTGATAATGTTTCCTTGTAAAGAATACGGCTCGACCTGATAAGTTTTATAATTAAATTCTGATTCATGATTCTTCACAAACTCATAATCACCCTCTTTATTTCTGCCAAACTTAGTGTCGTAACCAAGAACAATGGCTTCAGGGTGGAACTTCTCTATAAGCTCATGTTTAAGAAACTCATAGGGAGACATTTGTGCAAATTCTTTGGTGAATTCTAGTAGTTCAATATTGTAGAATCCACATTGATTGAGCAGGTCTATTTTCTGTCGGGAAGTAGTAAGTAAGTAGGGTTTGATATCTTTTTTTAAAGTATTTTTAGGGTGACTTAAATAGGTTACGATTAAAGGTTCACATCCGTATAAATCAGCTATGTCATGAAGTTTTTCTAAAAGCTTGCAGTGTCCAAGATGAACACCATCGAAATTACCCATAGTTAGGACATACTTTGCCATTATTTGAAGACCTTTGTTGGTTGCAAAACTCCATTAGTAACTTTAGCCAGTCCTTTGGTTTCATCAAGATATTTGACAATGACAAGGGGGCTATCAAGAGTTGAAGAATCTGAGATTTTAAGCGGGCGTCCGAACCAGAAATCACTATTTTGTGTTTCAGTTAATTCGATGATAGGTGAATCGAGTAGCTTCTCAATTGGTAAAAGATAATTTATCCAGTTTTCAGAAGTTACTTCATCTAAGGCAATTGCATCTTCTAATTTAATATCAGAAACTGTTAATCTGGTAAGTTTTGTAGTTGTGGCAATAGTATCAAACATTTCCGCGATTTGCTCGGAAAGAGTGCGGATATAAGTTCCTTTACTGACACAACAACTATAAGTTAAGTAGGGAAATGAGTAATCTAATACTTGAAAGTCAAAGACTGTCATTGGTCGTTCTTCCAGAGTAAAATCTTGGTCTGCACGAGCAAGTTTGTAAGCCCGTTGTCCATTGACCTTGATAGCTGAATACTTAGGAGGAACCTGACTTTGTAGCTTCTCTACTTCACTTTTTAAGTTCTGCAAATCAAGCTCTAAGGGTAATAATTTCTCTTCTGAAATTACTGTGCCGGTTATATCGCCGGTATCTGTTTGAGTCCCAAATTGCATAGTAACTTGGTAACTTTTATCATGATTAGTTAAGTATTGGGCTATTTTGGTGGCCTTACCTACTAAGATTTGCATTAAACCTTCGGCAAAAGGATCTAATGTTCCGGCATGACCGATTTGTTTGATATTAATAGCTTTTCTGAGCTTTCTGATAACATCAAACGAAGTAATTCCTACAGGTTTCCTGATTAATAAAATGCCAAATTTATCCATAGATTTTAGATTTAATCTCTTCTATTACCTTACTTACTATTTCTGTAATGTTACCTTTTACTGTGAATCCGGAGGCTTTTTCATGTCCTCCACCACTAAATGTTTTAGCTACTTGTTGAACATTAAAATTAGGCATATCTGTACGAATACTAAACTTATATTCATTTTTACTTGCTTCTCTGTAGTAGAGAGTTACCTCCACCCCAATAGCACCTTTCACCCATTGAGTCATTTTAGCAGTAGCTTCATCATTTAGGTTATGCCTATCCAAAGACTCTTTAGTTGTGTGGAATAAGAGGATTTTACCATCTTCATACAGCTTTAAAGTAGAGAGAGTTTCAGCGATCATCTTGAATTCAGAAACTTCTTTTTCATGAAGTAACTTCACTGCTATTACAGATGGTATTAAGCCATATTGTAATAACTCTGCCGAGATATTAAAGTCCTCAGCTCTCACATTATCATTAAGGAAGTTATTGGTATCGTTGATGATACTAGTGTAAATAGCTTCAGCAAAGTACTTTTGAGTCGCTTTATCAACCTTCGGTAGATCTTTCTTAAGCAGATTATAGACAATAACTCCAACGCAAGAAGCAGCAGTATCAATATAATAATCAGCGTTTTCAATTACTTCTTCTTTGACATGGTGATCAATAACCAACACTCTGTCAGCTTTTCTGACTAAAGCTTCGGCTTTACCTATTCTACTATAATCATGACAATCAATAACAAGAATATTCTCATACTTCAGTTCGGGAGTAAGCTTAATTGTTTGATTTTGCACATCAAGATAAGCTAATCTCTCTAAAGAACCACCTTGTAATATTATATCCAAGGTGATTCCCTGAGCAGAAAACAGTCTTTTTAATCCCAGGCTGACAGCTAAACCATCTCCATCAGGATTATTATGAGTTACTATACCAAAGCTTTCTCCGGCTTGAGTAGCCTTGAGCATTACTTCCAGTTTTTGATAGAGTAACTCGAGATTGACAAGTTCTTTATTGTTCATCGTCGTCATCGTCATCTTCATAATCTTCGTCATCGCCATATTCTTCGTCATCTTCATAATCTTCGTCATCTTCTTCGTTACCATCTTCATCACTGCTGATGGCACTTAAAAGAGTTTCGATTCTGCTACTTTGCTCTTGAGAACTATCATAGCTAAATCTCAATTCAGGGATGACTCTCATCATTTTAGCATCTCCGATACTCTTCTTGAATTGTCCGGAAGCTCTTGTTAAACAAGCTTCTAACTCTTCATGAGAAAGATCAGAACTGCTATCATAAAAGAACACTTTTGCCTGTCTAAGATCCGGAGAGATTTCCACGTCTGAAAAGTAAACACCTTTCAGACGATCATCTCTAAGACTATACAACACAGCAGTATTGAACATTTTCTTTAGTTCTTTCTGCAATCTTAATATTTTAATTGATGCCATAATTACAACTTTTGTTTCTCTTCGATTTCAATATACGATTCAATAACATCGCCTTCTTTCAGATCATTAAAGTTTTCAAACCCAATACCGCATTCAGTACCGGCTTTTATGATTTTAACATCGTTGGCAAAATGCTTCAAGGAAGATAGTTTGCCTTCATAAAGAAGAACATCGTTTCTATAAATCCGAGCTTTACCTGAATTCTCGATATAACCTGTTTCCACAGCACAACCGGCAATATTACCGATTTTCTTAACTTTGAAAACTTCTTTAACTCTGGCAGAACCGGTAGCTTTCTCTACTAACTTAGGAGCTAACATGCCTTCCATAGCAGATTTTAAATCTTCAATTGCATCATAAATGATATAATACAACTTGATTTCAACACCTTCTAATTCAGCTTGTCTTTGAGCTTTTCCGTTAGTTCTTACATGGAAACCAAGAATAATAGCATTGGAAGCAGAAGCAAGACTTACATCAGCTTCATTGATACCTCCAACTGATTTTCTAATTATCTGAACCTTAACTTTATCTGTGGAAAGCTTTTCGAAGGAGTCACATAATGCTTCCACCGAACCGTCAGTATCGGCTTTAACAATAAGATCTATGGTAAGAGTTTCATTCTCTTTAATTCTATCAAAGATATTATGCAAACTTGCTTTATTTTGGAAGTTTTCTCTTTCTCTTCTAATAATAGTTCTTTCGGAGGAAATAGATTTAGCAACTTTATCGGTATCAACAACATTGAGAATATCACCGGCTTTAGGAACATCATTTAGTCCATATAGTCTGGCAACATCAGAAGGTCCTAAACTTTTGAGTTCTTTACCTCTTTCGTCTTCTAACTTTCTGACTTTTCCATAGGTAGAACCACAAATAATACTATCACCTTTCTTAATCTTACCTTGACGCAAAAGAACTGTAATTACTGTTCCTGTACTTGCATCTTTAGAAGATTCAATGACAATACCTTCACCGTGAATGCCGGATTTAGCTTGATAATCTTCTACTTCCGAAGAGAGCAGAATCAAGTCTAATAATTCATCAATATTTTCACCTGTGGCAGCTGAACATTTAGTCCACATAACATCGCCACCATAGCCTTCAAGATATACACCTTTCTCTAATAATTGAGAAATTGTTTTATCAATATTGACATTAGGTAAATCTACTTTATTTATAGCAACTATGATATCTACACCTGAAGCTTTAGCATGATCTATTGCCTCAACTGTCTGTGGCATCACACCATCAGTAGCAGCTACAACAATTACAGCGATATCTGTAAGATTAGCACCACGAGCTCTCATTGCTGAGAAAGCCTCATGTCCGGGTGTATCTAAAAAGGTAATCTTCTGATCATTATAAGTAATCTGATACGCACCAATATGTTGAGTAATACCACCTGATTCTCCGGCTACCACATTGGCATGTCTGATATAGTCTAAGATTGAAGTTTTTCCATGGTCAACATGTCCCATGATGGTTACGATAGGAGGTCTGCTGACTTTCTTCGCGTTATCAAGGCTTTCGTTTTCCTTAAAGATAATTTCTTCACCAACTTCTTCCTCAAATTTATAATCAACTTCAAACTCTTCACACATTAATTCTAAAGAATCTTTATCTAATCTTTGATTAATAGTAACCATTTGACCTAAAGCAAAGAATTTAGCAATAATCTCTGTTGGGGCAACTCCTACCATTTTTGCAAGTTCACTTACAGAAGTAAATTCACTAATCTTAATTACACCATCTTCAGTTATGTTAGTCTGCTGAGCTTCTTTATGATATTTTTTAATCTTTTTGGTCTTCTTAAGAGTCATTTTAATATTTTTAGAAATTTGAGATTCATCTAATTCTAAAGGAATATCAGAATATTTATCTCTTTTCTTGGCAGACTTAATTTTGTTTTGTAGGTGTCTGCTTGTATCTCCAAAATCTTTTGATGATTTCTTATTTTTACCGAATTTCTTAGCGATTTCTAATTTCTTAGTGTCTAAATCAGGATTGAGAACTACAATAGGATCAATAACAGTTGACTTAATATTATGTGAATCTCTTTTCTTAGGATCAAATCTTCCACCACCATCTTTTCCCGCAAAACCGGGCTTTCTTTCAAATGGTTTTCCATCTTTGTTATATCCACCTCTTCTATTATCAGAAGTTCCTTTGTAGTTACTACTAGTACCACCGCCACCGCCAGCACCACCACCGGTTCTATTATCGCGACCTTGGTAAGGTGGACGACTATCATTTCCGCGATATCCTCCCGGTCTTCTGTCCCGGAAATTATCTTGAGCAGGAGCATTCTGTTGAGTAACTTTGCGTTCTTCAACATTATCTGCGTGATAATAACTTTCAGTAGTAGCCGGTTGGCTTTTCTTTTTAAGCTGAGCTAAAATACTCTCTGTACTGACTAAGGGAATAGTTCCTTTAGGAGGAGAGGTTTTTTGAGTTCGGTTAGCAGGAGCTTCTTTTTTCTCTTCCTGTCTTTTACTTGGATACTCTTTTTTAGGCTCACTTGGTTTTTTGTAAGAATTCTCTTGTTTCAAAGATTTCTGAGCATTATCATCATTTTCTTTATTTTTAGCAGCTACTCTTTTTTCAGCTTGAGCAGCTTCTTCTTTCAATTTCGTTTGTTCTTTCTTTTGTTCAATGGCTTTTTGTTCTTGAGCTTTTTCTTGTCTGATAGCTTCATCTTTGTCATGCTTTTTGTGGGCTGACAATTGATCATTGAACATAGCTCTTATTTTGTCTGTAACTTCGTCATCTATTAAGCTCATATGACTTTTTACGACAACACCTAAATCGGCTAAAGTCTTTTTCAAGGCAGAAGCAGAAATTTTTAACTCTTTAGCAAGTACATGTACTCTGGTTTTAGACAACATTCCTCCCAATTATTGAGTTATTAATTTCAAGATTCCATTCGAGAAATCAGTGTCAGTTATGGCAATTACACTTACGGGTTCATGCCCTATGCTATCACCAATGCTTTTCATATCACTAATCATAATTATCTGAATCCTCGAATCATTATATTTGATAATTTTGTTTAAATTATTTTCCGAAATGTCTTTACTTATTATCATTACTTTTATCTTTTTATTCAAAGTTTTGAGCATACTTATTCCAAACTTTAACTTACCTGCTCTCCGGGCAAGTTGAAGTAGTCTAATTAGTTTCTCTTCTGTTTTGTCTGCAACCTCTTTAATTTCTTTTTTTTCCATATAGTTAATTCTTCTATACATTGGTTATTATCACAAACATAAAACCCACGTCCCGGTAATTTCCTTTTCAGGTCGAAAATTAATTCGTTATCCAAGACTTGAAACCGGAGTAATTTCACCTGTAAATCTTTTTTACGGCAAACTACACAGCTTCGGATTGGTTCATGATCTTTTAAACACAACTTTAGAAAGCCTCCGCAGACTCTTTTAACTTCTCAGCAGTCTTTGTTCCGATACTTCCTAAGTTACACAATTCATCTACCGTTGCTAAATAAATATCTTGAACAGAAGTATAACCATGAGATTTTAGAATTTGGGCAAGATTTGGAGTAACCCCTTCCAATTCTGAAACATGGTTAGTTATTCTTCTCTCTTCAGCTAACTTTGAATTATATTCGTCTTTTGTAAATATATCTATATTATAGTTAGTTAACTTAGCGGCTAATCTAACATTTTTACCTTTCTTACCGATAGCCAGGTTTTTGTTCTTCTCTTTGACAATTACGCGAGCAAACTTTCCACGTTCAGAGACAATTACTCTCTCAACTAAGTCTCTACCAATAGCATTTGAGATATACTCATCATCATTATCGTTAGAAACTACAATATCAATCTGCTCGCCATGAAGCTCCTTACGAATAGAATCTATTCTCAAACCCTTAGTGCCTAAGCAACTTCCGGCAGGATCTATATTCTCTTTTTCTGTGTAAACTTCCACTTTAGTTCTGATACCCGGCTCTCTCACAATCTTTTTAATAATAATATCGCCATTGAAAACTTCAGGAATCTCGTTTTCAAACAGCTTTTTAACAAATTCAGGATCTGTTCTGGAGAGAATAATAGTTACCCCGGAATCTTTTCTTCTAATATTAGTAACATAAGCTTTAATTATATCGCCTTGTTTGTAATACTCCTCCTCAATTTGCTCTTCAGGAGGCAACAAAGCTGTGGTATAACCAATATCCACTCTGATGCCACCAAAGCTCTCGCTCTTGACTTTTCCGGTTATAATTGTATTTTTCTGACTTTCGAAATGAAGTGAGGTTTTGTTAGCATCTTCGCTCTTAATTCTCTCTTGAATTGCCTTCTTGGCATTCTTGATAATTTTAGGACCCAACTCATGAAACTGCATTTTAACATCGACACTGTCGCCTAATTCAATACCCTTACCATACTGCCTTTTTGCTTCATCCAGACTGATTTCACCTAACTCGGCATCAACCAGTACTACTGTTCTTTTAAAAGTAGCATAAATATCACCGGCAGCAAAATCAAGATGAATCTTTAACTCATTCTCCGGTTCAAGCTTCTTGGCAATGGTAGAATACAAACTTTCTTTAATTATATCAGTTAACATATCTTTGTCTAATTGCTTAAAACTAGCCAACTGATTCAACACAGCTAATATATTGGAACTCATCTATCTCTCTCCTTCTCGTCTGAAAAGTCAAAAACCGTTCTCGCTTTCTTGATTGAAGTAAAGAGAATTACCACTCCTTCTTCATTTTCAGTAATTATTTTAATTGCTTGAGGAGTTACTTCGGCAAGTACACCGGTAATTTCTTTGCGCTCATCCTCTGCTTGGTACTTTATCGTAACTTTTTCATTTATAGCACTTGCATAGTGCTTCTTATATTTTAGCTCTCTTTCTAAGCCTGGTGAAGATACTTCTAATACATACTTATTCTTATAAACATCAAGTAACTCTAATTCTGCACCAGCTAATCTATTAACCGCTATGCAATCCTCTACTGTTACTCCACCAATTTTGGTTATGTATATTAATGCTACTAAGCCATGGTTAGTATTCTTCTCTTCTACATCATAGAGAGCTACACCCACTTCTAAAGCAGCTCGTTTAGCAACATCTTCTAATACGCGATCTCGTTCATTATTCATCAAATTCACCCTTAAAAAAATAAATTAAAAACCACTGTTAGTGATCCTTGACAGTGGTTAGACATATTGTTTAACACTTTCTACATCAATATTTTATGCTTACGCTATATTATTCCTTTTCATACTATATGATATTAATTTATAAGGCTCTATGTTGTCAAGATGTTCTTTGTTTTTTTTCGATTAAGCATACCTTGTAAAGTAATTACCTTATTTTAAAAGATTTTAATTTCTTTGATTGACACAATTAAGAGTTATTCTTTTATTAATAAAATGAGTAAAGGAGATAGTATGGCTACCGATAAAGATATGTTAAATTATATTTTAGAACAAATTAATAATGCCGGTGAAATTAGATATTTAAAGATGTTTGGAGAATACACTATCTATTCTGATGATAAGATTTTTGCTTTAGTCAGTGATAATAAATTATTCATAAAACCAACTTTAGCAGGTAGAGAATTCATCAAGAATGTTACCGAAGCTCCACCCTATCCAGGTGCTAAAAACTATTTTCTCATTGAAGAAGAATTAGAGGATAGTGAGTGGTTAAGTGAATTAGTTAGAATTACTGTGGCTGAACTACCGCTTCCTAAACCTAAAAAGAAGAAAGAGGTTAAGCCGATTTAAAGGTAAGCAGAAGGGCTTTTCAGTGGCATCATTATTAGTATCTCGTATAACTATCGAGATTAGATCGAGCAACCCGTTATGGTTGCCCTAAGGCTGAACATCCTGTCCTAAAATAGTTTGTGCCGTCCTATATAAGTTACCCTAAAACAATAGGAGTAATGAAATGGAAAAAGTAAAAAATGTACGAAAGAATTACAGAAGTTATAGTATAGCATTCAAAATGAAATTAGTTGACGAGAT
>Ga0265294_10003429_pt1 | contig 20250 bp, 17 predicted proteins | sample MunlanPumphouse3_FD_192504 | JGI IMG/M metagenome (GOLD analysis project Ga0265294, IMG submission 192504) | Groundwater microbial communities from a municipal landfill in Southern Ontario, Canada - Pumphouse #3 | ecosystem: Environmental > Aquatic > Deep subsurface > Groundwater | place...
CAGTAAAGCTGGTTTATGCCTTTACACTATCTCTCGGGTTTCCATTCCGAGATAACCAACCTTTGTAAACGCCTCCGTTACTTTTTAGGAGGCATCCGCCCCAGACAAACTACCCACCAGACACTGTTCCACGTATTCACGTGGTTAGAATTAAAAGCATGCAAGGGTGGTATCTCACTGACGTCCCGAAGGACTCCCACCTATACTGAACAAACATACACCTAACTCAATATCAAGTTGTAGTAAAGCTTCACGGGGTCTTCTCGTCCTACTATGGTTAACGAGCATCTTTACTCGTATTGCAATTTCGCCGAGTTCTTCGTTGAGACAGTGTTCAAGTGATTAAGCCATTCGTGCAGGTCGTAACTTACACGACAAGGAATTTCGCTCTATACCTTCTTAATATTTCTATTAAGTATGGACTCTTTCTTGCTCTTGATATAATTCTTCTGAAATAATCTTTGCTTTTATTTTATTTTTTCTGTTCATTTCTAACGATATTTGGATTATCTTTTTCAATCCTTCGGATTGCAGATGTTTTTTTTGATTTATTAAATTTATAATTTTCTTAAACTTAATAAAATCAAATTTTTTATTGGTCATTAATTGGAATTTATCGAAGTGAGGGACGACATAATTATTTATACATTCTAAAGATCTGATTCTTAATTCATAACGATCATCATGATTAATTCTGACAACACCAGATTTAAAAAAATCTTTCAAAGCATATAAAACTTTTATATCTCTTTTATGTTGAACAACTCTGAATTCAGGTAAAACCTGAAATCCGTTGAACATGGTATTATTTTTATTTATACCTACATAAAAAGTTCCTTCTCCATCGACGAATCCACTGACCCAAAAAGGATTTAGATTCATATTTTTTCAAGAACCTCAGCTTTTGGTCTCTGAGGATTAATTAATTATTAATCCTGCGAATTGCCCCCGTGTATCTTTAGATTTTTACTTTAACTTAATAAAAGATAAAGTACCAAAGATCTTTTGAGGATTTCCTCGCATTTTACTGAGTTTTTAAGGACATTCATAACGTTTATGAATAGGCAACGAATTTTACATAACCGTCCTAGTCCTTTTGTTTTCTAACTTACAAAGTTAAAAAACAAAACCTTAGGACGATTATAGTTATCGCCGGCGTTCATCCGCGCTTCAATTCAAAGCTTCTCCTACCGAAGTAGAATAACCCCTCCTCTTAACGTTCGGACACTGGCCAGGCTTCACCCTCTATACTTCATCTTTCGATTTTGCAGAGAGCTGTGTTTTTGATAAACAGTTCCTTGAACTCTTTAGCTGCGGCCACTCGGAACTTGCGCCCCTCATGGCAGACCTTCTCTCGAAATTACGGTCGCTGTTTTGCCGAATTCCTTAACGAAGATTCTCTCGTACACCTGAGGCTCCTCGCCTCATCTACCTGTGTCGGTTTTAGTACGGATACTATAATTTTTAACCCTAGAAGTTTTTCTTGGCAATTCTCCCACCTAAGTTGGTTCCACCGAAGCTTCACCTTCAGACGACTTCTTGAAATTGTTGATCCGGATTTACCTAGATCATTTCTCAAAGCAATCAACGTTTATACCAATAAAACGCTTAAACTTAAGAACTGCGTCCCTCCATCAGAAATTATAGTAGTGCTGGAATATTAACCAGCTTGTCCATCGGCTTCTCTTGCACTACACAAGATACGTCTTAGGACCGACTAACCCTGGGTCGATTTACGTTGCCCAGGAAACCTTAGATTTTCGGTGGGCAGGGTTTTAACCTGCCTTTTTGCTACTCATGCCAACATTCTCACTTCCATTGACTCCACCAAGCCTCACGACTTGACTTCAACGCCAATAGAACGCTCCGCTACCACGTCATTGTAAACAATGACATCCGCATCTTCGGTAATATGCTTAGCCCCGATAAATTTTCGGCGCGAAACAACTAGATTAGTGAGCTATTACGCTATCTTTAAAGGATGGCTGCTTCTAAGCCAACCTCCTAATTGTCGTGGTCGCGACACCACCTTTAACACTTAGCATATATTTTGGGACCTTAAATTGCGGTCTGGGCTGTTTCCCTTTTGACTGATGGACCTTAGCGCCCATAGTCTGACTCCTGAGTTATATTTATTGGTATTCGGAGTTTGGTTAAAGACGGTACCTTGCGGCCCGCCCTCATTCAGTGCTCTACCCCCAATAATAAACACTCAAGGCTAGTCCAAAAACTATTTCGCGGAGAACCAGCTATCGCCGAGTTCGATTGGAATTTCACCGCTAACCACAGCTCATCCCCTAGTGTTGCACGGCTAGTGGGTTCGGTCCTTCATATGGATTTCTCCATACTTCAACCTGGCCATGGTTAGGTCACCCGGCTTCGGGTCTTGTCCATGCGACAGATCAATTATCATATTAAAATAAGAAGCATCTTATTCTAATAAGATAACTGAAACGGGCTATTAACCCTCGCTTTCACTCTGCATATTCTCCATAGGAGCTTATGCCAGCCACATAGAACAAACTCGTTGGCTCATTCTTCAATAGGCACGCCGTCACCCGAGTAAACTCGAGCTCCGACTCCTTGTAAGTATATGGTTTCAGGTACTATTTCACCTCCCTCACCGGGATGCTTTTCACCTTTCCCTCACGGTACTAGTTCTCTATCGATCATAAAAAGTATTTAGCCTTGGATCATAGTCGACCCAGATTCATACGGGATTTCACGAGTCCCGCACTACTTAAGAATAATCACAGTAAAGTAATATTTTTTTTATCTACGGGGCTTTCACCCTCTATAGCAGAACTTTCCAGAACTTTTGATTAAAAATATTATTTATGACTTTACCCTATTTTATTTAAGAAATAGAAGTAATCATCTTACAACCCTCCATAAACATGTGGACTTAACTCCTTCTACAACATCTCTTTCACAAAAGTAAAATCAATTGTTGCGCAGTTTATAAAGTTTAGGCTCCTCCCTTTTCGCTCGCCACTACTAAGGGAATAATTATTATTTTCTTTTCCTCCGGCTACTAAGATGTTTCAGTTCACCGGGTGCTCCCCCTAACTAACGTTAGGGCACTCTGTCTTCAACAGAGTAGGTTTCCCCATTCGGATATCCACGGATCAAAGGTTGCTTGCCACCTCCCCGAAGCTTATCGCAGGCTGCTACGTCCTTCATCGTCTTTTTATGTCAAGGCATCCACCATACACTCTTAACGAGATTTTCTCACATTTTTGATTTTAAAATTCAAAAATTTTATTTTAATTTTATTGTTCGAAATTGCATAATAAACAATAAAATTTTCATTCAATTATTAAAGTTCTTGTCATTAGACATTAATATTTGCAGATTATAAAAGATTATAATCTGCAAAATTTTAATCTCTAATATTCCATTTAAAAAGAAAAAACCGCTCAAAAAGGCGGCTGTAAAACAAGCTTCTAAAAAGCTTAAGCCGCTAAATTTTTTTTGACACTAAAAAACAAATAAACATAGTTATTGTGTTATTTTTTTGCTTTTCAATAAGGTTTTTAAAACTGATAGAATTATAAAGTATTTTAAAATATTTGTCAACACCCTATAAATAAAGGAAAAAATTAATATTTTAAATATTTTTTATAAATAATTTAAAATTATTTTATTAATATTGTTTTAAAATATAAAAAATAATTATATGAAAAAGAAAACTATAATAAAAAAATTTTTAATAATACTATGTTCCTTATCTATTAGTTTCTATTTTTTTTATTCATATAAATTTGATAAAGAAAATAATAATTTAGAAGTATATTTTTTTGATTCCGGACAAGCTGATTCTATATTAATTAAAACTCCTGAACAAAAAAATATTATTATAGACTTCGGTAGTGAACAAGGATTAAAGGAATTAGAAAAAATAATTCCCTGGTGGAATAAAAAAATAGATTTGATAATAATAACTCATCCTCATGATGATCATATTACCGGTTTAATTCCTATCATAAAAAAATATCAAATTGAGAAAATTATATATACAGGAATAAATTATAGTTCTAATATCTATAATGAATTATTAGAATTAATTCATAATTATAATATTCCTTTAGAAATATCTTCTTTTAATAAAACTATAAACTTAGGTATTGAATGTAATTTAAAAATAATTTATCCAATAGATGATTTATATAAAAAAACAATGGATGATATTAATGATTCTTCCATTATTAGTTATTTGAATTGCAAAAACAAAACTTTTATATTTATGGGTGATGCTGGAATAAACCCCGAAAAAGAAATTATGAATCTCAAAATTAATTTAGAAAGCGATGTTATAAAAATTGGCCATCATGGATCAATCACTGCTACTAGTCAAAAATTTTTAGAAGAAGTTAATCCCGGGATAGCTGTAATAATGGTTGGAAAAGAAAATAATTTTGATCATCCCAATTTAAGAATTATAAAAAGATTAGAAAGAATGAATATAAAAATATTCCGTACTGATAAGCATGGAACGATAAAAATAATTAGTGATGGAAATAAATTATACACCAATCATTAAAATTTTATGTTTAATAATTTATTTTTGTTTTTTAATAGAATTAATTGCGTTTTCTATTCTTTTTGTAAATGATGGCCATGATACTTTTTCTAAAATTATATCATATAGACTAATCATACGGTAAATTTTTTCATTATTATTTTTTATTTCTTTAATTGATTTAACTATATCTTTTGGCGATTTAGGTGGAATTGAAAAAACACAATTTGCATCTTTTAATAAATCCACGGCACCAATATTATCAGTCATAATTATCGGCAATCTATAACTCATTGCTTCAAATACCGAAATCCCCCAAGTAAAAGCATCATTAACAAATAAAAAAATATCTGATTCTCTATAAAGTTTATCTAATTCTTCATTATTAATTGCTCCACAAAAATAAACTTTATCATCTAAATTATAATTTTTTATTATTTTTTTTAAATAAATCAGATATTCAGGAGAAAATTTAACTTCTCCAACTATTTTCAAATAACAATCTAAACCATCTTGATTTAAAATATTCATAGCTTCAATTATGTCTTCATATCTTCTATAATTAAAAAGAACTCCAACTGATAATAATTTTATAGGAAAATCTATTTGTTTTTTAATATTTATAATCTTTTTTTCTATATCTGCACCAGCATATACTATACAACTTTTATTTATTAAATTTTCTTTTATTAAATTATTATTATATGAATCATAAGCAAGTATTAAATCAACTTTTTTCAATCCTTTTTTAATTAATAATGAAAATATTTTTTTAATAAAACCGGTTATTTTTTTATTTTTTTGTAACAAATCTGGAAGTTGGAAATTTAACATCCATAATATTTTTGTATTTTTTGTGCTAATAAAATTTAAAAATATTAAAGACATTAGATCATGAATTACTATAACTTCAGATTTTGAAAATTTAGTAATTAATCTTAAATACTGCAAAAATTTTTTTATTTTTACTATTATCGTTGATTTAACAAAAATATCAACATTTCTACTAGCTGATATTATTTTAAAATCTTTTATTATTTCTGGATAACAATTATATTTATCAACAATAGGTGTATAAATAATAACTTCATAACCCAACATTTTTAATTGTTGAGATAATCTTAAAACTAATTTCTGATAACCACCTTTTACACTTAGATTGTCAATAATCATTGATATTTTCATATAATTACACTTAAAAATTTTTAAGCCACTCAATTAATAACTTTTTTTCTTTTGATGGAATAATTTTTTCCTTAATTAAAGAATCATAAGCTATTTCTAAATTTTTTTTAATAGTGCTATCTTTTTTGATAACCTTATTTAATATTTCCATAATTCTTTCAGTATTTAAATACATCGGAATTTCTGATTCAAAATCTTTTAAATAATTATGTGGATTACGTTCTTGAAAAACAGTAGCTTTAGTAAAACCAAGACTATAGCCCGCAGCCCACATAATTGGTTGTGCAATTAAACCTCTTAATATGTCAGTAAAACGAAACGTAACAAAAGCGGGCAAATACAAAAGAGGGAATAATTCTTTTCTAAAAAAAGTATTTTGAGAATTAAATGGACAAATTGAACCTTTTTTTAGTATTATTGGTTTTCTAGATTTAAATTTAACCTTTTTATTGTTTGTTAATCTATAAATAGCATCAACATCACTATCTCCATTCACTAATTGCTGCCATACTCCAATTTTAACTTTTTGTTTTTTTATATTAATGTGATTTTTAATTAATATTTTTTGTAACGGGTAACCTCTTGGCCATATTTTTTGATCTGTAAAAAATTGATATACATTTACAAAACTACTATTTCCTACGGTTTCATAATTTCCTTGAAATTTAATATTTTTTCCCCAGTCTTTCATCGGTAAATTATCATCATCAGTATCAACAACTGTATCAGCTCCTTTTCTTATTGCATACAAGTAACCAATCATCTTTCGACTATAATGATTCCATGGCAAAATTTTAGAAAAATCTTTTTCAATTTTTTCTTGTTTTTTTGGCGAAATATAAATAACATTTTTTAAGCTCCATTGCTTTGGAGTTTTTTTATCTCCAACAACAATTAATTTCCAATCTGATATTTTAGAAAAATTTAAAACTGCTCTAGTTGGTTGGGAAATAGATGTAATTACTATAAACTTATTCATGGATTTATTAGAAAATATACAAGTCGTTAAGACTCTCTAATATAAGTACTGTTTAAAAAATTATTATATTCTGTTTCATCTATTATTCCTTGATTATATAACTCTTCAATATTACGATCAAAACTAATCATACCATCTGCATAATGAGTTTTTATTACATTCTTTATTTGAGGAATTTTTTGTTCTCTTATAAGATTGGCAACGGCCGTATTATTAATCAACAATTCTCTAACCGCTATTCTTCCACCACTTTTTTTAGGAACTAAAACTTGAGAAATTACAGCTAATAAAGTTAATGATAATTGGGACTTTATTTGATTTTGTTGATGAGCTGGAAATATGTCTATAATACGATTAATGGTTTGATAAGTATTACAAGTATGAAGAGTAGCTAAAACTAAATGTCCAGTTTCAGCTAAGGTTATAGCCGTAGAAATAGTTTCTAGATCTCTCATTTCACCAACCATAATAACATTTGGATCTTGACGTAAAACATGTTTTAAACCACTAGCAAAAGTTGGCATATCAACACTTAATTGTCTTTGAGAAATAATACTTTTAATTGGTTTAAAAACGAATTCTATTGGATCTTCTAAAGTAATAATATTGCAACTCCTGGTTTTATTAATATAATTTATCATAGCAGCTAAAGAAGTTGATTTTCCACAACCAGTCGGACCAGTCAATAATATTAACCCTTGTTTTAAATTTAATAAATCAACCACTTTTTTAGGCATATTAATCTCTTCTAAAGTTGGAAGTTTATTATTTATAACCCGAGCTACTAATTTTAAATTATTTTTTTCATAAGAAATATTAACCCTAAATCGAAAATCTTTATACTCATAACTAAAATCATAATCTTTATGATGAAAAAATTTTTTTAATTGATTTTCATTTAAAATCTTTTTTAAAATTTTATTAATTTTTTCTGAAGTAACTAAACTCAAATCATCATTTTCTACATTTTCAGGTAATAAACCTTTTTTTATTATTTCTCCTGTGTCAGAAAAAATATATTTAATCGGAGAAGAAAAATCATTTTCATCAATTTTATCATCTTTATCTTTTGAATCGGCAGAAATTATATCTTCTTGAATATTTAAATCACAATTAATTTCTTCTGTTAAATCTGAATCATTTAAACAAAAAAGTTTTCCATCAATTCTTAATACGGGAGGTAAATTGGATACTAAGTGAATATCGGAAGCATTTTTTTCAATAGCAATATCAAATATTTTATCAAAAGTCATATAATAATATAATAAATTATAACCATTTTTTTATTTTTAAACCTTCTTCAGCGGCTTTAGTTTGAGCTTCTTGTTTTGATGATCCTTCACTTACAGCCACTAATTCATCATTTAAATATAACCCAACAGTAAATTTTTTTGCATGATCAGGACCTTCCTCTTTTATAACTTTATAAGAAGGAGTTATGCCTACTATTTCTTGAGACATTTCTTGAAATCTTGATTTGGCGTCAACATAAGTTTTATTTTTCAAAATATCTTTTAAATCAACTACTACATTTTTTAATATAAAATCCTTAGCAATTTCAAAACCTTGATCTAAATAAATAGCTCCTATAACCGCTTCAACTGAATCAGCTAAAATATATTGACGAGCTTTAGAATTTTTATCTTTAGATTCTCCTTTGGATAATAATAAAAAATTTTCAAAATTTAACTTATCAGCTATTTTATACAACATTTTAGAATTAACTAAACTAGCCCTCCAATTAGTTAAATCACCTTCTGGTTTATCAGGAAAATTAAGATATAGATATTCGGTAACTATTATTTCTAAAACAGCATCACCTAAAAATTCCAATCTTTCATTATGTCCTATATTAAAATCAGGATGTTCATTAATATAAGAACGATGAACTAAGGCTTGTTGTAATAAATCTTTATTTTTAAAAACAATTCCGATGTTTTTTTCTAAGTTTTTTATATTACTCATAAAAACAAAATGAGTAAAATAAATTATGATTCGTAACTTAAAACTACAAATTATAATTTATTTTCCCTATTTTACTTATTATTTTTTTCATCTTCTGGTTTATCAGTATCTTCTTCTATTTTTTTAATCGACAACTTCTCTCTTTTATTTTTTTCTTCTTCCGGCATATCATTAAAAATAGAACCTAAAACACCATTAATAAATTTTCCTGATGATTCACCACCAAAATTTTTAGCCACCTCAATAGCTTCATTAATAGCAACTTTAGGAGGAATCTTTTCTGAAAAAACTAATTCATAGATACCTAAACGTAAAACATTTCTATCTATTATTGTTATTTGATCTATTGGCCATTCTGGAGCATATTTTTCTATATATTTATCTATATCCTCTAAATGATTAAAAACACCAAATACTAATTCCTTAACAAAGCCCCCATCATCAAATTCTGGAGCAAAATTTAAAAAATTATCTTTTATAATATCTTCTAAATCTTGAACTCTATTATTAAAATCCCAAACAAATAGAGTTTGCATAGCAATTGTTCTAGATAAATGTCTATTAGCCATAATAATTATATTTAAAAAAATAAAGCATTATAAATGCCTTATTTTTTATTCTTAACTTTCTTATCTTTAATTGATAAAACAACTTTTCCTTTATAGGTCCCGCAAAAAGCACAAGCAGTATGAGGTAAAATTGATTGACCACATTTTGGACAAGAATTTAAAGTTTTCTTTTTTAAAGATAAATGAGAACGATTTTGTTTAACTGATGAAGCAGTTTTTCTTTTTTTTGGTACCGACATAATTTATAATTTTATTTTAAAAACAAATTTAGTATAATTTAAAAAAATGGTTTAGTCAATAAATGCTTAATTAATAAATAATATATCTTATAAATATTTTAATCTAAAATACAACGAACAGAACCACCATTAGTTTTTCCACTAACTCCATGCATACTAGCCCTTGCATCTCCTATGTTTAAATAGAAAAGAGAAATCCAATCTCCAGATGAAATAGAAGAAGACAATAAATACACACCACGAGAAAGTTCTCCCCAAATTCTATTTTCATAAGGTGGTGGAGGAGTATCAAAAAATCCACCCGGTAAAGCACTAAAACCTGAATAATTATTTGTTGTTGTTTGATAATAAGCAGGAGCACAAATATCTTTTTCAATCTCCCAACTATCCCAGCCATAATTTGAAGCTAACGATTTGGCTATAAAATCTGGATCTGGAGAACCTGGAACTTCAACACATATATTTTCACTATCTCCCTTAATAAAATTAATAAATGTATCCCAGTCATTATAAGTTGGTATATGCCAACCATCAGGACATATTCCTTGAGCTCCTTCAGTCTCATTGTATTGCATAGCTTCACTCCATTGATAAATACCACCATAAATATTACAATTATTTTCATTATCATTATAACAATATTTTTCAATAACAGAATTATCAGATTGATCACTACTGGTGTTTATAAAAGTTCCTATATTCATATTTTCTATCATCCAACATTGATTTCCAAATTGCTTAGTAGCATAAGATTTATCATCTCTTTCATCTTTTAAATCTTGACCACAAATATCAATTGGTTCTAATATATCACCAGGAATAGCTATTTTATTACCAGCTTTATAATCGTCTACATCCTTTCCGATACAAAAACTTAAGTAATAATAATTATTATTATCATCAGAAGTAGTATAGGAATAACTATTTTCTCCTTCACTACAACTTCCATCAACTGGAGTTACAGCTTCAGGAACTTTTTCTAAGTATATTTTATTACCAGAAACTATTGATGATCCCAATGTTTCTGGATATTCTCCATTATCACTATAATACAATTCTAAAGCAGATTGTATTTGTTTAACATCAGCTATTCTTTTAGTATCTCTAGAATTTTCACGAATTTTTGTAAAAGATACTGTAGCTGTAGAAATTATAATACCAATAATAATTATTGTTGTTAATAATTCCATAAACGAAAAAGCTTTTTTATTCTTTTTGTTTTTTTTATTTTTTTTAAATTTAATCATAAAGTTGTATATTATAAATAAAAATAGTTTTAATCCATTTTCATTATCTTTTCAAATTCATCTTTTTCAATTGTTTCTTTTTCTAATAATACTGCAACCAATTTTTCTAATTCATCTTTTTTAGAATTTAAAATATTGTTAGCTCTTTGTTCGCCTTCTTTAATAAAATTAGAAATTTCTTCATCTATTTGTTCAGCTATTTTTTCACTATAATCCCGTTGTTCATGAATTTCTCTTCCTAAAAAAATCATTTCTTCTTTTTCTCCAAAAGTTCTTGGTCCCAATTTTTCACTCATACCATAATCAGTTATTAAACGACGAGCTAAATTAGTAGCCCGACGTAAATCAGAAGTAGCTCCAGTAGTTACCTGATTAAAAATTTTCTTCTCAGTTAAATGACCAGCTAATAGAACGGCAATTTCATCTAAAAAATAATCTTTAGTATATAATCTTTTATCATTTTCTGGGACTTTTAAAGTATAACCACCGGCTTGACCTCGAGCAATAATTGAAACTTTATGAACCGGATCAGCATTTGGTAAAAAATTTGATACAATAGCATGACCTGCTTCGTGATAAGCAGTAACCCTTTTTTCTTCTTCACTTATAATTCTACTTTTTCTTTCTGGCCCCATCATAACTTTCTCAATAGCTTCTAATAAATCTAACGATTCTATCACTTTTTTATTCTGTCGAGCAGCTAAAATAGCTCCTTCATTTAAAACATTAGCTAAATCAGCTCCACTAAAACCAGGAGTTCTTTGAGCTATTAATTTTAATTTTACATCTTTAGCTAAAGGTTTTTTTCTAGCATGAACTTTTAAAATTTCTTCCCTATCTTTTAAATCTGGGTTATCTATAACAACTTGTCGATCAAATCTTCCCGGACGAAGTAAAGCTGGATCTAAAACATCAGGACGATTAGTAGCTGCAATAACTATAATACTTAGATTAGGTTCAAAACCATCCATTTCCACTAATATTTGATTTAAAGTTTGTTCTCTTTCGTCATGCGAACCGCCTAATCCCGAACCTCTTTTTCTTCCTACAGCATCAATTTCATCTATAAATATTATACAGGGTGAATTCTTTTTAGCTTTTTGAAATAAAGACCTAACTCTTGAGGCTCCAACTCCAACAAACATTTCTACAAACTCTGAACCAGAGATGCTATAAAAAGGAACATTAGCTTCACCAGCTACTGCTTTAGCCATTAATGTTTTTCCTATTCCCGGCCCACCTAAAAGTAATACTCCTTTAGGAATTTTAGCTCCTAATTCATGAAATTTTTTAGGAAATTTTAGAAAATCTACTATTTCACTTAATTCTTGTTTAGCCTCTTTAGCTCCGGCTACATCTTTAAAAGTAACTTTATTTTTTTGATGTTGATTAAACTCTCGAGCTTGGGATTGTCCAAACATCATAGCTTTATTATTAGAACCAGTTATTCCTCTCATCATAAATATCAAAAGTAAAGCTATTAAAATAAAAGGAATTAAAAAGGGTAATAAAGAAAGTAAGGCCGCTTTTAAACTACTATCTTCTTTAATAGTTATTTTTATTTTATTTATTTTTTCTGAATTTATACCTAAATTACTTACTAAAGTAGAAAAAGATTCATTAGGTTCTTTTTTAACTATCTTTTTTTCTCCCGAATTTAAAGTTAAACTTATTTGATCATTTATTACTTCAATATTGGATATTTGTTCATCATTTACTAAAGCAACTAAATCGTTTAAACCAACCACCTCAGTCTTGCTTGAATCTTGAGTAAAAATACTAAACAAAGCGGCAATTATCAAAAAAGCGAATAAAAATATAAGAGAATTTTTCAAAAAATACTTCATAATAAAACAAATTAAATATTACTCTATTATTATATAATAATTTATATTTAAAAACAAATAAAAAAAATAAAGGGCGGAATTATCCGACCCTTTATTTTTTATTTACTTTTGCTTGTTTTTTTAGTTTTTACTGCTTTTTCTTTAACTTCTTTTTTTTCTTTTTTATTAGTTTCAGTTTTTTCCTTTTTTTTATCGTCTTTACTTTCCTTATCTTTTTTATTCTTTTTATTCTCCTTAACTAATTTTAATCCTAAACGATGATCACTTGGAGAAATAGATAATATTTCAAAATCAAGTTCATCACCAGCTTTAAACAAATCACTTATTTTATCTTTAACATTAATTCCCAATTGAGTTACATGAGCTAAACCATGAATTTCATCATCTAATTTAACAAATAATCCAAAAGGGTTAATTTTTAAAATTTGTCCCTTAACTGCATCACCAACTTTATATTTTTCAACTGCTTTTTTCCATGGATCTTCTACAATCTTTTTAGCACTTAAGAAAATTTTATTATTATCCAAATTTACTATTTCTGCTTTTATAATATCACCAACCTTATATGTTTTTTCCGGTGATTCAATTCTTTGCCAAGCTAATTCAGAAATATGAATTAATCCTTCCATTCCTTCTCCAAAACTGATGAAGACTCCAAAATTAGTAACAGCAGAAATTTTTCCATCAACTATCATACCAACTTTATACTTATCAATAATATGCTTTTGTTTTTTATTCCAAACATCTTTTTCACTAAAAATTATTTTATCTGATTCTTCTCCTAAATTAATAACATTAACTTCAATTTCTTGTCCGATGAAAGATTTTAATTTTTCCAAAATTTTTTGTTTATCTCCCCCACTTACTCTAGGATAATTTTCTGGTGATAATTGTGATACTGGTAAAAATCCAGCTATTTGATAAAATTTTACTAATAAACCCCCTTTATTGGCTTCAACTACTTTAACTTTTACTATTTCTTTATCCTTTAAAGCTTGTTCTAGTTTAATCCAAGCTTTTTCTTGACCAGCTCGTTTAAATGATAATTCTAATTCTCCATTTTCATTTTCTTCATCAATGATAGTAGCTTCAACTTCATCTCCTGTTTTTAAATTAGCAAATTCTTCAGCTTCAAAATATAATTCTGGACCACGAACTACTCCAATAAAGATTCCGTTAATATCTAAACGAACCTCTGATTTAGAAGCTGATATAACTTTACCAATAACAATATCATTAACTTCTGGAACCTTAATAGTATCTTGTTCTAACAAAGCTCTAAGGACACTACTCTCTTTTTTTTCACTGCTTTTATTAACACTCATAATAAAATTATTTTATCTGTAATAAATAAATTACAAATAAAAAAAGAATAACTTAACCTTCTCCTCTTTGGTAGAAAGTTCCCGAACGCCTTGAATCCGAGATTTTAAAAAAAGGCTTAATTTAATTGTGATGGTATTATATATTAAATATTATTAAAAAGCAAGAGGGGGTATTAGTCCGTGAATAAGTTCAGATACATTTTGAAAAGTAGAAATAAAATTTTCTCAAATTACCAATAAATATAAAATAATACTTATTTTTAACCGAAAATCAATACAAAATATATAACAACTATTGCTAAAAATGTCAAAAAGTGTTATAATGGTTCGTTAATTGAATTAATTTTGTTCTTTATTTTATACGAATTGCCGTGCTTAAGTAAAGCTAAATATGCAGCTAACGTTGGTTGCGATTGATTTATTTTAATTTTTTTCAGCATCCGATTCTTTGTAGTTGTTCGCAGGACTCTATAATGATGAAATTGCACCCAACCAAGAAAATCAACTCCGCTGTTTAAAGTTTTTAAAAAAACTTTTTTGGGATGCATTGCTAACTTTAATTTTTCTTCCAGAAATTTTTCCAATTCCGGCAACAGTTTAATTAAATATTCCTTATCACAATTTATAAACAAAAAGTCATCGGCATAACGCACATAAAACTTTATTTTAAGTGTCCTTTTTACAAACTGGTCAAATTCATTCATATAGATATTAACCAAGAGTTGTGAAGTGAGATTTCCGAGCGGCAGGCCCGTTCCTTCCCTACTAGACGTATGAAAACTGTTAATAACTTTCCCAAACAGCCACAGTAATTTTTCGTCTTCAATATATTCGCTTAAAATGTTTTTTAAAATTTTATGATCAATGCTGGCGAAAAATTTTCTGATGTCGCACTTAAGAACCCAGACCGTTGCTTTATTATTTTTGGAAACAGACCTAGTAAATTTATTAAAACATCTGATTGCCCGATGCGTACCTTTACTTAATCGACAAGAGTAGGAATCATAAATAAAATGAGAATCAAAGTATTTGCAAGTTTCACGATACAATAGATGATGAAGCAGTCGGTCGCGAACCGTAGCCTTATGGATATTTCTTGGTTTGGGATCAGAAATATTAAAAGCTTGGTAGCCGCCGTGCCAATAAGTTTTGTTAATTAAATCACGTTGTAGATCAATAATATTATCAAACAAATTTCCCTGAAAAATAATCACATCAAACCGTTTCCTCTTTCCTTTTAAAAAATCTTCCCAAGCCAGTAGTAAATTTTCCGCAGTAACAATTTCTTCGTATTTTTTAATAAATTTTTTCATAAAGATTATGAGCACAATAGTTCATTCACCCATAGTACTCGTTAAAGAAAAAGAAGCTTATGCTGTTTGGTTTAAAATTCTGGCCGATTTTCCTAAGGTATACCGCTATAACCTTGGCGGAAAAATTGAAGATTATTTTCTATCTCTTTTAGAAAATACTTTTATCGCCGTCTATCAATCAGGTGAAAAAAAACAAATTCAATTGTCACTTGCAATTATAAAACTGGACAGTTTAAAATTCTTTTTTCAATTAGCATGGGAAAATAAATGCATAGACAGTAAAAAATATATCGACATTTCTTCTCAACTTAATGAAATCGGCCGAATGTTGGGTGGATGGATAAAAGGATTGAAAATGAAAACTCCCTCGAATGAACGAAGGAGAAATTGAAAAGTTGCGGGGAAACGACCCGATGACGATACTCGCCATTCCAAACATTGTCATTCTCAAGGCGATTCACGTTGACGTTCAAACTATCAGAATTCACGTTCACGTTAACCACAAAAATGTATAAAGCACCTTCCAATTTCACCGCCGTTCTGACAAATACGAAAGAAGCGACTGAATATTATTCGGGACATAAAAGTCCACAAGCGCCCTATACCAACTTAAAATTTTTTAATTAAAAATATTTTTTCTATTTCATAAGCCGTAACCAATGAAAACCTCAAAAATATTTTTAAACGGCCTTGGTCCAACAGCCTTAACCGACGGACAAAACAAGATCATGTCTTCATTATAACAAAAAAATCCCCCGAAATCCAAGTGCTTAGTTTAAAACTAAGAACAAAGGATCTGAGGGATAAAGGGATAAATATCAAAAGAACTATTCGTACGAAGGGATAAGTTGCGGGGAAACGACCCGATGACGATACACGCCAAACCAAACAATGAAACTCACAAGGCGAAGCACGATGACGCGCAAACCATCAGAATACACGTACACGCTAACCACAAAATATTCATTGTTTTCTTTGATAAGAAAAAAAGTTCCGTATCCATCTTGACGAAGCCAAGTCGGATGCTTTTCACAGAATCGTATAATCTGATTCTGAGTAAGAACTAATTTGTCTAAATCGGTAGTAATACTGGTAAAAATCTGTGTAAAAGTAGCATTCTCAACTATTTCACTTACATCCACTAAAGTTTCCGCTGTTGCTAAACCAGGCTGATTTAATCCAAAATTTTTGAAATCTGAATCAATGTAGGATTTAAAAACATTCTTGGCACCAGCAATATGTGTTTTGCCGTCAAGAGCTTCAATCATTAGCTTTTCATTGCTAGAAATTAATTGCGTGATAGACGGATTTTCTTTAGATGTTTTGTTTTCTTCAAATAAACTTTCCACCAACTTAAAAATGACTCCGGGTTTTCCGATAACCGCCTGTACTTCGTCTGAATCGGCATTTGTTTTTTTTACAATGCTGGCAAGCGCTTTGTTAATTATGCTGGCAAGTTCCAGCCCTTGTCCGAAACTGGGATTTTGACTACTTTTTTTCATTATAAAAACTTTTTGATTGTTAATAATACTATTTTTTCGCACTTCCCGGCGAAATTGGGTTTTTTAAACACAAATACACTATATCACTTTATCTAACATTTGTCAAGATTTACGCATTGAGACATAAATAATATTACTTTACTCCTATCGGTTGAGACATATAAAATGTTACCATAGATTAATTAATTTTAATATTAATAATTAATGGTAATTATATGAACAATATGAGCAAAAAGGAGTTAGCTAAAGTAGCTAGAGTTAGATATAAACTAGCTAATAAAAGAGCCAAAAGCATAATATTAAATGAGTTTTGTGATAATACCAAATATCATCGAAAATATGCTATTAAACTATTCAATAATAAACCAAGGGAAATTAAAGAAAGAGTTGGGCGTCAAAGAAAATATGGTTCTCAATTGTTTACTGATTACATAATACCTATCTGGGAATTATTAGAATATCCATGTGGAATTAGACTGCAACCAGAATTAATTAATATGGCTGAGGCTATGAATAGATTTAATGAAATAAAATTAACAACCGATATTAGAAATCAATTAATATTAATATCAGGAAAAACTTTAGATCGAAGATTAAAAAGAGAAATAGAAATTAGAAAATTAAATAGAAATAGAGGAACAACTAGGCATGGAACACTTTTAAAATCATCTATTCCTATTAGACTAACTACTTGGAATTTGCAAGAAGTTGGTTTCGTAGAAGTAGATACTGTAGCTCATAATGGCGGAGATCCTTCCGGAGAGTTCATTTACTCTTTAAATTTGGTAGAAATATATAGTGGCTGGAACGAACAATATGCTACTATGGGAAAAGGAGAACGAGGAATAATTAAAGGAATTGATGATATTAAAAAAGAATTACCATTTAATTTAACAGGATTAGATAGTGATAGTGGTGGTGAATTTATTAATTGGCATTTAGTTAGATATTGTGAAAAAAACGAAATATATTTTACTCGTTCTCGCCCCTATATGAAAAATGATAATGCTTATGTAGAACAGAAAAACAATACCCATATTAGAAAGTTATTAGGATTTGATAGATTTGATAATTTTAAACAATTAGAATTAATAAATGACCTATATCGAAATGAGTGGCGATCATTTAATAACTTTTTTAAACCAGTTATGAAAATTGAGAGAAAAGAAAAAGTTAATAATTCTTTATGCCATAAAATATATGATAAACCTAGAACCCCCTATCAGAGATTAATGAAATCAGATCAAATTAGTGAAGAACAAAAGAAAAAATTAACTGACTTGTATTTATCTTTAAATCCAGTAGAATTAAAGAAGAAGATAGATGAAAAGGTTAAAATTATTCGTAAATTAGGAGATGGTCATAGTAATATTTTAAATGTCTCAACTAAGACCACTAAAGTAACATTATTAAATGTCTAAATGCGGATTTAGTAAAAGTAATAAAAACAGGCTAAAATAGCCATAAAAACAAATACTTAAAATAACAACTTTGTTTTAAACTTAGTATTCTGTCAATATTTTAACTAATTCATCGGTTAAATCATTAAATTGTGTTTTGGCTACCTCAATATTTTCTTTACTTCCTTGTTGAATATCATCTATTAATGATGGATCTAAATCAAAAATAGCCACACCTTCTTCTTGACATTTGGCTGGAAGACGACCGTAATATTTTATTTCAGCCAATGGATTTTTCCAACTTTTTTCCACTAAACCGTTACGACAATGTTTTTCCGATAAATATTTTTTAACTTTTTCGGGAATTTCTTCAATCCATCGTCTATGATCTACTATAGGTTTTTGATTGTAGACATTATATGAATTAATGACATATCCCACAAACAAACCGTCCCCTGATAGAATAAAACGATTTTCAATATTACCCGACAAAGCTTTACCGGTTGTCTTCCAATTATTTTTCCAAGTTTCAAAAACATTGCCCAAATTTTCTATTCCTTGAACACTAAAAGCGTCGGGAGTTAGAGGAACGACAAAATAATCGCTTCCCAAAAAAACAATTCTGTTAAGCAGTGATAAGCTCGGAGAAGTATCTATTATAAAAATATCCACTTCTTCATTTAATCCTTTTTCTCTTAAAAATCTATCTATGGCACTAGTTTGAAAATATCCTAATTGTTGACCGGCGGCTGCTTGAACATAAGCGGTGGCCAAATTATTTTCATATAAATTTAAATTGACATTTCCTTTTAATAGAAATAAATTTTTATTGTTTTTCGGTATGGGAATAAACGGAACACTCAAATCAATATCTCCCCCTCCTTCTATTACTCCTTTTAAAACATCGTAAATATCTTTTTCTGTTGAAGAAAAAAGATTGGCGTTAAATTTTTTATCTCCCAAAGTCAAACGCGATAAATTCCCTTGGGTATCCAAATCAACTAAAACCGTCTTATATCCTTTTTGGGCAAAAAATACAGCATAATTAAAAGCTAGGGTTGTTTTACCGACCCCACTTTTATTATTGGTAAACATTATTTTTTACTTTGAAAAAATTTCATATTAATATATCTCTATATCAACATAAAAAATATAAAAAATTAATACTTTAAATCTTTATAACCACTGGCAATACCATCGGTCTTCTCTTGGTAGCAGTGAATAAAAACTGCCCTATTTCATTTCTTATTTTATTCTTAATATAATCATCATCACTTGGAGTATTTTCGTTTTTATCTTTAACTATGAACTTTACCTTAGATCTAGTTTTTTCTATTAAATCACGATTTTCTTTCATATATATAAAACCGCGAGAAATAAGGTCGGGACTACCAATTAAAGCTCCTGTTTTAGAATCTATGGTTACAATAACTACTATCATACCATCTTCCGACATTACTCGACGATCACGTAACACAATAGCTGAAACATCACCTACACCTAAACCATCAACCATAACATAATCGCTTGGAATTTTTTCTTGAGTTAATTCTCCTAAAACTTCAAATTTTTTATTACCAATAATTTTACTACCCTTTTTAAACTCAACTACTTGTCCGTTATCAGCTACAAAAATATTTTCTTTAGCAATACCTACTTGTTCAGCTAAATCGGCATGAGCTTGAAGCATATAATGATTAGCTTCTATTGGCATAAAATATTGAGGACGAATTAAACGCATCATTAATTTTAAATCTTCTTGTTTAGCATGACCTCCAGCATGAATGTCCATCATTTTGTAGTTTATAATCTTAGCTCCCTGCCTTACTACCATATCCATTAAATTTTGAATGCTTCTTTCATTTCCTGGAATTACTGATGATGAAAAAATTACAGTATCACCAAGTTTTAAATGTACAACTCGATGTTCATTATTAACTACTCGAGCTAAAAAAGCATTATTTTCTCCCTGAGCGCCAGTACCAATAATAATTATCTTATCATCACGTAGACGTCCCAAATCTTTATCTTCAACTATTATTTTGGGATCAAATTTTAAATACCCTATTTGGTGAGCTACTTCTATATTATCATTTATACTACGACCTTGAAGTGAAATTCGACGACCATATTTTTTAGCTAAATCAAAAATCTTTT
>Ga0265294_10003430_pt1 | contig 20249 bp, 17 predicted proteins | sample MunlanPumphouse3_FD_192504 | JGI IMG/M metagenome (GOLD analysis project Ga0265294, IMG submission 192504) | Groundwater microbial communities from a municipal landfill in Southern Ontario, Canada - Pumphouse #3 | ecosystem: Environmental > Aquatic > Deep subsurface > Groundwater | place...
TAGGCACGGCAGGCCGGATCATTGGCGGTGTAACCGCCGTCGATTGTGCGCGGGTCCTCCCACAGCCGCGGAGCCACAAACTCCGCCACCAAGCCTTCGCCATCCAGCATAGCCTTCAGCTCCTTAGCGTGACTGCGCATAGCAGCATCATCCAGAGAGTTCATCTCAGGCACGGCATCATCATCATGGAGCTGTACGCCCTCATATCCGAGTTCACGAAACATCTTAAGCTTGCGCGCAAACGGAAGCGTCTCCCTGACAGTCGGGCCAAACACATCGGCACCTTCATGAATATTCCAGGGGCCAAACGAGAATTTGTAATTATTTTTCATCATAAAATAGTCTTTCGTTTATTGTTAAAGTTTCCACCCGTTGTGCATAGGGCGCACCAGCAGCTTATTGGCTGCATCGTTGCGATCAATGAATGCCAGTGGTCCTGCGCCGCAATCATCACCGCGTCGATATCCTTACGCGCAATAACTTCACGAAAATCAGTATAGCCCATGCAACCTTGATCGCCGTATTTACTGTTTACTATCTTCTGCGCCCGCTCGCGGTTGTCGCGGCGCACATCGCAGACCGCCACAACGCGACAATCATCTGATCCGAGGAAATCGCGCATGTTGCGGGTGCCCATGCCTCCGACACCTATGCATCCCATTACAATCCGCTCATTGGCTCCAAAGGCGGTAGCCGGTATAATAGTCGGCATGCCAATAGCCACGGCTGTTGCCGCTGTGCTTTTGATAAAACCTCTGCGATTAATTTGAATGTTCATAATTTACCTTTCTTGTTGTTAAAAACATCAGTGTTTCATAGGGGGTTTGTAAATTAATTTCTATTGCGATGCGGGTTCGAAGCGCACACCCCTCAGTGCGATCGTATCGAGCCGATAGGGTGAATCTCCAGCACACCATGCAATACTGCGCAGTAGTAGCAGACGAACCCAGGGATCATCAAAGACATACGTGTAATGTCCTGGAACGAAACCAAAAACACGTCCCTTGCCAAGTGTGTATGTCCAGAAAAGCGGTTGGGTTTCATATACCCCATATTCACCAGTGCGCTCCAGCGAACAGCCGATGTGTTTCACACTTGCGGTATCACTCGCCAACATAGGCAGCCAATATGGTTCATCGAAGAGCAAAATTTTGCCAGGCAGGTTACGGCAGATTGGGTGGGATGTGTCTGTGATCTCAATTGGCAGTAACCCATGGCGAAATTTTGAAAAGCCGCCGATGCCGACCAGTTCAGCCACTTCCTGATCCGCTTTCGGTTTGGTCCAGGTCGCCGAATGGATCAGCACCAGCCCTCCGCCGCGTTGGAGATATTTTTTGACCTGAAGCTTACGCTCTGCATTCCATTCAAGATAGCAAAAAGCCACAATCACATCGCTGTCGGCAAACTGTTGATCAGTGGGCCAGCCCCAGGCCTTTTCAGCTGTCACGCCCTGCGCGCCAGCTGCTATGCTGGGATCCTCAATAGCGGAGCCATGTAGATTGACCTGCGTCGCATTTGAGGCCTTGCTCCCACCCAGCAGCAGTGCCCAGCGCTCCTGCCAGAGAGGGTAATCATGCGAGCCATTACCAGCCGGACCATGATCCTTCTTATAAGCAAGCAAAACAACGCGCAGCGGTTTTATCGAACTCTCTTCATACACTAATGCACGTTCAACAAGTGATCTTTCTGGTGGAGGAATAGGGTTTGCTATGTTGAACGAAGCCATGCTAAATACTGTCAGCAGCAAGACGCAGAAAACATTATGGCTCGCGGTGCCTATTGGCTGATTAAAGCTTTTGATTGAGTACCTGTTAATCATTTATCCTCCAGTGCGCGGAGAATACCGCTTCATTTTCAGGCTGTAATTGACGATTGAAAACTGCCACTTCATCAATCTTTCCCTCAAAGTTAAATTGGTTATCACTGCGTCTGCCAACAAAAAGCTTTGAGCCAGCAGGTCGCGTCATTGATATTTCACCGCTGATTTCAGGCTGACTGGCGCCATCGAGACAAACGTTGACTTTTTTTCCAGACCGCACTAGCAGAACATGGTGCCACTGTTTAAACTTGATCTCAGAGGTGCCAGCAAGAATCTCTTTTTTTGTATTACCATTAAAGAAAACGAGTTTACCCTGATTAAAATCTATGCCACCGATGCCGAGATGATCGCCCTCTGATGAACCGTCTGCGCCGTATGATAAGCAATAACCGGTAACCGCTCTGACATCCGACGGCATTGCATTCCAAAACCAGAAAGAGACGCTGTAATGGTCCGCAAGTCCGGGAATTGTCGCGACCATGCGTCCGCCAGCCATGTGTACGGAGCGGTTGCCACGTTCGGTTATGCTGAAAGCATCACTCTTGGGGCCGGGCAGAAAGAGCGCGTATCCCGGATTTAGAACAGCGGAGTTGCCATTACCTGTTTGATCAGGAACAAGTCTTCCAGAGATGGTATCCATCGCCCAATACGCGGACGGACGGGCTTTCATAACACCGCTAACGTAGGCACCTTGTTTCTCAACCGGCTGTCGACGTGGCTGACCTGAAATCTGTTCGAGCAGAGTTAAAAGCGTTTCCATAATTCCCGGTTCGGCACCCACTTCCAACCCGGCGGTTCGCGCTGGCCATGTGGTGTATCCACCAAGTTCATGCTGCTCTGGAGGCGGGATGTAGCCAGCGGAACCATTGGCCAGCCCGATATTCATTGTCGGAGTGAATGGGCTTTGCAGCTTGATCTTCAACCCAGTGATGCCATAGACCTCGTTAGGTATCGCAGTGATGCCTAAGTCGCCGATACGCAGTGCTTGCAGCTTCAACTCCTCAGAGGGATTGTCACGAATCCACAAGACCTCGGTCGCAAGAACCTCTGCCTGGCTTTTCGGCAGCCCCTTGATTTCGTTAGTAACGGAGTTAGCCCATGCCTGTCTTTTTCTGTCTGGCATGCGGCGCTGAAAAGTGATCTTAACCTCTTCCATTGCCAAGGGACGACCAGCATCATCTTGGATTGACAGCACTGTCAGATCTGGATCAATCGGCCCAGCTGGCCCGGCTGTGGCGGAATTTACATGCCCAGGATGCATCATAGCACGCACAGAGACCTGCCCATATGGGTCGGTCGGCATTGTGTGCGGCAGGTATATCCAGCGTCGGCAATTGGTATAGTGCTCCGCATCAGTCACGGCCCAGGCAGCCTTGGCTGGCCGCACATTTTGCGCGGCCAGCGCAATGCTCTCGGCAATTTTCGGCCAGAGAAATGCTGTGTACTCCTGATCCACACCACACCCCAGCGCGCGCATCGCCGAAGGAGCACCGTGAGTATGTGTCGCACAGATCAATATTTGATCTACCCTAATACCTGTTTTGATTGAAGCCAGAGCTTTGGCCTGATCGCAAAGTTCACGATCCAGCATACAGCTGTCAACCACGCAGATCGCAATCCGTTCAGTACCGCTCTCCAGCACCAGACTACGGGCGTAAAGCGACTGCACAACCTTCGCCGCCTGAGCTTGTACAAAACTGCCGTTTCTCAATACTGGCAACACGAGGGGGTCGATATTCACAGCTGCAGCTCCGGCCCGGAAGCCCCGGCCAGAGCCAATCTTACTCTGATTGACACAGGATACTGCCAGACCAAGAAGCAGAACGGAAGCGATTAGCGTTTTCTTCAAAGTTTAATTCCTTCATGTAAGCTGTTTTACGCGAACTTTATATCAGAGGACGCAGATGTTCCAAGCTGTTGGCAGCCTGATCAGGGGTGCCGCACTCAACCGAGAAAACAATGTCGCGCGGACACTTTTCTTTAACAATCCTTACAATCCGCTCCCAGTCCAGCACTCCCTCACCGCAAGCGCAGCCGACTGGGGTGCCAGTGACCTTGCCGCGTTCAGCGTCAGAGTGGCTGATGGATATATCCTTAGCATGCAGATGCACCAGACGCGATGCCACGTGTTCAAGCCAGGCATAGACATCCTGTCCTGCCAGATAGGCGTTGCCAGTATCGAGGTTGATACCAATGGCCGGCGAGTCAACCAGATTGTAGATACGGTCAAGGCCCGCTGGGGTCATTGAATACTGAGAGTGCGGTTCAAGACCGATCTTGACATTGCGGCGCTCAGCCACAAACGCCGCTTCCTGCAGTGTGTATTTGATCAGGACAAAATCCTCTTCTTCGGTTGTCCACTTGGCTTTCTTGCCCTCATCGGTGTTGACAACCGGTATCCCGATCTCGCCCGCCACACGGATTGCCATCTTGATATACTCGCCATGCACCTCAGGACGGCAGAGCGGCCCGTGCGCCTGCAAACCGGAGATAATCAGGCCAGCCTCATCACACGCTTCCTTAATTCGGAAGGGGTCGTCAAACATTGAGACACTGTGAAAATAGCCTGCTTGACTCATCAGTTCGCGACCGAAGTGTACCATAGGTTCGATATATTTATAACCCATCTCCGCCGTAGCTTCGACAGCCCATTCGAAGGTTTTATCGCTGCTCCGTGAAAACTCCGTGTTCAAACCAATTTTAATTGCGCCCATCTTTTGATCCTCTCTTTTTGTTTTGTTTTTATCTTGTTACTAAATTGTCTGTCCCTCTTTGTAAAGCCGTCGCACTCAATCAACTGGTAAAAGTGAAAACACAATGCCACCGCATTTCAGCATATCATTTCCAAGCTCTTATATAATCTATGCAATCCTTGACATCCTTCTCAATCTCATTTGAAACCTGGTCAAACTCGACCCCGATATGTCCCTTGAACTGCTGACGTTTCAACTCCTGTAAAACCGCGGAGATATTGCCGATACCCTTGCCGTAAAGCACATCCGGGCTGCCGTATTTCGGTTCTTTGATGTCTTTTAGATGAATGGAAAAGACGCGTCCCTGTACTGTTCGCAAATAAGTTACTGGATCCATGCCTGAGCGGTAGATGTGGCCAGTGTCAACTGAAAACCCCATGCGCCTGTCGCGTCGCTCCATCAGCGCCATCAGATAAACAGGGTCCCAGTTGCGATAATTCGGGCGCTTTGCGTCTCTGGCGTGATTGTGAAAACACAATTGGATGTCAAATTCCTTGACCAGCTTTTCGATAAGGTCGAGTTTTTCCACTGGCGGTTCACCAGTCAAGCCGCGCAAGCCCAGTTTCTGGGCGAAAACAAAGAGTTTGCGCAGATCAGCCTCATCCTTGCCTAGATTGTCGTTGCTAAAATAGGCGTTGACCGCGCGCACACCGCACTCTGCCAGTTTAGCCTTCACTGTTGCGATCTGTTCGTCCGTCAGATTCTGGTTGAAAATTACATCTGGGTAGGCAGGCCCAAGTTTCTGCCAGAGAAAAAACTCAATAACCTCGCCGCCGCAGTCGCGCGTTTTTTCAATGGTCTCAAAAACGTTGAACTTTCGGAAAGAGTAGGCTGAAACCCCGATCTCCCATCCCTCAGCATTTTTTTCGGATGCAATGCTGCAATCCGCACAGAGTAGTGTAAAGGCCATGGCAGCCAAGATCAGATTTAATCGTTTCATAGGTTCACCTTTTTTTAAGTATTCTAATGTTGATATAGAGAACACATATAATTGTTAGTATGGCATATTGACTTATTCTCTGCCATTGCGTTTTTTCACATTCTTTGTGTGAAATTGGCCAAGCCTCATCAAAGCGGAAACGTGTAGGGTTGGCGGCACTTGTACGGCGTAGTTCCGATCTGAAAGCGGTATGTAGTTCACGCTTTAGCGTGTCTTCCGAACAGAGCACAGCCGTAATGAGAGTTGTTGCGCTTGCTCCCACTTAAACCATGGAAAAACCATTTATGGTTATTCGATAGACAAGCCCGCCGCGCGGCTGCAGGTGCGAAAAAACGGTGGGGTAACTAGGCGGTCAGCTGCATCGGAGTCGGGGTCGGTATCGGAATCGGGGTCGACCTAGTACGCTTTTCGATACCGATTCCGATACCGACCCCGACCCCGAGTTACAGACACGAAACTGCGACAAAATGGCGAGTTATAGGCAAGATACGAATGTGCTGAATAACGCGTACGTCCCTGGGAACGCCGACGTCCCCGTCGGCATCGCTGAGAACAAAGCCGACGAGGACGTCGGCGCTCCCAGGACAACCAACACCGTGATTATCAGTTGAAGATAACGGCGGCGATGCTGGTGGACGATTAAAGTCCACGCTTTAAAAAATCGTCAACCAGCATCGTCGCCGTTATCGTAAACCAGAGGCGAAGCCGGCCTAGACAAGGTTCGAGACAAGGATTGAGATTAGGATTGAGATTAGGATGTGCCTCCCTCCTGATCACAGTCCTAATCATAATCCTAATCAAACAGCGGTGATCAGGGATGGGCGAAAGAGATGAGGATTGAGATGAGTATTAAGACAAGGATGTGCCCCATCTTAATCACAATCCTAATCGCAATCTTAATCAAAAAACGATGGTTTTCATCTAATGTGCTGCCAGTAATATATCACAAAAAAACCGAAGTTATAGGCAAGCCCGCCGCTGGTTGTTCTGGGAGCGCCGCATACGCAATCAGCGGGCACGCTGACGATATTCCCCTGGGGTTTGCCCATACGTTACGCGGAAAACATTGGATAAATATTGAGCATGGCAAAAGCCGACGCGTTTTGCGATATTCTCGAGCGACATATCCGTGGCTGCCAGCAGGTGACATGCGGCATTAAGCTGCACACGCAGAATCTCTGCATGAACCGAACGACCGATAACCTTTTTGAAGTGACTGTCCAGCGTAGAGCGCGACACCCCTATCCCCTGCGCCACCTGAGAGACACTTAACCCGCCAACCGCATTTTTACGAATAAAGATCAGCGCGTTCGAGATCACACTATTGTCGGTGGCGACCATATCTGTTGACCCTCTTTCCACAATCTTAACCGGCGCTACCAGCAGATTCACGAGTTTTTTTTCTCGGCCATCCATCAACCGATCCAGTAGCTTGGCAGCACTGTAACCAATCTCCTCCGTGCCTTGAATGATACTTGAGAGTGATGGTGTCGCAAGCTCGCAGATCAGCTCATCGTTATCAACCCCCAGCAAAGCGACATCATCAGGAATTGGCACCCCGTAGCATCGGCAGGCTTCAAGTATATGCCGTGCGCGTGTGTCGTTAGCCGCAAATATCCCAACCGGCTTGGGTAAAGAATTTATCCAGTTGAAAATCGCCTCCTGCAGTTGCTCCCAGCTTTGTGAAGATTTGTACCGGCCTTTAAAGATAGAGCACTTATAACCATCCTGAACAAGCCGTTCCACAAAGCTTTCCCGTCGCTCCTGGTTCCAAGGATCAATAGTTCGTTCCACAATTCCACAGTAACCGAAGCTCTTCAACCGAAAATTAATCAGATACTCGGCAGCCATGACCGCGATCTTGCGGTTGTCGGTGCCGACAGTCGAGAGTTTCAACTTCAAAGGCGAGTCAGATTTGATGCCGCCAATGCCGACCACCGGTATTGCCAGATCCTTTATCTGCTGCGGAATACGTTGGTCGTCCATGTCCGCAATTACACCATCGAAATGGCCTCGTTTGAAATTTGGAATCTTAGCTCCGGGGTCATCCTCAAGAAAAACACTCCATTTGCCGGATTCAAGGACAAAACGGGTGACACCTTCGATAACCTTGCGGTCAAAGCGTTTGTTTAAACTCAACACTAAAGCGACATGCTTAACATTGGAATTGGCGGATTTATGTTTTTTCATCTCCTGTACCTCGCGTTTACATAATAAACGTTGAGCACTTATCAAAAATCTCTGGCACTAATAGGATTTGGGCGAGCGGTTTGTACGGGAGAGCAGGTAGTTGGCTGCGGGATCGCCGATAACTTTTTCTGCTACACTGTCCCAGTTCAATTTTCGTTTCAGACGGAAGGAGGCCAGTGCCAAATGCAGGGGCAAGGTCATCTTGCGTGCATAGGGCAGGTTGCTCTCAGGTAGCCCGCGGCTTTTAACTGCGTCCAGGAAGTTGCGCTGGTGGCCAGGGGAACGCGGCATTGTGACCGGCACATCGGGCAGATCAGCGAGGACCTCTTTGCCAATGCGAATCGTACAGGTTTTATAATCACAGGTCAGCGTCCCTTTCTCCCCTTCAAAATGGGCGCCGATCGACATGCCCTCAGCACCTGGCACCTGCGGCGGCTTGGTTGTCCAGTACACATCAAGATCTTTGAACCGGAAGTCAACATCAATCCAATTCGGCGTATCAGCAATACCATCGGAGGGAATTTCACCGCGCGCATCAATGGTTGTCAGACCCGTGGGCTGCAGCGCCATGAACATCACATCAGCGATGTGACACCAGAAGTCGGCAAACACACCGCCTGAATAATCAAAGAAAGAACGGAAGCTGCCGTGGCAGCGAACCCGTGTGTAATCAACATAGGGCGCTGGGCCCAGCCACAAATTCCAATCCAGCGTGGATGGCGGCGTCTCGTTAGCAGGAAACCCCAGCCCCCTTGTACCGCCTGTTTTCCACAGGCGTACAGTGCTGATTTTTCCCAGCGCCCCAGAGCGGATAATCTCGGCAACGCGATGATAGTTGTCGCCAGCGTGGATATACGTTCCAAGCTGAAACACAGCTTTATGGCGCAACATGGATTGCTCCATGAGCTGACCTTCGCGCAGCGTGTAGGAGAGCGGTTTTTCTCCATACACATCCTTGCCTGATTCAAATGCCATCATCGCAATCAGGGCATGCCAATGATCTGGGGTCGCACAGGTCACCACGTCAATATCCTTACGGTCAAAGACACGACGGAAATCTGTGTATATCTCAGGTTTAAGCTCTGGTTTGCGCGCGACCAAGTTCTTCGCACTATCCGCAAGGCGTACGCTGTCAACATCACACAAAGCCACGATCTCTGCATCAGGAAAATCCGAAAACCATCTAATATGTCCCTTGCCCATGTTACCAGTGCCAATGTGCGCCACCCTGATCCGTTCACTGGGCGGTGCTTTGGTTTGTGAGCGGGCGAGTAGTGGAGAGGCGAGCAACGCTGCGCCTGACTGTTGTAAAAAACTTCTGCGTCCTATTATCTGCTTCATCTTTGCTCCCCTGATATTCAAAAAATTTAAAACTTAACACGGGCATTGTTTGCCTGTCTGCGTGCTATGCACAGACATTAACGTAGCATGCCAACCGCCAACCGCCAACTGTAAACTGTAGACTGTAGACTGTAAACTGTCTAGCTGATCAAGCCCTGCAGCCATCTCAAATACACGGTCGTGGTCTCAGCTAGCTGAGCACTGAGCGCAGCCTTCAACTCTTGCGCTACCGCTGCACGTATCCCTTCCGCCTGCTGCGGCGCGCTTGCTGCAGCCACAATATCGAACAGTGCTTGCTTTGCCACGCTGCGCGGCATTACCTCGCCTCCATCCATTGTTTGAGCGAGTTTTCCGACCATAACAGCTCCAAGTACTACAGCTGCCTCACGGGCCTGCACCCTAAAGCGTGCATCTGCATGCGAAAAGCCTTTCAGCACATACGCTGGATCAGCATCCAGATTACTGATCTCGACCTTACGGAACTTTGCAAACTCGCCTGCTTTACCGTGGTTGGATTGAAAACCGATGGCACCTGACACCAGTTTTTTGTTGAGCTTTGCCACCTTGATGGTGTCGGCAACCGTCGTGAGCTGGCCATTCACCGATACCTCAATCGCCGTGCGATCACAGCGGATCTCCATGCTGTGCCAAATTCCTGTTGTCTCATCCGGTCGCTTGGTCACCGCCACATAGCCATACAGCGACCCAGTACAATGCAGGTCATCGCGATACGGTGTCCATGGAGCCAGCAACTGTACCTCCACGCCGCTGGCCCAAGGGTTTTTGGGATCGCAGCGAATCAGCACCCCGCTGTTGCCCACCTTTGAAAGCAGGAACTCAAAGCGAAACACATAGTTCCCAAAACGCTCGACTGTAAATAGATCGCTGCCCCCAGTACCCCGCGTTTCGATCACACCATCCACAACAGCAAAGGCTGGTGGCTTGCCAGGCAACATTGTCCAGCCGGTCAAATCTTGTCCATTAAAGAGCGATATTACTTTCATCATTTCCTTTTTTTTGTTTTTAAACCCGCAACTTTTACTGGCAAGCCTGCTAGCTCACGGCTTTCCGCACGGCGGAACCCATTGATAGCCAGCCGACCATCCGCATACGCACTGACCAGGGCATAGGCGCTGTTCTCGGCACCTGAACCCTCAATCACCGCCTTCAGTGTATAATAGTGGATCCCGGAGAGGCTCCGATAGCCTCCTATGTGATGGTGACCTTGAAAGACCGCACGTACCCGCCCGCTCGCCTCCAGCACGCTACGTACAGCTGCCGCGTTGCGCACATAAACTGCGCCCTCATCCGCATCCAGCCGCTGATGAATAAAGACTACCACTGGTCGCGGCCCAGCTGCTGCGAGATCTTGCGCCAGCCAAGCCAGCTCATGTTGCGGCACGTAGGCCTCGGTCCAATTGAAATTTCCTGAATCGTAGTTTGTGCCGTCAGCTAAGTAGTTAGCATCCAGCACCACAAAATGAAACCCCTGCTTGTCAAAGGAGTAATATGTACGCTCAGATGAAATCCCTGTATTCTCAATCGCGCTTTGGAACTGCGCCTTGGAGATTCGATCCATGTCGTGGTTGCCAAGCACATGATATCGGGGCCCTTTAAACCCTGCATAAACCTGCTCAATATCGCGCAAATACCCCAAGGTCGTTTCGGCTGTTGCACCTTGATCTTTGAAGTCACCTAGCTCAATCATGAAGCCAGCGCGCTCCGCATTCATGGCTGCAACACACTCTGCCAACTTACCCTCTGATTCACGGTAATACCTTCTGCCCGCTGAAGCAATATCCGCATAGTGGCAATCAGTCACGATACCAAATGCTAACAGCGGAGTACCGCCCTCTTCAGCGCACATCCGCATGGGCATAGCCCCCAGAAAAGCCGCGCTCCCTGCCAAAAAGTTCCTGCGTCTAAGCACTGTAATGCCTCCCCTTTACTTGCCAATCGTCTGTTCCGTATTGATACCGGGTACCCCTGAAATGTTCGAGATAGCGTCCGCTTTTATAAGCAACGCTATTTGTCTTGTAAAAAGTTGAACTTTAGAGAGAAAAGGCGGCAAAGTCAATCCAAAACAAACGGCATTGCATTTTTAAGACAAGAAAATGTGGGGTAAAAAAATTAGGCAGCGTTATTTTTTGAGGTAAAAAATGTTGAGGTAAAAAATGTTGGTAGCAGTCTTCGCACATAATTAGAATTGCTGTGTGTGATTACAGCTGTTTGACATTTGGTTTTAATTCTGTATAATTTTGTGTGTTTGCAGAGGAGGTTTTGTATGCCAGTTATTTCAAGGTTTTATGGAGTTTTGATTAAAATGTATTTCAAGGAGCACGGTATAGCTCATTTTCACGCTATATATGGTGAGTTCAATCAGAGCTATTGCGCATGTGGAAGGAACAGGAGTTTAAGCAAGTTCGTGCTGACAGCATGGGATATGGAGTTGTATGGAATGATGATCTTGACCTTAGCGAATCCGAGCCATGGATTAATGGGCGGACTGAATAAAATATGAGACCGTTGAACCTATTACAAATCATTTCAAATGACTTACCCTGATACATCACAAAGCTGCGTGGAAATGCAGAAGCAGGTCAGCTTAGCGAGATGATCAAAGCTATACCCACAAACAATATTCACAACGACCTTCGAATACAAATACTCAAGTTTTCGGACGAAATTACTATTCCTGAATCTGAGGACCCATATGACATTTTACCTGTTGCGGAAGGTCTCGTAGACTTCTGGGATTATGCCGAAAGCATCCTTGGCGTGCAGATGCACCAGACGTGGTGCCACGTGTTCAAGCCAGGCATAGACATCCTGTCCTGCCAGATAGGCGTTGCCAGTATCGAGGTTGATACCAATGGCCGGCGAGTCAACCAAATTGTAGATGCGATCAAGGCCCGCTGGAGTCATGGAGTACTGAGAGTGCGGCTCAAGACCAATCTTGACATTGCGACGCTCAGCCACAAACGCCGCTTCCTGCAGTGTGTATTTGATCAGGACAAAATCCCCTTCCTCGGTTGTCCACTTGGCCTTCTTGCCCTCATCGGTGCTGACAACCGGTATCCCGATCTCGCCCGCCACACGAATTGCCATTTTGATATACTCACCATGCACCTCAGGACGACAGAGCGGACCGTGAGCCTGCAGAGCGGAGATAGTCAGCCCTGCCGCATCACAAGCTTCCTTAATGCGGAAGGGGTCATCAAACATTGAGACACTGTGAAAATAGCCTGCTTAACTCATCAGTTCACGTCCGAAGTGTACCATCGGTTCGATATATTTATAACCCATCTCCGCCGTAGCTTCGACAGCCCATTCGAAGGTTTTATCGCTACTACGTGAAAACTCCGTGTTCAAACCAATTTTAATTGCCCCCATCTTTTGATCCTCTCTTTTTGTTTTGTTAAAAAATCAACAACAAACGGCTGCTGCGTAAGGTTTGTTGTCCAGCCTTTCGTTTTAAGAGGCGTTTTAAGCTGTGATGATATCCAGCATGTTCAGACCATCAAAGGGGATGTCAGGGGGCTTTGCTCCAGCCAGAGCGGCGAAGGTCGGCATCAGGTCAATGGAGCAGAAGAATTGGTCGGAGGTAGTGCCAGTCGCTATGCGTCCCGGCATTTTCATGATACAGGCGCAGCGGGAACCGCCGTCAAAGCTGATGCCCTCGACCTCGCGATACGGTGCTTTGAACGCATGATCACTATAGCTGATCCATGGACCATTATCAGAGGTGAAGAACACCAGCGTGTTGTCCTCCACGCCGCTCTCCCGTAGGGCAGCCATGATCCGCCCCATTGACCAGTCAAGCTCCATCATCACGTCGGCATAGAGTCCTTCGCCGGTTTTACCCTTGAATTCCCTGCTGACAGAGAGCGGCGCATGCGGCATGTTATGCGCTATATAGAGAAAAAAAGGGTTCTCCTGATGGCGCTTGATAAAGTCGACCGCATGCTCGGTATGCCACTTGCTAAAGATGGCGGAGGTGTAGCCTTGTGACTTGAGGATCTGGACGATAGTGGGACATTGGGGATCCATCTCGCTTGCAGAGGGCCTAATTGCCCCAACGGGTTTGCTCCTTTCGGGGTAGCGTCCGTTTAGCAAAGCGTCGTGCGAAGCGAAGCAGTTCGCCCGCGGTATATGAAAGTTGGTGAAGTGGCATCCCTCTGCCGTCAGTTTGCTGATATTTGGGGTGGGATAGGCGGTGTTGCCGAACGGGCGAAAATCCGCAAAATCGGAGTCACCCAGAAAGATTACGACAATATTCGGTTGCTTCCGGTTTTTGTCCGCAGCAAAGCTTGGTGCTGCGAATGACGCGGTGATCCCGAGTATGGTTGTTCGCATGAAAGATCTTCTGGTTGCTGGATGAGTCATAACGCTCCTTACATTTACTTCTGCTATATGATATCGAATGCGGTCGTTTTCCGCAACCAAATTGGATTGCATATTACAAATGGAAGAGAACCTGTAACCCAAAGAACTCTGGACTTTGCCGCTGCGGAAGTGATATGCTTCAAAACATATTGGGGTAGTTTATACCCTGTGAACGGTTACGAATTATTTAAGGAGATGAGCTATGCGCGAAAATGCGAAGAAAACTAAGAAAACGTTACATCGTAATGAATTGCGTGCCATGCTTGGGCATGGAGCGAAGATAAAAGGAGTGTTTTCCTTTTTATTGTTATTGTGTTCAATGGCTCTGATGACTCCACGAACATCCAGCGCCGCCAACCTTGTGATTGCAGATAAGGGAATTAGCTCTTACCAGATTGTGATACCTGATAAGGCCGTGGATGAGGTGGTGGATCGCTGGCTGATGGCAACTGCTAAACTGATGCAGACAGCGTTTCATAAAAATGGCTTTGAGATCTCCGTCCTTCGTGAGTCTGCTATGGCAGCTGATAAACCCAGTATTTATTTAGGCGCGACAAAGTTTGCCGCAAAGAACGGGATAGAGGTCAAAACCGATGACTGGAGTTATGTCTGGAAGACGGTGGGGCGTGATTTGGTGATCGTTGGCAGTGATCGTAAAGACCCTGATCATTGGAGCAGCAGCAGAGGCCACAAGATACAACTCGCGCTGCTTGGATCGGTGAAGGGCGCCCTTGATTTTATGCGTGAATATGCTGGGGCGCGGTTTCTTTTTAACAACAACGTGGATATGAGAAACCCTGAAGTATTCGGCAAAGGCGAAGATTTGCCGTTTGATACACGAAGTATCGCCTTTGTGCCAGTGCGACATATCACGGTCTCGTCAGATCTGGATTTGCGAAAGACGCCGCCGTTGAAATCAAGGAGCACTGGTTCCAATAACCTAGAGAATTTTTACATGATCGCAAACAACTACTTTCCGGCGATGTCCTCAACCTCCACTCTCCTCTCTTCCGTCAGATGGAGCAAGGTCATTTCTGTGGCTAAATACGGCGAAACCCACCCGGAATATTTTGCGCTGTTGCCAAACGGCAAACGCGCCGGCGAACGGACGATAGATTATAATCCAGTCAATTACGTCGGCGAGACAGCCTTAGACGTCACTGATCCTGATGTTTTGAACCTGATGTTCCTGGCGGCGGAAGAACAGATCAAGAAAGGCGTCAAAATCCTGATCATTTCACCGCTGGATGGGTATCTTTTAGATCGTTGCAATTGCGATAGATGCAATGCATTCTTTGGGCTGCCTGCCACAACCTATGAAGAGTCCATGGTCAGAGGGGCATCGGGTAAGTTATGGCAAATTTATTTTTCAATTGCAGAACGCATTCAAAAAAAATATCCTGATGTTAAGATTGTTGTCTGGGATTATCAAGACACCCCGCTCCACTCTAATTCTGTACAGCAGTTCCCGACAAATGTGATGCCGCAGTTTCAATTTGGCACACCACAGATATTTGACAACTTAAAGGGTGTTGATATCCCCGCGGGAATAGTTGGATTGGAAGAGACTTTCACCGCATTTGGAGTAGGCGGCCCTTATGCCCCGGAACATACGCCCGAATACGCGGCGCTGGTAGCACAAGCCATGGTGCGGCACAAGGTGCAATGGACAGCGAGAGACGGTTCTCTCAAGGTGTGGGGCTTGCAGTCGCCTGTTTATTATGTTTATGGACGTATGCTGGATGATGCGACAGCGGATTACAAGGATATTGAGAAGGAGTTTTATACAGCGGCGTTTGGCGAAGTGACGCCACAAATGACAGGGTTTTTTGATCTCTTGCATAAACAAATTGATCTCTACTCTGATTTCTTTGGACTGTATCAGCCCGCCTGGACCACTAGCGCGATTGGGCGATATGGCCGTTACCGCGATAATAAATGGCATCATCAAAGCATCTACACTGTGGAGTTTGTGGACAAAGCCAATGCACTGTTAGCCACTGCCGAGCAAAAGGCGAAAGATCCCGATGTGAAAGCGCGGCTTTATTTGATTCGCCTTGAGTTCGATTATCTCAGCAATCTCGGCAAGATCCTTTATCTGCAGGATGCCTGGACAATCCATCCCTCACCGGAATCTTTAAAAGTGCTTTTAGATGCGGTAGACGCCTGGCACGCCCAAATAAAGACTTTGTCGGAAGGCATTAGTAATAGCCGCATGCAACTCTTGAAAGAGTGGCCCGAAATGCGACCTTTCAATGGCGACACGTATCACGATGTTGCACTGCAACATAGTTTTTATCAGAATGGTAACTGGCAGCGGACAGCTATCGGTTGGGATACGGCAGCAGTTCGTGCCGGCGCTCTCACAGCTTCAACGGCGCAGGTAAACTCTGCAACTGCCATCCCTGATATCACTTCGGCTGTTTGGGATCATGTGCCAACTGGAATATTACGCTCAGGCATACCTCGTAATGTTTCACGCACAACGCTTAAAACACTTCATGATCAAAACAATCTTTATGTGCGCGTAGACAGCCGTATTAATGTCGGATCGAGCGCCCGCAGCGCAACTAAAGTTCTCGAAGACCTGGTGCAGCCAAAATCTGAGAGCGATGTATTCCAGCAGGAATATGTGGAAATATCGATTCAACCCAAGGCAGGTGGCACAACCTATCGGTTTGCAGTCAATCCTTTGGCGGGATTGCGGTATGACGCCGTGATGAAACCCAAAGAAGATACCTCCTGGAATGGAGGCTGGAAATTTATATATCAAATTAATTCGGTGAAAGATGATGACAGCCAAGGGTATCCCAATTGGACAGCATGGTTTCAAATTCCGTTCTCCGACTTGGAAATCGCAGCGCCTGCGAAGGGTGAGGTCTGGAAATTAAACGTCACACGCCGGGGCATGCAAGGAGAAGGAGTGCTGGGGTGGCGCGGTGAGGCGCATATCTCACCATAAAGGCACAAGGAGTATAGGAATAATTTTTTCAGCTTGCACAGGTTCTCAATCTGCCGCTACACTCAAGAAATCTGAAGTTAAGCAAGGCAAGCAAGGGCTTCGCAAGCCGCAGTTGTCCGCCAGTCAACCAAGAAACACATTGTCCGAGGTCACGGCCCTCGGCTACAGTGCTGTGCAAGCTGTAAGGCGTGCGTGGTTAAGTGATATGCAAGTCACAGCTGTAGGGCGCGGGCCATGAACGCGCCGCAAAGCGAAATAATAGTAATATGCGAGCTGTGTAAAATAATTTTCAAAAGAGACTTGACCTTTCTCGCCCTCTCATATATCATTTTTTCTATTATAATATGTCGTTGAATAACTTCGGCGCGTTTCTTCGCATCGGACAACAGAAGGAGACAGGCAACATGAAAATAAAGAAAGTTTTGATTGTAATGATGGCAGTGTTTGTGTCAATGGGCGCTATTGCGGCTGATCCGGCAATCAGCGGTGTAATGGTTCAACAGCGCTGGCCCTGGAGCCGGCACCTACTCAAATCATATGAATGAACTGAGTTGGTGGAAATATAACAGCGGAAATACTACACATCCGGTGGGGGAGAAAGTGCCGAACGCGTGGGGGCTGTACGACATGCATGGTAACGTGAGAGAGTGGGCTCTAAACTGGTACGGAGCTGCGCTGGTAGGCGGGGCTGTTGATCCGGAGGGGGCGGAATTGGGCACTAGGCGTGTGGTGCGGGGCGGTGGCTATGATGTTGACTCAGATGGCTGCAGTTCGACGATCCGTTACAATGATCCGCCGATTTACACTGCGCATAACTTGGGTTTGCGTCTCGTGATGACCCTGCCATAGTGCGTTAATTAATGAAAAAGGGAAAACATGTTGGGTAAAATTATTCTCCTGTGTCTTGTGGCGGTGGCATCGGTCGCAGTAAACGCGGCGGATCTTGTCATCGCTGAAAATGGTAAGAGTGATTACCAGATCGTGATTCCGAACAAAGGCGCGGACGAAATAGTTGACCATTGGTTGCTGTTGACAGCTAAACTGATGGAGGCGGCTTTCCGCACGAACGGATTTGAGGTCGCAGTCGTCCGCGAGTCCGCCAGGGCACCGGAGAAGCCCGGCATCTATCTCGGCGCAACCGAGCTTGCAAAAAAAAGCGGCATAAAGGTCGAACAGTACGATGACTGGACGTATTACCAGAAGGTCGTTGGCAAGGATCTTATCATAGTTGGAAACGACAGGAAGGATCCGATCAACACCCCGCTGGCGCTGCTCGGCACGGTTAAGGGTGTCTGCGACTTTCTGCGCGAATATGTCGGGGTGCGTTTTCTTTTCGTCAATCTGGCACAGGATAAACTCATTAAGAGCAACGGTGCTCCTGATGAAAACAGTAGCCTCGCGATTGACACGCGGAGCATTGCCTTTCTGCCCGTGCCGCGAATCGCGGTATCGGCGGACCTCGACCTGCGGAAGACGCCGATGTTGCGCGCTTGCGCTGACGGACAACACGAGACGTTTTTTTATATCGCGAATAATTTTTTCCCGCTGTTAAGCTCCATTCAGGGGAGTACCACTATCCAGTGGGTGAAAATTATCCCGCGCACCAAATACGCAGCAAGTCACCCTGATTACTTCGCCCTGCTGTCGGATGGGAAACGTTCTTTCGAACATCCGGTGACGACCGCCGAGGCCGGGGAGGAAATGCACTGCCCGACGCATCCCGAGGTTCAAGAACTGATGGCCCGGGGTATTGAAAAACTGATCCAGGGGGGCGATAAAACAATTATGGTCATGCCGCCGGACTCTTTCCGTCTCTGCCGCTGCAACTGCGAACGCTGCAACAGCTTCTTCGGCATGAAGGCGCAGACCACGGAGCAGTACTATGCCCGGGGTAAGTCCGGCAAGCTCTGGCAGGCGTATTTTGCGATTGCGGAACGTGTGCGCCTGAAGCATCCCGAGGCGCGGATCGTGCTCTGGGACTATCAGGATACTCCGATCGAGTCGATCTCGGAGTTCCCGGCGAACGTTATTCCCAAACTTCAATTCGGCAAGCAGGATGATTTCGCCAAGCTGGACGGTATTCGGATCCCCGCAGGGATCTGCGGCCTGGAGGAGACCTTCACCGGATTTGGGATGGGCGGACGATACCTGCCGGAGCGCACGCCCGAGTACATCGCCGGCCTTGTGCCGTGCATGGCGCGTCACAACATGCAGTGGACCACGCGCGATGGCGCGATCGGCAACGTACGCGGACTGCAGGCACCGGCCTATTACGTCTATGGCCGCATGTTGGACGATCCCTCCGCTGACTGGAAGGACATCTACAATGAGTTCTGTACAGCTGCCTTCGGCGACGTCGCGCCGACCATGAAGCAGTTCTATGATCAGCTGCATGAGCAGATCGCGCTTTACTCTGACTTTTTCGGCGTCTTTATGCCAGCCTGGAAGGTCAGTCGTACCCGCTATCGGGGTAATAAGTGGAATGTGATGAGCATGTATCCGCCTGAGTACTGTGCAGCCGCGGAAGCGCAGCTCGCCTCGGCCGAACGCCGGACAAATGATCCGGACGTGATAGCGCGGCTTAGCCTGTTGCGGATCGAGTTCGATTATCTCAGCAACCTGTCACGTATCTTTTATCTGCATAGCGCCTGGCTACTGAACCGCTCGCCGGAATTCTTCCATCCGCTGCTGGATGCGATTGACGTCTGGCATGCTGAGCTGCGGCGCCTCTCAGGAGAGGACGAACGCAGCGCGTTCAAGCCCCTCGACGACTGGCCGGAAATGCGGCCTTTCAGCGGGCATTGGTACAGCCATGCGGCGCTGATGCAGAAAAGTTATCAGCAACAATGGAACACAACATGTCTAAACTGGGATACTGCGGCAATCCATGCCGGCGTCCTTGAAAACGAACATCGCCTGCTGGTGCCGGTCGCTGAGGAGGCACCGGGCCTTGATGCCATCGCCTGGGAGCAGGCGCCCGAACAAGTACTATGTGTCATAGGCGATATGCCGTTTCGGACCGTACGGACGACGTTCAAGGCGCTCCGCGACCACAACCATCTTTATATCCGCGTGGACTGCCTGAATCCCTCCGAACACCCGGAAGATCTCCCGGAAGCCAAAGATGAACGCGGCGTCTTCAAGCAGGAGCATGTTGAATTGGGCATACAGCCTTCGACAGGCGGCACGATTTACCGGCTGGCAGCCAATCCGACGGACGGAGTGCGTTATGGTGCGGCTTGGACGCTTAATGCGCAGAACCAACCAACTGAGGACATCGCGTGGAATGGCAAATGGGAGTTCGCCTTCCAGACAACCGGAAAAAAAGGTCCTTGGAGCCGCTCCGGTCGCACCTGGACGGCGTGGTTCAGGATTCCGTTCGCTGAACTAGGTGGCGCGGTGCCCGCGGCCGGTGCGAGCTGGGGTTTCAATGCTGCTCGCAGGCGCATCAACCCCAGCGTCAACCAATATTTGCTGTGGCGCGACGCTCCGTCCGTCACGGACCCACAAAAGCTCGGTATGCTCGTGTTTTGACGCTGATTGTTGCGTCTGCCCGATTCGTCGGCCATTCGCACCCGCTGTACTATTATCATTCATATTCGTGTTTTTTATGCACGCTTTTTATCTCTCACAGAGGCACAGAGAACCTAGCGCAGCATAGCTGCAACCAATTCTTTATCTCTCACAGAGGCACAGAGTTCTCAGAATTGTTTCAGAGTTTCCACCAGCAAAGACTCAAAGTCGTAAAGTTCGTGCTCGACGTTCCCAGTTTTCCACATTTTTCACCTCTAAGATTTTTCACCTTAAAATATTCTCTCAGTGCTGCGAAAAGTTCAGCTACTCTCTGTGTTCTCTGTG
>Ga0265294_10003432_pt1 | contig 20244 bp, 23 predicted proteins | sample MunlanPumphouse3_FD_192504 | JGI IMG/M metagenome (GOLD analysis project Ga0265294, IMG submission 192504) | Groundwater microbial communities from a municipal landfill in Southern Ontario, Canada - Pumphouse #3 | ecosystem: Environmental > Aquatic > Deep subsurface > Groundwater | place...
TTATAAATTCACTTCGAGAACTACAGGTTAGCACAGACCCCGTTTTTTGCAATTATCCCTCATAAGCACGCGACCGGACCAGTGACCCTGCCCCACTGCATTACCCACCCCACCCCCATCCACTAGAGACCAAGATCGCCATAACCAAGGGCGGGCCACACGGCCCGCCCTTAGATTTTCTCCATGCTTTACACTCTTAAACCAGCGCTTCAGTAATCCTAACTCTATTTCGATCCTTGGCTCCTAGGGAACTTACGACCTTCTCGCACTCCCGTCTAGCAAGTACTACACGATTTCGTCTGCCCTGCTTGAAAGCAACAGGCACGACAAGAAACGGTCTTTGCTCACTAAACAGCCCTCCAAAACCATGGTCACCCAGAGCTATTTCGATTGTCATCTCAAGTTCTGACATGGCATAGTCAGGATCAAAATCTAGGTATCGCCGCGATATTATGAAACCGGCTGGCAGATCAACCTGCGACCAATCAAACAAACCAGTATCATCATAATAAGCAACTCTTTCGTGATGGAAACCGTCTTCTCCTTTATTTTTGATCTTTTCAGCTCTCGCTCCAACCCGTCCAGCCAACTTCTCGGCAAACATCCTAGCATTGCTATCCACTTTCCCACCGTTTTGCTCGCTCCAAACAAATGCCGCTCCACAGTCAGAATGCCAAGTAATAACTTCCACATTCCTTCGCGCCGATCTTACTGAACGGACAAACTTTTCAGCACCGTTCAAGCCAAGTAGAATACCCGATCCGGCCAGATGTATCCCACCCGGAGTTCTTCCGTCAATACACCTAACACTTCCGTCAGCTAGACAGATTGCCTTCTTCCACAACTTCTGGGCACGCAGACAATCTCCCAACCCCATACTCAAAAAAGCATCAAATCGTAAATTGCCAGCGTCCCACATTTTTTGCTTCTTGGCCTGACTCATTACTTCCTCCGTAAAATATTATTTCAACAAACAAAAAAAAGCGCCTGGGCTAATTTATAAATTATCACTACTACAGCCAACCAATATCAAAATTCTTCAAAAGAATAAAGTTGCTCAAATGACTTTCTGGTTTTTGGCAAAGCCTTATGATCAGGATAACCAAGAGGCATAACAATCATCGCTTTTGAATCTTGTGGCGCGCTTACAATGTCTCTAATTTTCGTCTCGTCTTTAATAGAACCAATCCAGCACGTCCCCAATCCCAGCCCAACCGCCGATAAAGCGATATGATCAAAAATTATAGCCATATCAACCGGCCAATATCCGCTAGAAGAATCGGGAGCTATACCAACCAAAACTACTGGTGCTTGGGAGACAAAAACCATTCCTGTGATTTGCGCCAATAAATCCTTCTTCTTCTGATCTTTAACGATCACGATTTTATAATTTTGTAAGTTATGGGCCGAAGGAGCTAGGCGAGCTGCTTGCAAAATTTTATCCAAATCACCATCCGGAATATCCTTTTTTTTATACTTTCTGACACTGTAACGAGCTCCAATTGTTTTTATTACATCCATATCCTTATATTAACAAATTTTTATCTAAATTGAAGAGTTATCCCTAATCAGTTTAGAATATAGGATGGCACTCTTTCTAAAAGTTCTTTTTTTGCTTTTGCGATCTATTTTGACCAAACCAAACTTTGGCCAATATCCCTTATCCCATTCGAAATTATCAATAAATGACCAATGGAGATATCCCGCAATTTTAACTTTTTCTTTTTTGGCTTTTTTGATTGCCTCTACCGATTTTTTCATAAACCAACCACGATATTTATCTAGGCTATCAGCTAAACCATTTTCGGTTATAATAACAGACAAATTATACTTTTTAAAATCAATCAATATGTTATAAATAGACTCCGGCTTAAGTTCCCACCCAAGATCGGATATTTTTCTATTGTCATTTTTAATTCTCCCCCAATCAATCTTGTTATGAAAATAAAAATTAAGACCGATAAAGTCCAACTTGTCTTTGACACTTTTTATGAAGTTGTCATTCCAAAAATACGAATAAAGACGGCAAAAAAGCTTATTGTAAAACTTACCATTGTATGGCTCGAAATAACAAGCATTGTGCGCAAACGAAACATTAGCCACAGGCTGGTTTTTTTTAATTTTTTTATAAGACAGACAATGAGCTATTTTTAAGTTTTGATAAACACTGTAGGCCAAAAAAGGATTTCTTACTTGAGGTGGCCAATGCCCGTAAAGAAAAGATTGACTTGCATAGACATTAGGTTCGTTGATAGTTAAAAAATAATTGACCTTCTTAAGAGACTTAGAGACAACCTCGCAATATCTCCCGAATTTTTTTATATTATTTAATTTAGTAAAACCGCCCTCTTTCTCAAACCAAACCGGCACAGCGAAATGCCATAGAGTAACGATCGGCTCAATTTTATTCCTTGAGAGTTCATCAATCAAATCCTGATAATGCTTTATTTCTAACTTATTAAATTCCCCCTCTACAGGTTCTACTCGAGACCACTCTATCGAAAAGCGGTAGGCATTAAAACCCATTTTTTTCATTATTCGAATATCATCCCTATACAAACGATAATGATCCGGGCCAATACCAGAGATATAACTATTTGTATCTCCAATCTCGTCTTTTAGTCCACGCCTATCTGTGATATAAGATAATTTATCAATCGATTGGTCCAGAAGTTTTCCAGCTTCTTCTCTCTCAAAAACCGACCAGTTATTAAGATTGCCCCCCTCCACTTGATGAGAAGCAGTACTTGCTCCCCAAAGAAAGGCTTTTTTCATTTTTTGTTTCTTGAATAGCGTATATACCCGGAGCAAGGAATAATTTCAATTCCTTTTTTCTCGAGCTCATCCATTATAATATTAAGTCCTAAAGAATCAGACGCCATATGCCCAGCAATAACAACATTTATATAATGCTTGATAGCTTCGTCTCGATCCTCTTCGCGAATATGCATTGCAATTTCCGTTCCAATGCCAAAATGAGACATTCGTTCATATACTTTCTCGGATCCGGAAGTTCCACCAGTCATTCCAGAAACAACTATCTTTCCGGCTCGACTTTCCTCTTCGCCAGCAAAGACCCTGGGGCCGGCATGAAGATCAACCGCTTTTTTATATTCGGGAATCTCTTTCAATTTTTCCAGAATTTCACCGACAGTTTTTGGCTTCTTCTTTTCTATATGATCATTAACAAGTTTCCATACACAATTATCAGCCGGAGTGTGTACGCAAATCATCGGAATTCCAATAATCTCCGCGGCCATCACCGACTTATAGTGATTGATAGGAGCCGTGGACCTAGAAACTTGACCTAGCCGGTCTTTCAAAACACCCTCGCCAATATTTTCAGGTAAACCTGCCTTGAAAAGAACTGCCGTTTGAATATCCATTACCTCGCAAAGATCAGCTAATGCCCTACCCTCCGGATGATGAGCAATGATAAGATCTATCTTCTTACCTTGCCTTTCAAGCTCTTTGGCAAGCAATATCTCTTCGGCACCAATATCAATTCCGACCATCACCCTTTTTACCTTCGCCTTTTTGTCACCACATAAAAATCTGGAATCGGAATAAGGATTTATAAATTTTTCTTTATCATATTCTAATTGCTTAGACTTGGACAATTCATGATAATTTTTCTTGTTTTGGCGTAAAACTTCAATAACCCCACTTTTTCCCCTCGGATCATTTTTCATTCCTATCTTAATTGCTAAATCGAATATCTCTTGAGTTTTCATTCAAAATACCTATATAATTTTATCAATTATTCCATACTTTTTAGCTTCTTCGGACGTCATAAACCTATCACGTTCAGTATCTATTTCAATATCTTTTTTAGTTTTTTTCGTATGTTTAGTCAAAATTTCATTAAGACGGTCTCTTACTTTTATTATCTCCTCGGCATGTATTTTTATATCGGTTGCCTGACCCTCAATTCCACCTAACGGCTGGTGAATCATAACCCGTGAGTTTTCTAAAGCATATCGCTTTCCCTCTTGCCCTCCCGCTAATAAAATCGCTGCTCCCGAAGCAGCCTGACCGACACAAACTGTAGACACATCCGGTTTTATATGCCTTGAAGTATCGTATATAGCTAGCGTCGCCGTAACAGACCCGCCCGGGGAATTTATATAAAGTTTGATGTCTTCCTTGTCTGACTCCGACTGCAAAAAAAGAAGTTGAGCAATAACAATATTGGCCACATCATCATCAATAACGCCACCCAAGAAAATAATCCTCTCTTTAAGAAGACGCGAATAAATATCATAGGCACGCTCTCCAAATTGGCTCTTTTCTATAACTGTTGGAATTAGATATCCCATCTCCATCTTTCTTTACTCGAAAGTTATTAAATCACAAAAATCATAATCAGTCTACTGCTGGTTTTCTTTTAAGACTTCCTTCAACTATAATGTAAATATGCCAAAGATTTTATTTACTATTTTGTGGTTAATCTCACCGATAGGTTGCCTAGCGCAAGAAGCAATGATTACTCAATCAGCCCAAAGAGCAATAGAAACAGCTCAATTCCACCAAAATTTAATAATAATTTTTCTATTTTTAAGTTTTTTCGCAAACTTAATTATAACCATCGCTAATTATTTAATTGAAAATCAGCCCGAGATTCACCCCCTACGTGCTATCTATATTACGCTTTTCGGTAAAGACAAAGGCCGGTCCAAATTCAAGATCGTAAACACAAAGATGAAACAGATCCCCTTGGCGAAACTAAGTGTTATCAGTGCTACCGATAAAATTATTTTTTCAAAATACACCGATCTAAGAGGCGAAATAGCAATAAATCCCTTTGAGAAATGTTCTATTATTATAGAATCTTTTGGCTACGCTAAACGTATCGTCAAGCCCGGACAGATATCAAGAGACAATTTTATCATACTTAAACCCCAAGAAGATATAAGTACCAATTATGCTAATTTAGCGACAAAGCATTTCGGAAAAATTCTTTTAATCCTATCAGTTGCTCTAGGACTTTACCTCAGTAGGGCAACTTTAGAATATTACCCCCATATTATCTCTCTTTTAATAATTAGCCTGACTGTTATCAATACATTAGTTATCTCACGCAGTATCGACCGATTTATCACAGTTTTTGACCATCAAGATAAACTGCTTACACACCAGAGTCTATCGATTGCAGACTCCAAGAAAATAAAAATGAACGAAGTAAAAACAGATAGCAAGGGCAGAATTAGGGCTATTTTCGCTCCCGGATTTTATAGAATATCAAAACCAAACTCTATCTCGAAAATCTTAGAGATCAAAAAACAAAAACCCTTTTATATAAAATTTAAATTAAATTAGATCTTATTTGGAATTTTTTTCTATAAGATAGTTAAAAACAGCGTTAGTACCACTATCGGAAGAAAGAGTGATTTTCTCGGCTTTAGCAATTTCCCCGACACCAACACCTAAAATAATGTTTTTGCGAGCTTGAGACTCAAGATCACTTTCAAGCTTATCCTGCGTTATATTAAGAGAGATCAAATACTTTCCTAGATTTGTCCCCTTTGAGGAGAGGTCTTGCTCTAAAGCTTTTTTTATCCTCTCTCTCTCATTATTAATTAAAGACTTAGGTATATCCACCTTGGTTATCTTAATAATCTGTTCTGAAATACTTGCTATTTGGAGCTGTCTTTCTCGTTCTTTTTTCTCTCCAACAAGACCCTTTTTGATATTGCCCCTCAGCTCTTTCTCTGATTTTATACCAAAACGCTCCAGAAAAGTTTTATCCACAGAAGAGAGCTTTACTTCTTTGTGACCAATGATATTAATTTTAAATTTCACTTTTTTTCCAGCAAATTCTTTGTCGTAAAAATCAGACGGCAGGGATAGCTCGAATTCCTTCAAATCACCTTTTTTCAAATTTAAAATTTGATCTTCAAAACCAGGTATTAGTTTAGTCTCTCCTATAATAATCGGTAGGTTCTGGCTTGAAAGTTTTTCCAAAACGACATTTTTCAAAGAACCCTCGAAGGAAAGTTCTACCCAATCACCTTTTTTTATTTTTCCCTCAATATCCGTCAGCGAAGCAGCTTGCCTCCTAAGATAGTCCACTACCCTGTCCACCTCTTCCTCGGAAACCTCTAAGGATTTGGAATCTGTTTTCCTAACTTCAATATTTTTATAATTTCCGATTTTAGCTTTAGGCAAAATATCAAATTCTATTTCAAAGCTAAGTTCATTCTTTGAAGATTCCTCTGCAAAGCGAGGGTGTTTTAATATGGAAATACTGGGAGCAGTAACTGGGTAAAGACCATATTCTACTAGACTCTTCTTGAAAGATTCGTCAACAGCTTTTTGCAAAGCAATTTGGGAAAGGCGAGCATGGCCAATCTTCTCAATGGTCATGATCTTGGGAGCTTTCCCCGCTCTGAAGCCTGGAATTTCAACGGTCTCTTTGAGCTTTTCATATTCATCGTCAAAATATTTTGTCATCTTCTCCGGGGAGACTATGATAGACAGCTTGACTCGATTCTTTGATATATTCTTCTTTTTTGATTGCATAAATCCTCCAGCGCCTGACGAGCATAGCAAGTTTTTAAATTTAAATCAATTCTTTTAGCAACAGGGTTTTGAAAAAATCTTAATTTTTTCCAAGGCCCGCTTCTTTATATCCTCCCTAGCCGATCCCAGAATCTTGCGTGGATCTGTCTCTTTTCTGACAGAGCGCTTCACACTAGAAGTAAATGCTTCACGTAGTTCGGTGTCTATATTTATTTTAACTACTCCTTCAGCAATTGCGACAGAGTACTCTCTAGCTGTACGGCCAGAACAACCATGTAGAACAATCGGAGCATTAATAGTGTTTTGAATTTTAGCTAGCAATGAAAAATCCAGATGCTCAGCTGTAGTTCTCTGCCCATGAATATTACCAATTGCAACTGCCAACATATCTGGTTTAACCAACTCATAAAACCTCAAAGCTTCACTAGGATTTGTCTTAAAAAACTCTGATGAAACATTATCTTCTCGACCACCGATTTTGCCTATTTCGGCTTCAAAAACAACCCCTCTGCGATGAGCCATCTTTCTAAGCTCGGATGAAATTATGGAATTCTGCTCGAAGGGTTGAGCAGAACCATCAAACATCACGGAGTCAAACTTCCTAACAATACATTCTTTAATCAACTCTATGTTTTTACCATGATCAAGATGTAAAAATAGTTTTGTTTTTGATTGTTTGTTAAGAGTATCGAAAATATTACAAATAAAATCAAGACCTGCATAATCAACAGTAGCTTCCGTCACCATCATAATAATTGGTTTGCCAGCAACGTTTGAAGCTTCGGCCAAGGCTTGACCTGACTCGAGGTTGTAAAAATTAAAAGCCCCTATAGCATAATGCTCTTCGTAAGCTTTCTCAATAATAGATTTTAATTGTACCATGATTATTTCAACAACTTATTTAGTGACGGTAGTTTCTTACCTGATATAAGATCGCCAGTTGCCCCACCACCAGTAGAAATAAAACTAAAACCGCCTTCCAGACCAAGATCGTAAATAATATCAGCAGTGTTACCTCCAGAAGCTATCGCTTCGACTTTCATCTTAGTAATAAAGCGCAAAATTTCATTCGTTCCATGTACAAATTTTTTATCTTCTGTCATCCCTAGATTACCATTAAAAAAAATGGTTTTAGCGGATGATAAAATACTCTTAAAATGCATGATTGTTTTAGGACCAATATCAAAGATACCCTTTTTTACCCCCTCTTGCGATACCTCAACCAATGCTCCTATTTTATTGATACCATCAGACGGTAAAAATACATTGGGCATCTCCCTCTCTTTTTCTGAAATCATTTCATTAGCTGTCATACCTCCGACCAACACTGCTTCGCATATCTTACTCAAAGATTTAATAATCGAGATTTTGTCTTTATACTTTGACCCGCCTATCACCGCCACAAAAGGTTTTTCCGGCGCGTACATAATCTTGAATAGATTGTTGATTTCCCTTTCCATCAAAAGACCAGCAAAAGTCTCCAGTTGATCTTGTAGTTTATCCATCGAAGTGTGCTGGCGATGAATATTTGCAAAAGCATCCAGAACAAAAACATCCCCCAGCTTTGCTAATTCCTCAGCAAACTGTTTAGAGTTTTCTTCCTCTCGTTTGTCAAACCTCAAATTTTCAAACAGCTCAATATTTTTATAAACTTTATACGAAGTTTTAAGTGAAGGACTCTTGTAGTCATTACTGATTTTTGCAACTTCACTCTTGGTTCGCAACCTTTTCTGAATTTCCTTTGCTAACACCAGAGTTGAAAAATTACTATCTATCCCCACCGGACGCCCTAAGTGGCAGATAATATTAATCTGCTTAGCCCCTCTCTCTATAATCTTCTTTATCGTGGGCATAACTGCATCAATTCTTTTTGTATCGAGAATTTTTCTATCTTTTACCGGTACATTTAAATCCAAGCGTACCAAAACTCTTTTATCCCTAAAATCGACCCGTTTTAACTGTCTATAGCTAGGAATACGCAAGATTCTTTTGTGTTTATTTTCCACTCTTAACCTCCGACGTAATTTGACAAATCTTACAAAAGTCTTTCGCCTTTAAACTAGCTCCGCCAACCAAAAGACCGTTCAAGTTCGGTTGCATCATAAACTCTTTAACGTTACTCTCTTCAATCGACCCTCCATATAAAATTCTCATATCTTCATCCGCAATCCCCCTAGCTTCTTTTAAACTATTTCTAATAATATAAGAAACAGCAGAAGCATAAACTCCCGTAGCAGCATTACCAGTACCGATTGCCCATATTGGCTCATAGGCAAAATAAATATTTTTTATCTCTTCTTTTTTTAGCTTACTAATAGCTTGATCTACCTGGCTTAAAATACCTCCGCTCGATTTCATCCTCTTGAGCTCCGTAGTGAAATGATCCTCGAGGTTAAATTTCTCTGTCTCCCCTACACAAACGATAGGCGTAATACCATTATCCAAACAAAATCTAACTTTTTTGGCTACTATTTCGTCGCTTTCATTAAAAAGCCGTCTTCTCTCGCTATGGCCGACTATAGAATATTTACAAATATTTCTGGTCATGCTTAGAGAAACTTCTCCGGTGTAAGAACCATCCTTTTCCCACATAGTATTCTGCAAGCCCAAATATAAATTATTCGGTTTTGCTTTTAGAGCATCTCGGGCAGGATAGATAAAAACAGATGGGGGACACAGAACAATATTAACATGCTTTATATACTCGGCATTTCTAGATATTTGCCCTACTAAAATAGTTGCTTCAGAAAGAGTAAGATTCATTTTCCAGTTACCAACCACCAAGGGATAATCCATTTTTCTCCTAAAAAGAATTAAATTAAAGCTATTAACTCACTAAATGTCAAAGCAATGATAGCAATAATCAATAAAACAAAACCGATAAAATGCAAAATATTTTCAATTTCGGACCTTATAACCTTGCGTCTGAATATACCTTCAGACAAAATAAAAATCGCTCGTCCACCATCTAAAGCCGGAAAAGGCAATATATTTATAAGACCAAGATTAATAGATAGTAGAGCAGTCCATTGAACAATATAGACAAAACCCATCTTTATCGCTTCTCCGGTTAAATTAAAAATTCCAACAGGACCAGCCACACCCTCGCTTATCTTACCCCCGAACAAACCCAAGATGACTTCCTTTAGCATCGTAAAGATATAACCAGTAGTTAAGATCATCTCCAAAAAACCATACTTAATAGCTTTTAAAAAACCTAATTTTATAGTAGGGATATCAACCAATCCTATTCCAACCGGGGCTTTGATATCGTTTGAAACTAGAATATCCTTAGTAATCTCTTCCTGATTACGCAGAATTGTTATTTTTACGTTTTTGCCTAAATTGTCTTTAGTAAATTTGGAAAAATCATCGCTTGAAGCAAACCCTTTAATAACATCTCCTACTTCCATCCCAAACTTTTGAGCAGGAGAATTCTCATTAACTTGCGCAACAAGTACTTTGCTGTCCTGTATACCTCCGATTTTGTCGGGATTGACCCGTATAGGAGACATACCAACCATGTAGCCCAAGGCAAAAAGGAAACCGGCCAAAATGAAATTCATCAAAACACCCGAGATAATAATGAGTAATTTATTTCTAGTTCGTTTTTTGGAAAAAGAGCGAAGAGATTCTGATTCACTATCTTCGCCAAGCATTTTTACATAACCACCGAAAGGAATAAGATTGATACAATAATTTGTCTCTCCCCTACGACGGCATAAAAGACGAGGGGGGAAACCAAAAGCAAACTCTTCTACTTTTACATCTGAAAATTTTGCGGCCAAAAAATGCCCCAGTTCATGGACAAAAACCAAAAGACCCAAGATTATCAAAAACACAATAAGCGTAACCCAAAACATTTAGATTGACCTCACTTCTTCTTTTTTACGATCGACAAGATTTTGAACCTTTTTATTGTAATCACTTATAGTTTTATTTATTTCTTCTTCGGCAGAATACCTATCATCTTCTGTTATTTGAGACCTCTTTTCCATCCTTTTTATTTCGTCCCAAATCTCTCCCCTCACATTACGCAAGGCAATTCTAGCTTCTTCACCTTTCTTCTCTAAATTTTCAGCAATCTCCGCACGCCTCTCTTGAGTCATCGGAGGCAATACGATCATAACAACATTACCATTATTGACAGGGGATAGGTTTAAATCAGAATTTTTAATAGCTAATTCTATATCCCCCAAAGAATTTTTATCCCAAGGCTGAACAACTATTTGGCTTGAGTCGGGAGTTGACAAAGAAGCCATTTGCTTAAGAGGAGCGGTAGTACCATAATAAGTGACCATAATATTTTCAACTAACGAAGTTGACGCCCTACCCGTTCTAATATTTTGAAAATCTTCGTCAAGTTTACTAATAACTTGATCGAATTTAGATTTAAGCTCTTTTAGCTTAGCTTGATACACAGCTTCCTCCGTTTTTAAAACTTTCTACTAAATACAATTTATCCAATATGAAAAAATATATCAAGACAAACCAGGTATAGTACCAGTTCCAATACTCCCTAACTTTAAAAATCTATTTGCCTAGAACGACCTTAGCAAAACGCTTGATTTTGACGTTTTCTCCTGTTTTGACAATAATTTCTCTCAAAAGATCATCAACCGTCTTTCCCGGATCTCTAAAATATTCGTCCTTCAGTAAAGCATTCGCATCTTTAACGGAAGATTGAGCTACTTGAAGAGCTATCTCATGAACAAAATTTTTAAAATCTTCATTTCTAGATACAAAATCAGTTTCGCAGTTGACTTCAACCAAAACACCTATTCTCCCAAGATGAACATAGGAATCAACTAAACCCTGTGTAGTCTCCCGTTGTGATTTCTTTTCGGCCTTAGACAAACCTTGCTTCTTAAGAAAAATGAGTGCTTTCTCCTCGTTTCCACCAGCTTCATCCAATGCCTTCTTAACATCCATCACACCAGCTCCAGTTTTGCCTCTAAGACTTTTTATTTTTTCCATCATTTTTTAAAGACCCCTTCTTCAGCTTCGCTTTATTTATCGACTCGGGTTTTTTAACCAAAACTTTCTCTACCCTGTTTTCAATATCCTGACCGGTCGCTCTGGGTTTATAAGATTTAGAAAAATTTTTCGCTATTACGTCTAAAATTATAGCTATGGTTTTCTTGGAATCATCATTGACGATGATCGGATAGTCAACAATCCTAGGATTAGCATTAGTATCACAAAGAGCTACAACAGGAATATTCTTGGTTCTGGCTTCCAAGATCGCAATCTCTTCTTCTTTAGCATCAACGACAAATACAACGTCAGGAACTCTATCTAAATCACGTAAGCCGTCAAAGATAATTTTTGATTTTTCCAAACCCTTCTCAATCTTTAACCTTTCGTTCTTAGTAAGATGTTCATACTTTTTATCAAATAGATCCTTCTCAATACTCACCATTTTTTTAATACTTTTGGAGACAATTTTGAAATTTGTAATTAGTCCTCCAGGCCATCTTTCATTCACATAAGGCATTTTGAGCTTGTCAGCAATTTCTTTTATTTTATCCTTAGCTTGTATCTTAGTCCCAGAAAATAAAATAAGTGCCCCGTTCTTAGCTTGGGAATCTAGAAAATCCGTAGCCTCTTTCAACTGTTTCACTGTTTCATCAAGATTTATAACTGCTATCCTATTTTTAAACGTATAGACAAAAGAATGGGTTCTGGCATCAGTTTTAGACCTTAAATGACCAAAATGCGCTCCTGCCTTAAATAACTCTTTGACTGTCGGAATATCAGTTGACATAAAAAAACCTCTTATGTTTATAACAAGGATTATTCTGTTTCTAACAATCCTATTAGTAAGATTAAACCTTATTTAGATAAAAAAATCAAGAGGTTTAATAATACCCTTGAAATTTTAAGTAAAAATGGTAATATTTTATCGTTGTTAATTATGAAAAAGGATATCCACCCAAAATATTTTGATAAAACTAAAGTTGAGTGCTCGTGTGGCGCTAATTTTCAAATTGGATCAACTGTAGAAAATATAAAGGTTGAAATCTGTTCAAATTGTCATCCGGCTTATACAGGGAATAAAAAACTGGTTGACACCGCTGGGAGAGTAGATAGATTCAAGGCACGCTTAGAAAAATCAAAAAAAATGCAATTAGAACTCAAAAAACAAAAGGATTCTAAGACAAAAGATCTAACCAAGAAATCTAAATAGAAAATCCCAGCGGGGGGCTTTGATGGATAAGAAAATCAACAAACTGATTGAATATCAAAAAATGCTTGAAAATTCTGAAGATAAAGAATTTTCAAAGTTGATATTGGAAGAAATCGATATACTCAAAGAGCAATTAGTTCAAGACCGCCAAGAAGATAGCAACAATGCTATCCTTGAAGTTCGTTCGGGAACAGGAGGGGAAGAAGCAGAACTCTTCGCTGGAGAGCTGGTTCGCATGTATTTAAAGTTTTGTGAAAAGAGAGAGTGGAGAGTTAGGATACAGAATCAAAACATCAATTCAATCGGCGGAATTAAGGAGTTTGTTAGTATCGTAGAGGGTGAAAATGCATACGGGACATTGAAATATGAAGGGGGAATACATAGAGTCCAGAGGGTTCCCAAAACAGAAAAAGGAGGTCGTATCCACACCTCAGCAGCTACAGTAGCTGTTCTTCCAGAAATAAAAGAGGAGATAATAGAAATTAGGAGTGAAGATTTAAAGATTGACGTTTACAGATCGGGTGGCCACGGCGGACAGTCAGTTAACACTACTGACTCAGCCGTAAGAATAACTCACCTTCCAACAGGTATTGTAGTAACCTGTCAAGACGAAAGAAGTCAACTAAAAAATAAGGAGAAGGCTACTTCTATACTAAGATCAAAACTGTGGCAAAGACAGCAAGAAGAGAAGCAAAAGGAAATGGGAGTAAAAAGACTGTCGATGGTAGGATCAGGCGACAGAAGTGAAAAAATACGAACCTATAACTATCCCCAGGATCGCATCACGGATCATAGGATCCCAAGATCATGGAATAATATGAGCAAAATATTGGATGGTAATTTAGATATTGTTACGAAAGAACTCAAAAATATCGAAAGGGATAAAGAGCTTGAAGAAATATTGAAAAATGCTTCTCGAAAAGATTCTGAATAAATACGATAGAGACAAAAATGTTATGTGGGAAATAGCAGAGGAATGTTTAAATTTATCAAAAGAGAGAATAATCGCTTTTTCAAAGGAAATAACGGTCTCTCCCCAACAAGCAAAAAAAATTGATAAAATTTTTTTAAAATACCACCAAGGTACTCCCCTCGCCTATTGCTTAAAAAGAAAATACTTTTTAGGTTATAAATTCTATGTAAACAATAATACCCTCATACCAAGACCGGAAACAGAAATATTGGTCAATGAGGCTATAGCTCTAATGAAAAATATGAAAGGCGGAAATATTATCGATATCGGTACAGGATGTGGAAATATCATTATTTCACTTTACAAACAATCTGGAACTACTAAAACTAAAAATTATTTTTTTGCAGTCGATAAATCAAAAAAAGCCTTGAAAGTTGCAATGAGGAATGCATCAAGGCTAAATGCAAAAAAAATAAATTTTTCACAAAGTGATCTTTTCTCAAATAAAAAATTACCTAAAAAGTTTGAGATGATATTAGCAAATCTCCCCTATCTAGAAAAAAACTATTTGAAAAATCTACCCGCCAATCTTTCTAAGCCACTATCTTATGAGCCAGCAATGGCTCTGAGTGGTGGTAAGAAAGGTTCTGAACTTATTTCCCGATTGATAAAAAAATTAAAAGAAAAAATATCTGCAAAGGGAATTTGCTTGATAGAGCTAGGAGATAACCAAGCTCAACAAATAATTAAAATTTGCACTTTTGAGGATTTAGATACAAAGCAAATTAAAGATCTAAATGGTTTTACTCGTTTTCTTGAAATCAAGAAGAGGATTCACCAAGTTTGACTTTTAGGCTTTTTTCTTCTCCGTTTCTAACTATTCTAAGCTCAATCTCATCACCGGGATTATATTTGCTCAAAAGCTTAATAAACGAATCGGATTGACTGATAGCGTCATTATTAAGTTTCAGAATGACATCGCCTTCCTCTATGCCTGCTTTATCAGCTGGCGAATCTGGCACTACCGCTGGAAGAGATTGCGTGTCATCTCCTACAACCAAAATGCCTTTCGCCTCCTTCATCCCTTTAATAGCAGCTATTTTTTTATCTACGGTCGCGTATCTTATACCAACATACGGTCTGACAATCTTGCCATATTTGGAAATTGAATCAATTGCAGTTTTGAGAGAATTGATAGGAATAGCAAAGCCGACTCCTTCAGCTTGACCCTTAGCGGCCGTAGCAGTATTGATGCCGATAACCTGTCCCTTTAAGTTAACCAACGGGCCTCCCGAGTTTCCTTCATTGATCGCTGCATCAGTTTGCAATAAGTTATCAATACTTTGAACAGATAACCCTGTTTGGTCGGTCGCTTCAATAGTACGCTCTTTACCAGATAAAACACCAACCGTTACAGAATTCTGAAACTCTCCAAGAGTATTGCCGACTGCAATTACTCTTTGCCCTATTTCGAGTTCATCGGAATCACCAAATTCGACTGTTGGTAAGCCCTTGGCATCAATTTTTAAAATGGCAAAATCATAAATCGGATCCTTAGAAATTACTTTGGCGTCAAACTTTTTACCATCAGCCGTGATGACAGAATACTTTGCACCATCAATATCAGCTACATGACGGTTAGTCGCGATTAATCCGTCTGAAGTGATAATAAAACCTGTCCCTCCTCCCTGTTGTTGCTCGACAGTATCACCCCCATCATCAAAAGGTGATAAAAAAGGATTTATAACGCGAACATCTTTAGTGTAGATAATACTAACAACAGACGGTGTAACTTTTTTAACAGCATCAATAACCCCCGAATCTTCTTTGACAGTAATACTTTCTACTCTAGGGGAAACAGAAATACCCGAACCGCCAGTTGTAATTCCAAGTGCTTGCTGAATAGTGGTAGAACTGGCAATAATAGCAATACCAGCAAAACTACCAACTATCCCCGCTAGAAAACTTAGAATACTAAGAAAAATAATAAAAGGTCGACTTTTTTGTGTCATATACCACCTCGCATAGTATTATACCAAACGATACAAGAGAAAATCTACTTTTCGTACTCATTTCTTTTGGTATTTATCCTCCGCATCTTCCCTCTCTACCTCATAATGAGCGGCTATTTTGCCAAACTGAAACGAGACAATAACAGCCAACAAGGTCACTATCAGAACATACAGGAGTTTCGATACTACCGTTTGACCAGAAGGAACATACTTTGCTATAGACGCCTCGATTAGCTCATTCCAAGCAAAGGCCGCAACCAGAGCAAAAGCCGATGTCATCATTGTCGAGACAGTTGTAATAAGTTGGCTTCTAAATTCCCTGGCCAGTCTTACTTTTTTACTCGGCTTTTTGATATTATCTTTTTGGTCGCTCATTTTAAGCCCTTTATTATTATTTGACTTATCTTTTTAGGGTCACACTGCCCTCCAGTTTCTTGCATGATCTTTCCTATTAAAAATCCCATCACTTCCTTCTTGCCCTTTTTTAATTTTGAAAGGGCATCTTTGTTTTCTAGTAACACCTTTTTTACCACAGACTCAACATCTTCAACTCGAGAAAGGGATTTGTATAACACTTCGATATCTTCCTTTGTACCAACAGCACTATCCATCAAAGAACGAATAATATTAGAAGGCAATTTCTCTCTAATAACAAGGTCGAGTAATTTCTCCCTTTGCACTTTGCTTAATTTTATAAAATTTTTTTCATTTATAACAAGATTTACTGTGAGCTTCGTATACTCTGCACCTCTTGGAATAGCATCTGTAACTGCTCCCATCTTCTCTTTATCTCTTATAATAACTTCGATATCATTTGAATTAACCTCAGCGTCCTCTAGTTCGACTCGGAGATCAGACGGCATTTTTTGGGTTTCGGATTTTAATTTATCAAGATCAAAAATTTTACTAACTTCGAACGGGGGAATATCCGGTTCTGGAAAATATCTATAATCTTTCGCTTCTTCCTTTTCTCTCAACGGATAAGTCTTGCCGATTTTTGAATCAAATCCCCTTGTAATCTTCCTTCTCTTACCGTCAAACTTTTCAAATTCTTTTATTAATCTTTCTTGTTCATAGACTAAAGCTTGATATAAAAATTTAAAGGAATTTAAGTTTTTTACCTCCACAATAGGTGAAGATTTTTCGTTTAAAATAACATTGATATTGGCATCCGCCCTAAGGTGTCCTTTCTCCATATCTCCCAAAGAGATATCGAGTCTCCTTAATATCAGTTGTAACTCCTTCATAAAATCGCGGGCTTGCTGAGGACTTTCGATATCGGGTTCCGTAACAATTTCCGCTAAAGGAGTACCTGCTCTGTTTAAATCAACTTTGGATATAGAAGCTTTGGCATCATGAACTAATTTACCCGCGTCCTCTTCTAGATGAATTCTATTTAATCTTATTTTTTTGCCAGAGATTTCCACAAAACCCCCTTCGCAAAAGGGTTGATCATATTGGCTTATTTGATAGCCCTTAGGTAGATCGGGATAAAAATAGTGCTTACGATCGAATTTGGATATCTTGGCTATCTTCGATCCAAGCGCTAAGCCAAGCCTGATAGTCATTTCTATAGCTTTGCAATTAGGTATGGGTAAGGTGCCAGGCATCCCCATACAAACTGGGCAAATGTTTGTGTTGGGTGCCATGATTTCCTGATTATTTTGGCAACGACAAAACATTTTGCTCTTCGTTTTTAGCTGAGCATGTACCTCAAGCCCTATAACTGTTTTGAATTTGTCACTCACCTTCAAATGCTCCTAATCCTATAAGATATTTTTTCATCTTTAGAAGAGCTATCTCGATTTCGTACTGACTAACCAGCCTATCAACATCATGTACCAAACTGTTTCTCAATTTGTGTGCATCCCACATATCCTGATACACTTTTCGGTCAACCAGAGATTCAGTTTTCCGCATCCTATCCGCCATAGATTCCCCGTTAATACTGGCTTTCTTTAGAATAGCATCAACAAGTTTATCCGCTTCTATTACTGCCAAATTGCCACCCATCCTCTCAACCTCTTCCCATCTTTTAGTCAGCTCACCCGATCTAAAAACATTAAATTTATGCTTTGGTAGAAAAAGCCCTACGATAGAGTCTATACCTTTTTCAATAATCCCAACAAAAGAATTAGCTAAACCGTCTTGTGTTTTTTTATTTTTATAACTCATTTATAACTGTGGATAATTATTATCAAAGTTTCTTACTTTTTCAAACTGATAAGAAATATTTAAAAGCCTCGATTCGCAAAGATGAGGTGCAATGACTTGAATCCCCACTGGCAACTTTTTCCCTTCGCGATTAACAAATCCAGCCGGGGTTGAAATAGCTGGAACCCCCGCCGGATTTATCGGAACAGTATAAATATCACTTAAGTACATCTGGACAGGATTATCAGATTTTTCACCAATTTTAAAAGCCGGAGTCGGTGAAACAGGAGTAATTATCGCATCTGCCTTTTTAAAAACTTCGTCAAAATCTTTCCTTACTAATGTACGTAATTTCAATGCCTTTTTATAATAAGCATCATAATACCCCGCCGAAAGAACATAAGTTCCAAGCATTATTCGTCTTTTCGCCTCACTACCAAAACCTTCTTTGCGAGTAGTCTCATATAAGCTATCCAAACTTTGAGTTCTATCATTAAAAATAGAAGAGTAGCCATACTTAATACCGTCATATCGGGAAAGATTAGAGCTGACTTCGGCTGGCTGGATAATATAATATGTCTCAAGAGCATATTTAGTATAGGGCATAGACACTTCAACAATTTCTGCCCCAAGATATTTTATTTTATCTACCGCATCTTTTATCAATTTCTCCACATCCTCATCCATCCCTGAAGCAAAATACTCTTTAGGAATAGCTATTTTTTTACCTTTTATACTTTTCCCGATTTCTTCTGAATAATGAGGTACAACCTCATCGAGAGTAGTTGCATCAAGATCATCCTTACCAGCTATAACTTCTAACATCAAAGCAACATCGCTGGTGGTTTTCGCTATAGGACCAACCACGTCTAAACTAGATGCCATAGCAATTACACCATAACGAGAAACTCTCCCATATGTCGGCTTCAGGCCAACTACTGAACACAAACTGGCTGGTTGCCTAATAGATCCGCCAGTATCAGTCCCCAAAGAAGCAAAAACTTCGCCAGATGCAACTGCCGCGGCTGATCCGCCAGAAGAACCGCCAGGGACTCTAGATAAGTCCCAAGGATTTTTAGTCGTTTTAAAATCCGAGTTTTCCGTACTTGATCCGTGAGCAAAAGCATCTAAATTATTTTTTCCAAAAATTACCATACCGGCTTCTTTAATTTTCTTAACTACCGTCGCATCGTAAGGTGGCACAAAACCCTTCAGAATATTTGAGCCAGCAGTTGTTTCGATATCTTTCTGGCAAAATAAATCCTTAATAGATATTGGGACTCCATCTAGTTTGCTCAAAGTTTTACCCTGCTTCCTTCTAATATCGGATTCTTGGGCTTGCCTCAAAGCACCCTCATGGTCAACTGTAATAAAAGCATCGATTTTTTTCTCTACTTCGTCTATACGTCCCAAGCATTTTTTAGCCAGTTCAACAGAGCTAATTTCTCCTTTACTTAGAAGATTAGAAACTTCCTCGATAGTAGTTTTTGAAATATCCATTTAGTTTTGAATTATTTTGGGAACGATGATCGAATTTTGATCGTGATTGGGCGATAAACCAATAAGTCTAGATCCATCTTGAGGCCTTAAGTCTTCGTTTGCTATAATTTCATCATTTTGACAAATATTCTTAAGACCTGTTACCTGTGAAGTTTCACTTATACCCTTTAGATCTATTTTTTTCACAACTTCAAAAAGATTCAACACCTCTTCCATTTGAGTTGTATACTTCTTTCGCTCATCTGTTGATAGCTTAAGATGAGCCAGTCGCGCTACAGTTAAAATATCTTTTTCCTTCAACATATCCTATAATATCTTACCAGAGAACGTCTTTTTTTCAAGAACTAAGATTTTTAAGATCTTCTTCGGAAATTATTTTTGTACCAAACTTTTTGGCTTTTTCTAATTTTGAACCAGGATCTTCTCCCACAACAAGATAATCTGTCTTGGAAGTGACTGATGAATTAACTTCCCCTCCGTATTGAATAATTTTCTTATGGGCTTCGTTTCTGGTTAAGGTGGGCAAAGAGCCAGTAACTACAAAAGTCTTTCCTTTTAATTTATTTTTGATAATAGGTGAATCATAATCCTTCACCCTAACGCCCCACTCTAAAAGAGCATTTAGCAGATCCTGATTTTCCTTGCTACGAAAATATTGGTATACACTTTCTGTAACCTCCAACCCTATGCCATAAACTTTCTTTAAATCCTCTTTCCCTACCTTACGAAGGTTTTTTAAACTTCTAAAATGTTTTGCCAGATCGATAGCGGTCTGATCACCGACATGCCTAATCCCAAGAGCATAAATAAATCTATCTAACAATATTTTTTTTGACTGTTCTATGGAAAAAATTAAATTAGACGCAGACTTTTCGGCAAAACGTTCGAGAGGTTTTAGATCACTTTCCTTTAGCTTAAAAATATCAGAAGGAGTTTTTACAAGTCCCTGATTT
>Ga0265294_10003433_pt1 | contig 20242 bp, 17 predicted proteins | sample MunlanPumphouse3_FD_192504 | JGI IMG/M metagenome (GOLD analysis project Ga0265294, IMG submission 192504) | Groundwater microbial communities from a municipal landfill in Southern Ontario, Canada - Pumphouse #3 | ecosystem: Environmental > Aquatic > Deep subsurface > Groundwater | place...
CAGCAGGAAGGCAAATATCAGCCCGAATCCCAGGATTGTCATTGGGGCCTTGATATTTTTGATATCATCGATCATATCAGCGAACATCTTGAGGCCGCCTGTGAAGACCGTGGAGGTGCCTTCGGTCCCGAACCACTCAAGGTCGCCCTCCATTGCCTTGATGAGTCCCTGAGCCGCGGTGACTGACATGTCTGTGGTCGAGAACTCGATGACTGTCTCCATTTTGCCGTTGATATAGGATCTCCTGGTCTCCTCTGGTATCTTTGCAAAGGCCGCCTCTGTCTCTCCTTCTGTGGATGGCAGACTGCCGCTGTTGTACTGCTCAATCAGGGTTGTGATGCTCCGTGCCCCTGTGATCTCATCATGTCTGGAGATCTCGTACTCACTGAAGTCCTTGATCCAGGTGAGGGTGTCAGGGTTCAGGAGATCATCTGTCCTGAGGATCAGGGGAATGCTTGAGGTCGAGCCCATCGTTCTGAGAACCTTGTTCATGTCCACCATTGCCGGCATATCAGGTGGCACCATTGAGTCCTCGTCTGTGTTGATGGGCACCAGGCCGTCGAGCTGTATGCCGACAACAGCGATGCAGCCCAGTATCAGGAGTATGGGCACCGGGTTGCTGGCGATCCGTACTGCGAGGCCCCCAAGGAAGTGATCATAGCGTGCCATCAGGGAACCACGGGTCTTCTCCCCTGATTCCGGGGTATGGTCACAGCCCTCCCAGTCAAGCTGGCAGGCCTCAACCTTATCAAGGGGGTTGTGAGCCTCTTTTGGTCTGTACTTCACGATTGTCGCAAATGTGGGTATCATGATCAGGGCCGCCAGATAGCAGCAGGCGACTCCTATAACACAGGTGACCCCAAAGTCAACGACCATCGGGAATGGGGCGATAAAGAGGGCCATGAATCCGAGTGAGGTCGAGAGCATTGCAAGCAGGACTGAGGGGCCTGACTTTGTGACTGTTGTTCTGACTGCCTCTGTTATGGTGGAGTGCCTGATCTCCTCGTCAAGTCTGCTCTGGAACTGGATGGCATAGTCGATGCCAATACCAATCATCACAGGGAAGGCCGCGACCACGACCATGCTGACAGCGATGCCTGTAAGGCCCATCACTCCGAAGGTCAGCAGGACTCCGCAGGCAACAACTGCGACAGGCAGGAACCTGTAACGCACATGTGAGAATAAAAAGGTCATCGCGACGACCATGAGGAGCATGGCAAGTGCGATCAGGCTGCCCATTGAGGTGCCCATCTCATCTCCCATCTGCTTTGCAAAGGCCGGGCTTCCTGAGGCTGTGATTGTCACACCTGCCGGCGGCTCTGAGAATGCGATGATGCTCTCAATTGTGCCTGTTACTGCCTGGGCTGACTCATCTCCTATGCCTGGTTCAAGCCCGACCGCGATGAGGCCCATCATCCCTGACTGGAAGAACATCTCCCTGATCTCAGGCGGCAGTCTCTCCTTTGCAGTCGCGACATCAGCTATGGAGGTCGGGAGTATCCCGCCACTGGCCTCTGTGAGCATCCCGGCCGGGCCTGTGACACTCGCTATATAGCGTTCATTGCTGATGTCCTTCTCAAGGCCTGCCATATAGGTGAGCACATCTGTGGATGTGACGTCGTCGGCCTCTATTATGATGATAAGGCTCTCTGAGCCGTAGGTATTGGTATAGTGGTCAAGGAGCATTCCCACAGGCTCTGTCTTGTCCATGTAGGTGTCAGAGCCTGTCTTCATGGTGGTGAGGCCGGCGCCATAGAAGGCGATCAGCAGGACTGTCAGAATGATGCCTGCGACCACGAATGGCTTTCTGTTGATAGCAGAGGCTATCCATGCAAATGGTGATATCAAGGGCTTTCCTCTCAGTTCTGGGGTATTTCTCTGGTATAGTCATTCAGGAGTGCGATCAGGATCTCAATGGCCACACACTCTCTCTTCCGGCCCTGCCATCTGATGTTGCATGAGGCCGCGAACTCCCTGAGCCTTCCCTGGTCTGTGATCACAAAGCCTGTATCCCTCTCTCTTCTGAGGTCCGGGGCTGCCACCCCGGGCTCTCCCATGCATGTTCTGTGCATGAACTCGATGAGTTTCTGGTAGAATGGCGGCGGGATGAAGCCGGCCTCCCTCCAGACCTGGGCTGTCTCAGGTTTCTGTGCTGCCGGGCCTGCCCCCTCTGAATTGTGTGTCAAATGCTGGGTCTCCTGTCTGCTGTCCTCTGATATGAGAGTGGACGAGGTATAAATGAGTTGCAACTGGGGGGGTTGTTGTTTTTTTTGGGTGGGGATGTAACGAATATATAATATTTTTAAAAACAAACTGATATCTTAAGTCTGTAGAGATATTACACTGATTTAACAGTATTTTCCAGCAATACCTGAATCGCACTCAGATATTTACACTATTTACTGCCTGATACAACAAAAAAGGGATATATTCAATGGCTATAAAGAAATCCGAATTATACAGCTCCATATGGAAGGGCTGCGATGAATTGCGCGGCGGTATGGATGCTTCACAGTACAAGGATTATGTACTGACACTTCTCTTCGTAAAATATGTCTCTGACAAATGTGCCGGAAATCCTGATTCTGTTCTTGAGATTCCTGAGGGGGGCGGTTTTTCTGACATGGTCGCCCTCAAGAACAATAAGGATATCGGCAACGGCATAAACATAATCATAGGAAACCTTGCCAAGGAGAACAATCTTGTCGGTGTAATCGACCTTGCGGACTTCAATGACCCTGACAAACTCGGAAAAGGCAAGGAGATGGTGGACAGGCTTACCAACCTTATAGCCATCTTCCAGAATCCTGACCTTGATTTCAGCAAAAACCGGGCTGAAGGGGATGATCTTCTTGGTGATGCCTATGAATTCCTGATGTGTCATTTTGCAACTGAGTCAGGGAAGAGCAAAGGCCAGTTTTACACTCCTTCTGAGGTCTCCCGGGTCATTGCAAAGGTTGTGGGCATAAGAAATGCCGCCAGCCAGTCTGAGACATTATATGATCCGACCTGTGGGTCTGGCTCGCTCCTTCTTAAGGCCGCAGATGAGGCTCCTTATGGGATCACCATATATGGACAGGAGAAGGACAATTCAACGGCAGGTCTTGCCAGGATGAATATGATTCTGCATGGCAGAACCGGGGCAGAGATCTGGCAGGACAATACCCTCTCTGCACCTCATTTTATGAACAAGGAAGGTCATGGACTCAAGACCTTTGATTTTGTTGTTGCCAATCCTCCCTTCTCAGATAAGGCCTGGAGCAATGGGCTGAACCCGGCAGAGGATGAGTTCAGGAGATTTGAGAACGGGATCCCACCTGAGAAGAATGGGGATTATGCCTATCTTCTGCATATTCTGAAATCCATGAAGAGCACAGGGAAGGCTGCGATGATTCTGCCTCATGGTGTGCTCTTCAGGGGAAATGCTGAGGGTGATATCCGCAGGAATCTGATCAGAAAGGGTGTGATCATGGGAATTATCGGACTGCCGCCAAATCTCTTCTATGGTACAGGAATCCCGGCATGTATCATTGTTCTTGACAAGGAGAATGCCGCTTCAAGAAAGGGCATCTTTATGATCGATGCCAGTAAGGGCTATATGAAGGACGGCAACAAGAACCGTCTCAGGCACCAGGATATCAGGAGAATTGTGGATGTATTTAATGATCAGACTGAGTCTGAGAGATATTCGCGGATGGTGCCTCTCTCAGAGATTGAGGCCAATGACTACAATCTGAATATCCCGCGTTATATTGACAGCACTGAGCCTGAGGATCTGGAGGATATTGAGGCACATCTCAGGGGCGGTATTCCTGAGAGTGATATTGAGGGCCTCTCTGCGTACTGGGCAGTCTGTCCTGGGCTCAGGGATCACCTCTTCTCTCCTGCCGGCCGGCCTGGCTACTGCATGCTCAGGGTCGATCCCACTGAGATAAAAGAGACCATACATTCCAATCCTGAATTCAGGGATTATACAAGGGATCTTAAGAAGCGCTTTGATGGCTGGATGGAGCACAACACTCCTGTTCTGAAGGGCATCAGGGCCGGGCAGAATCCAAAGGAGCTGATAAATCTGATATCAGAGGATCTCCTCTCTGTCTTCTCTGATGTGCCGCTTATTGACAGATATGACATCTACCAGTATCTGATGGCCTACTGGGCTGATGTGATGCAGGATGATATCTATCTGATTACAAATGACGGCTGGACAGAGGCGAACACCCTTCGCAGGATAATTAAAAAGAAGGGTGAGAAGGAGACTGATGAGGCTGATATTGTCATTGGGAAGGCGAAGTTCAGGGCTGAACTTATACCCCCTGACCTGGTTGTTGCCAGATATTTTGGTGAGGAGAAGGCAGCCCTGGATTCCCTTAAGGCAAATTTTGAGGCAGTATCTCAGGAGATGACAGAGATGCAGGAGGAGTCTGGCGGTGAGGATGGTCTGCTTGCGGCTGTCACCAGTGATAAGGGGAAGATCTCCAAAGTTAATGTCAAGGCCCGCCTGAAGGAGATCAGAGGCGATTCTGATGCAGGCGATGAGAGAGAGGTGCTTGAGAGATACCTGACTCTTATAGAGAGGGAGTCTGAGACAAAATCTGCGGTTAAGTCAGCAGAGGAGGCCCTGAACACGCAGCTCCTGGAGAAGTACCCTGAGTTGTCTGAGGATGAGATCAGGACACTTGTGGTGGACGACAAGTGGGCCGCCTCCCTCTGCTCAGACATCAGGGACGAACTCGACCACCTCTCGCAGAGACTCACAGGACGCATAAATGAACTCGCCGACCGCTATGAGACGCCCCTCCCTGAGCTCGAGGACGAGGTTGAGGCCCTCGGCGCAAAGGTGGATGCCCACCTGAAGAGGATGGGGTTCTCGTGGTGAGGGCCGGGTGCTGGATTGGAGGAATTGTATGAAGAATAGTGTGAATATCAATGAAATTACAACCACTAGAGAATATGCCAGGTTAATTAAAGAGATCAAGACAGTTATCCAGTCTTCCAGGACAAAAGCAGCCCTTTCAGTAAACCGTGAATTAATAAATATGTATTTCCAGATCGGAAATGGTATACTGGCCCGTCAGGAGAAAGAGGGATGGGGTCAGTCTGTTGTTGATCTGATTTCCACAGATCTGAAAAAAGAGTTCCCTGAAATGAAGGGGTTTTCTTCAAGAAATCTGCTGGACATGCGGGCTTTTGCAAGGGAGTATAAAAATCTTCCCAATTTGCGACAGCTTGTCGCAGAAATTCCCTGGGGACATAATATTTCAATAATGCAGAAGGTAAAACCAGCAGATGAGCGTGAATTTTACATAAAAAAGACGTTTGAAAATGGCTGGTCAAGAAGCGTTCTTGTCCATCAGATTGAAAGCAACCTTTATGAAAGACAGGGAAAAGGGATTAACAACATTGGTTCTGTTCTTCCAGCTGGACAGTCTGAACTTGTAATGGGTATTTTGAAAGATCCACTTGTGCTTGACTTTATGGGGACATCTGAGATTGTAAAAGAGTCAGAGCTTCAGAATTCGCTGATTACGCATCTCAAACATTTTATGCTTGAACTTGGAAGGGGTTTTGCATTTGTAGGAGAGCAGTATCATCTGAATGTCGGTGGTCAGGATTACTATCTTGATCTCCTGTTCTATCATACAAAACTCCACTGCTATGTTGTAATTGAACTGAAAATAGATGATTTCAAACCAGAATATGCAGGCAAACTGAATTTTTATCTTTCAGCAGTGGACGAGCTTGAACGGGATGAGGCTTCTGATAATCCGACTATTGGAATTTTGCTCTGTAAGGAGAGAAATGATATTGTTGCAAAATATTCCCTTCGTGATATCAAAAAGCCCCTGAATGTTGCTACATATCGTCTTTCACTGCCTGAAGAGTATACTGAGATGCTCCCTTCTGTGGAAAACCTCTCATCTGAAGTGAGGCGTGCCGCTGCTGAAATCTCTTCAAAATCATCATGTTCTGTGAATCCTGATGCTGAAGGTGGTAGTTCAAATGAGTGATCTGATGGAAACTGAATCTAAACATGAAGAGATAATACCGGCAGACGATGACTGTCAGAACATATCTGACACGTTGTTTTTTATTTCAACAGATGATCTTGACTCCTCTGTAATCCTCCACCATAGGGGTCATTATCCTCAGTCGGTTTTTTATCTCCAGCAGTCAGTGGAAAAGGCAGTAAAATCCATTGGACTTCTTTTCGGGGTGATAAGTGAGAAGGATTTGCTGAAAAATGTCGGGCATAAACCACTTGAAATCTATAAAAAACCCGTCAATAAGTTCTCAGAAGATCTTATGTCCCTGAATAAAAATCTTGAATTTTATCCTGAATTTAAGAATATACTTGATTCTTCTGGGATAGATACTGATAAATTTGTGCTGGCAATAAAAAAAGGGAAGCATGAATTTAATCACTATATAAGTAATATTGCCAGTTACAATCTCACAAAAGAGGAAGTTGAGGAATATATCTCAAAAATGGAGAATATAAACAGATATGTTAAAAAATCAATCAATATTATAGGTGAAAGGGAGATCACTGATGAAGTATTTGATGAGATAAAAGATCAAATAGGAAGTAGTTTTGAAAAATTACTGGAATCATCAGATATTACAGATGAATCAAAAGAGCAGATATTATCAGAATTAAAATCTCAATATGAATCTTTCTTCCCGGAAAAAGAATTTTTTCAATATTTCATGTATATTATCATCCATGTTATGGGAATCGGAGTTAATTTGTTCTATCTCTCTGTCATCACCTCGCTTCACTCATCAAAATCAAGATATCCTGAGAAAAATTTCAATCCCCTCACATTCTATACGCCTGAATGCCCTCTTATAGAAAAAATGCCTGAAATCCAGAATCTGACAAGACATACCCTCGAAGAGATCGATCTCTTATATGATCTTATGAACAATCCGCCTGAATTCCCAAATGACACCCAGGAATATTCGCAGATTACAGCAGAGAACCCGGGAGATGAGATCAGAAATGAGCAGTGAAGCAGTCAGAGCCGGGTATAAGAGGGCAGAGGTCGGGGTGATCCCTGAAGATTGGGATGATATCAGTCTTGGAGACAAAACCATAAAAGTTGGCAGCGGGATTACACCAAGAGGTGGAGAAAAAAGATATAAATCAGAAGGATTGCCTTTCATTAGAAGTCAGAATATAGGATGGGGAATTCTTTTAATGGATGATATTGTGTTTATTGATAACGAAACACATGAATCATTCAAATCAACAGAAATTGAAAAAGAAGATATATTCCTAAATATTACGGGAGCATCAATTGGAAGAAGTGCTATTGCTGATGAGAATGTTATCGGCGGAAATGTCAATCAGCATGTCTGTATAATTCGGACAAAAAAAGATCAGTTAAATCCTGAATATCTGATGTATTTTTTATTATCAGATCAGGGGCAGAAGCAAATTGATAGTTTCCAGGCTGGTGGAAACCGTCAGGGATTGAATTTTGGACAGATTCGATCTTTTAATCTTTCACTCCCACCCCTCCCGGAACAAACCGCCATCGCCGCCGCTCTCTCAGATACAGACGCCCTCATCACTGCGCTTGAGAGGCTCATCGCCAAGAAGCGTGATATAAAGCAGGCCGCCATGCAGGAACTCCTGACAGGCAGGAGGAGGCTGCCGGGTTTTGATGGGGATTGGACAAAAAAGAAAATGTAGAAGTAGGCATTACTTATAGTGGACTTACAGGTAAGACAAAAGAAGATTTTACTGAAGGTCAATATCCGTATATCTCTTTCTTAAATGTGATGAAGAATGTTGCAATTGATATAAACATGCCTGATCATGTGAATATAAGGTCCAATGAATCACAAAACCAAGTAAAAAAAGGGGACTTGTTTTTTAATGTATCTTCGGAAACTCCAGAAGAAGTAGGAATGTGTTCTGCATTATTAGAAGATTTATCTAATGTATATCTCAACAGTTTTTGTTTTGGTTTTCGTCTTTTTAAGGTGCATGATCCCAATCCTCTGTTTTTGACTTATTGGTTCAGAAGTGATTCTGGAAGAAACACTATATATTCACTTGCTCAGGGTTCGACCCGTTATAATATTTCGAAAACTAATTTAATGCAGTTGGAAATCCCATACCCACCCCTCCCAGAACAAACCGCCATCGCCACCATCCTCTCTGATATGGACGCCGGGATCGCAGAACTGGAACGAAAGCGCGATAAAGTGCGGAATATAAAAGAAGGCATGATGCAGGAGCTGCTGACCGGGAGGATCAGACTCATATGAGCAGGGTGGGGCAGAGGGAGAGAGAGACACAGAACAGGGTCATCAGTGTCTTCGCAGGCACACTTGGCTATGAATACCTTGGTGACTGGCAGGATCGGGAGAACAGCAACATAGAGGAGGAGTATCTTCGCAGGTTCCTGAGATCCACCAGAAGATATGATGATGACCTGATCACAAAGGCGCTCCATGAACTCAGACGCGTCGCAGGTGACCAGAGCAGGCACCTCTATGATGTCAACAAGGACGTTTATGCCCTCCTCCGCTATGGTGTGCACGTAAAACCCGAACTCAGCGAGAACACTCAGACAGTCTGGCTCATTGACTGGAAAAACCCTGAGAACAACCACTTCGCGATCGCTGAAGAGGTCACTGTCAGAGGCAAAAACACAAAACGCCCTGATATCGTGCTGTATGTCAATGGCATCGCCCTCGGCGTCCTCGAACTCAAACGCTCCACAGTCTCGGTGAGTGAGGGTATCAGGCAGAACCTTGACAACCAGAAAAACACCTTCATCTCTCCATTCTTCTCCACAATACAGCTTGTAATGGCAGGCAACGATACAGAGGGCCTCAGATATGCCACAATCGAGACCTCTGAAAAATACTTCCTTACCTGGAAAGAGGATAGCAAAATCGAGAACCCCCTCGACCGCCACCTCATACAGCTCTGCAATAAGGAAAGACTCCTGGAGATCATCCACAACTTCATAGTCTTTGATGCCGGCACCAAGAAGATCTGCCGCCCTAACCAGTACTTCGGAGTCAAGGCCGCTCAGCCCTTCATCAGAAGGCGGGAAGGCGGCATCATCTGGCACACCCAGGGCAGCGGCAAGAGCCTCACCATGGTCTGGCTTGCCAGATGGATACGTGAAAACCTGAGAGATGCCCGTGTGCTGGTCATCACAGACCGCACAGAACTCGACGACCAGATAGAGATGGTCTTCTCAGGAGTCAGTGAGGAGATCTGCCGCACCAAAAGCGGCGCCGAATTAACAGAACTCCTCAATGACACAAAACCCTGGCTTCTCTGCTCCCTTGTCCATAAATTCAGGGGAAAAGAGAGCAGGGAGGATGATCCTGATCTGAAGGGCTACATCAGAGAGTTGCAGAGATCCCTGCCTGCCGATTTCAAAGCAAAAGGGGACATCTACGTATTTGTGGACGAGTGCCACCGCACCCAGTCAGGCAGCCTCCATGAGACCATGAAAGAGATCCTCCCAAATGCTCTTTTTATTGGATTCACAGGCACACCACTCCTGAAAAAGGACAAAAAAAAGAGCCTTGAGATATTTGGCCGCTACATTCACACCTACAAGTATGACGAGGCAGTCAGAGACGGCGTAGTGCTTGACCTCAGATATGAGGCCCGTGATATTGACCAGAACATCACCTCCCCGGAGAAGGTTGATCAGTGGTTTGAAGCAAAGACACGGGGACTCAATGACATCGCAAAGGCCGAACTCAAGAAACGCTGGGGCACCATGCAGAAAGTGCTCTCAAGCAGATCAAGGCTTGAAAAAATCGTATCTGATATCCTGCTTGACATGGAGACAAAAGACAGACTCATGAGTGGACATGGCAATGCCCTGCTTGTCACCAGCAGAGTCAGTGATGCATGTACCTGCTATGAACTCTTCGACAGAACAGGTCTCTCTGGCAAATGTGCAATTGTCACCTCCTACAAACCCTCCATCGCAGACATCAAAGGAGAGGAGAGCGGCGAAGGGGAGTCTGAAAATATCAGTAAATATGTGACCTATCAGAAGATGCTTGCTGATTACTTCAGCATCCCCACAGAAGAGGCGGTCAACAAAGCCGGGGAATTTGAGAGAGAGGTCAGGAAGAAGTTCATAGAAGAGCCCGGCCAGATGAAACTCCTGATTGTGGTGGACAAACTTCTGACAGGCTTTGATGCACCCTCAGCCACCTACCTGTATATAGACAAAAAAATGCAGGATCATGCCCTCTTCCAGGCCATCTGTCGGGTAAACAGGCTGGACGGAGAGGACAAGGAATACGGCTATATCATTGACTACATGGACCTCTTCAGATCTCTTGAAAAATCAGTGACTGACTACACATCCGAAGCCTTTGACGACTATGACAAAGATGATATCGAGGGCCTGCTGAGCGACCGCCTGAAGAAGGGCAGTGAAGACCTCGAAGAGGCCAGAGAGACCATAAAGGGACTCTGCGAACCTGTGCAGCCACCCAGGGATACACTTGCATATTTCAGGTACTTCTGCGCTGAAGACACCCTTGACAAAGATGCATTAAAAAACAATGAACCAAAGCGTATTGCTCTCTATAAGGCCACAGCCAGACTGATCCGTGCATATGCCAACCTCGCAAATGATATGGAAGAGGCCGGCTACACTCCCATAGAGACAGAGGTCATCAGAAGAGAGGTGGCACACTACGAAAAAGTCCGTGAAGAGGTTAAGAGATCCAGCGGCGATTATATTGACCTGAAATCATATGGGCCTGCAATGTGTCACCTGATCGACGCATATATACGTGCAGAAGAGAGCCAGGTCATATCATCATTCAATGATATGTCACTGATTCAGCTCATTGTCGACCGCGGCACTGATGCAGTCCAGACACTTCCAGAGGGCATCAGGAGAGATAATGGAGCCGTGGCCGAGACAATTGAGAACAATGTCCGCAGGCTTATCATTGATAGATCCCCAATCAACCCAAAATATTATGAGAAGATGTCAGCACTCCTCGATGCCCTTATCATAGAGAGAAGGTCAGACTCTCTTGGATATAAGGCATATCTGAAGAGAATTGTTGAACTCACCAGGGAGATCAAAAATTCCGGCAATGGTGCCGCATACCCGAAAACCCTGAATACATCAGGAAAACGGGCTCTTTATGATAATTTCAGCAGAGACGAAGGGCTTGCACTGGCCATTGACAAGGCTGTCATGTCAGTTAAAGAGGATGACTGGACATATAATCCATTCAAGACCAAGGCAGTCCGGATTGCCATTAAAAAAGTGCTGAATACCGATGAGATGACAGATTTTGCCATGAATCTTGTGAAAAATCAGGAGGAATACCTGTAGATGCACCAGATGTCCGTTGCCGGACTCACTGTTGATGTGGTTCAGAAGGATATCAAAAATCTGCATCTTGGAGTCTATCCGCCAGAGGGCAGGGTGCGGATTGCAGTGCCTCTTCAGATGGGTGATGAGGCTGTGCGGGCGGCGGTGCTTCTAAAACTGGGATGGATTAAAAGGCAGCAGAAGAGGTTCCAGGCCCAGGAACGCCAGTCAGCAAGGGTGTATGCTTCACGCGAGAGCCATTATTTCTTTGGAAGGCGGTATCTCCTGAATCTGGTTGAGAGTGAGGATAAATCCTGTTTTATAGTCTGTAACAAGTCCAGTATTGATATGCATCTCCCACCAGGAACCGATGTCTCAAAAATGGAACAGGTCTTCCTGAATTGGTATCGCAGAGAACTCAAGGCCAGGATTCCACCGCTGATCGAGAAATGGGAGGCCATTATAGGGGTCAGTCTCTCTGAATGGCGGGTCAGGAAGATGAAGACCAGATGGGGCAGTTGTAATATAGAAGCCCGGAGAATCTGGCTTAATCTGGAACTTGCAAAGAAGCCTGAGGAGTGCCTTGAGTACATAATTGTTCATGAGATGGTTCACCTGCTTGAGAGGCATCATAATGATAATTTCAGAGAACTGATGGATACCTTCATGCCAAAATGGCGCTTTTATCGTGATGAGCTGAATCAGGCACCACTATCCAATGAGGACTGGAGTTACTGAAAAATCTCCTGAATTCAGAGAATTTATAATCAGGTTTTAGATTATTGTGTATGCCAATAAACAAAAGTCAGTAATATTTTAAAAAATATATTATGGTGGTGAGACTGATGAGAAACTGTCCTGTCTTAACAGTTTTCTTAATAATCTCAGTATTATCTGGAAAGTATGTGATGGATTACATGAAATTAAGGAACCCCCCCCAATACAGGAGTTGTGTAATTTTTCCGCTTTTCGTAAGATATGCCTCTGAGGGAACTCTCCAGATCTGAATGGGGTTTCTGTGGCTTTAGGATATATCACTTGACTGATTGAAAGTCAGATGGAGGTCTAACAATGAATTATGAGATCGTTTCGCGTCTGCATAAGAATTTTGATGAGTATGCTAATGAACAGGACGGTGTGGATTTTTGGTTTGCCCGTGATCTGCAGGAACTCCTTGGATATCAGAAGTGGCGAAATTTTCAGGGTGTTATTGAAAAAGCAAAAGAATCCTGTAAAAATGCAAATCACGTGATTTCAGACCATTTTGCTGACGTCGGCAAAATGGTTCATCTTGGATCCGGCTCCAGACGTGAGATTGAAGATATCATGCTGACCCGTTATGCCTGCTATCTGATTGCTCAGAACGGAGATCCACGAAAGGATGAGATTGCATTTGCACAGAGTTATTTTGCGGTGCAAACCAGAAAACAGGAGATTATTGAGGAGCATCTGGATCTTGCAGAACGTCTTCGTGCAAGAAAGAAACTTACTGATTCTGAAAAACAGCTTTCAATGAATATCTATGAACGAGGTGTTGATGGTAATGGTTTTGCCCTTATAAGGAGTAAGGGCGATAAAGCTCTCTTTGGGGGATCTACAACAAAACAAATGAAAAAAAGGCTGGATGTTCCGGATAATAGACCGATTGCAGATTTTCTTCCGACTGTGACAATCACTGCCAAAAATCTTGCAACAGAGATCACGAACTTCAATGTGGAAAAAGAGGATATGTTTGGTGAATCTTCAATTACAGAGGAGCATGTCCAGAATAATACAGATATCCGTGCTCTTCTGGTTAAACGCGGAATTAAACCTGAAATTCTGCCCCCTGAAGAGGATCTTAAAAAGCTTGAGCGCCGTGTAAATTCACAGGCAAAGAAGCTTGTTAATTGTTCAGGGAAGTTTTCAGAGTCTGATGAGGAGTCAAATAATGGCAGCGAATGATCAGGTGATACCAGCAGCTTTTGCTGTTAAGTCATCTCCTGGAAATTATGCCCTACTCCTTGGTTCAGGAATTTCTCAGGCAGCAGGTTTTAAAACCGGCTGGGGGATCACTGATGACCTCATCAGAAAAATTGCGAAGTTATCTAATGAGGAAATTACAGGGGATTCAGAAGTATGGTATGAAACTAAGTTTGGAAACCCTCCTATATTTTCTGATCTTTTTGAGAAATTACCCAAGTCATATTCAAAAGTGTGCTGATCGAAATCATCCTCAGATCTTCTTCCTCTCAGAGTTGATTGCTTTCTTATTCTCTTCAAAGAGTTTTACCGCTGTCTGCATTAGGTTGTCCCGATTTTTCTGTGGCCGGTTTTCCAAGCCACACGGAGAGTAAAATAAGAACATATTGTCGACTGAGGCGAAGAGGTTTGAGCAGAAGTTGCCATAATCATCGCACTCAAGCGGGGACATTGGGATGCTTTGGCTTTTTCTGAAGGCTTCTCCCTCCTTGTGGATTAATGACTGCATATGCTGGATCAGGTCTGCCTCCTGTAGAAGCCCTGCCTGATATTCTTGGAATTTCTCCACAGCACTATTTCCAAGAGCAAGCATGGTTTTGCACACTGCATCAACCTTCTTTAAATACACTTCTTTGAAGGGACTTTTATTTTCAGACAAATACTGATCAAAGGAACGATATCCTTTATTCCAGGAGATCTCGATCCCATCGATGGTCTCCTGGCCACCTAGGGGCTGTGGCTGGAGGTTCTCAGGGAGATCAGGATCGACCCAGCATGATCTACACCTCCAGTTGAAGTTCTGGACATCCTCCGGCTTAGAGGCAATATACAGCCAGACAACATGTGCCTGAGTCTTCGCCCACCGTTCCTCAACGCGGGGGTTTCGATAGTAATCCCTGTGCTTCATCTCTTCTGTCTTCTCTTGGATGATGCCCCTGATGATATCTGGGGGGTAGTGCAGGTCGGTAAGAAGAATCGCCGAGTAACGCTTTGCGCCCCCATGGCTTACATCCTCTTCCTTCAGGACGCTGTATCCGGGTATCTCGTGTGTCGGAACCTCAAGGACTAGTTCACCAGACTTTTCATGGCCGTTCCTGCACTTTCCGCCAGTGTCAAAGGGCAGGCCGTCATGATGGCAAACTTTGCCATATGAGATGAGAAGCCGTGCACAATCGGTTGCATCAATAATGAGATAGTCACTTCCTGCATCTGTTGCACATCGAATAAAATCCCTTTGTGAGTCATCCTGAATGTCCCCGACTGCACAGAAGATCATCAACCCAATATTGGAGATGTATCTTAGTCTTAAAAACTGGTGGCTTACATCCCTGCTCGAAACCTTTTTGAAGCTCTTGCCTTTGAGGACGATCCCAGTTACTTTTTTCTTTCCGTGGACATGGAGGTTTGTCGTTACAATGTCTGCGATCTCGGTTGGCCCGTGGGGGGTTTCATTGTAGTCATGGATTATACCCTGTATGAGGGGTTCCAGTTCATCTCTTTCATCGAGTGAGCGGATGTTGTTGACAATCTGCTCAGAGATTGAAGCTCTTGGAATCTGTAGAATTTCAGAGAATTCATCAATCGCAGATATCTCTATTAGGTGTTGATCCATACAATCACAAATCCATATACTCGGGGGGTGTATAAATATACCGTAATTTTAAATCTGTTTCAAAAAAATAAGCTTTCGCTGTGGGGTCATTGAAATTATTGGGTTCAATTGTCAGACAAATTGGAATATTACTAGGATCGACACCCATATCCCACACCCACTTAAAACCCTATACATCGCAATGGATCAGAAGATAGTCCAGACCCTGAAGACACTCGGGTTCACAGAGTACGAGGCAAAGGCATACGTGGCCCTGGCGGGCCTGGGGATGGCGACCGCCCGTGAGGTGCATGAGGTGAGCGGCGTTCCGCAGGGCAGGATATACGCTGTTCTCAGGGGCCTTGCAGAGAATGGGTATCTTGAGATTCAGGAGGGCTCCCCCACATACTACCATGCAGAGGACCCTGTGGAGGTCATCAACTCCCTCAGAGACCTCTTCTGCAAGTCTGTCGACGAGTCTGTACAGGAGCTCAGGAGCCTGAGGTATGATACCCGGCCTCCCTCCCCCTTCTGGTCAGTACACAGCGAATGGGGCATAAAGAACAGGGTGCAGAGCCTTGTCAGGAATGCCAGGGAGAGTGTAATCATCATGGCTGTCAACCCCGAAGCCCTCAGGGCCTTCCTGCCTGACCTTAAAAAAGCCCGTAAAAAGGTCAGTCTTAACATAATCAGCAATGATAAGGCAGACTTCGCTGGCATGAACCTGAGGGTGCATGAGCCAGATGAGGCCCTGCTTGAGTTTTTCATGGAGATGGAGATGCACAGGCCTGCGCATGTGCCTGAGGGTAAGGTCGACTTCTTCATGCTGGTGGACGGCAGAGAGGCCGTCTGTGTAGGTTATCCTGATGGCAAACGGACCGCAACAGTCATGAGGATGCCGGCCCTCTGTTTTATGTTTGAGAAGCTCCTCAGGATGCTGGATCCAGAGATCTAAGAAATATATATATATACTATAAGCACTAACTATATGTTAATGTCAGAAAAGAGCCTACCTCCATCCTCAAAGAAGATCTATACGATTCTCGAAGGAGGAGAGGAGATGACGCACCGCGACCTTGTTGAGAAGAGCAATCTCTCATCAAGAACCGTGCGCTACGCGCTGAAGAGGCTGAAGGAGCAGAGGATGATCATCGAGAAGTTCAACTTCAGAGATGCAAGACAGATCCTCTACAGCCTCAGTATGGAGCCACTCGCGAAGGCTGTCTGAAACTGTCGCCCCAGAGAGAGCGGCACTAATAATTCTTAATTATACGTCCGGCGTAGATCAGCAGCAGAAGCAGAATCACCCCGGCCGCAACCCACATTTTTGTCAGATCAGGAGCCTTATCTGCGCTTAGATTCCAGTCACTCTCAAAGACCTCAGTGAAGTAGGCACCAGCGCCCGGCTCATCTATTATGACCCCTGCCTCACGGTTGAATGAGGGCGAGTTCTCATTCCAGTTTATACTTGAGACCAGCACCTTTCTGTTGTCCACAATGACGCCCTTGTTATGGATCTTCAGGAACCCGGCCTCCTTCAGATAAACGCACCTTGCCTCCATGGGCAGGCCCTGCTCCTGTGCGAGGGCATTTATGGACTCTGCCATCTCGTCATTGTCATCATCGCCCTCTATATTGAACCAGTATGAGTCCATGAGAATACGCACCTCCACACCCCTGCCTGCGGCCTCGATCGCGGCCTCCAGATATGGATTAGAACCATCCTTCCAGTCTTTGATATAGGCCTGCTCGATATCCACACTCACCTCTGCGCTCCTGACGAGTTCCTCTATCAGACAACTCGTGTCTGGTGAGAATACAGGCGTCACAACGGCGCCTGTGAACTCCTCAGGTCTGAACAGAGGGACATATGTCTCCCCATCATCTCCAGCCTCTGGCAGGCCCTCACCCTCCATTGGCATGATATCCCTGCCGCCGGCATCCAGTTCAAAGACCCGGGAGAACTCCTCAGCGACGCCTGTGTCAGTGATATAGACACCCCAGCCCCTGTTTCCTGTCTGGCCCCTCTCAGGCACGCCTGTGGGCTTGAGATTCTCACTCATCACAAGGACGGCCTCATCATCTATGACCATGTACTTGGCATGATCAAATCTGTACCTTGCATGGGCCTCATCTGTGCTGGTCATCATTCCGACCCAGGCACCTGCCTCAGTAAGAAGGCCGGCAACTGCCCTCTCCTCATCAGAGATACCACCCACAGGCCCGCCCTCCAGGAGCACCCTGACACTGACGCCCTCTCTGCTGAGGGTTGCGAGGCGCTCTGCGGTTCTCGCGTCAGTGAACTCATAGACATTGAGAAGCACCTCAGAATCGGCATCATCAAGGGCAGTGTTCAGGGCCTCATAAGAGGAGTCAGGTGATACAAATGCCAGAAGACTGACATCCTCATATCTGGCCGGAGTGAGGGCGGACTGGCCTATGAGGTGCGGCCGCCTGTCCCAGACCCCATTCTCAAGTACATGCACCTGGCCCTCACGGGTGCAGACATCCTCAGGCCAGGCGACCCTCTGCACCACCTCGTTGTCCAGAAGCAGGCTGAGGCTGTCGGCCCTGTTTGCGAGCCTGAGATCGCCTGTAAGACGCATATCAGGCACCTCAGGGTCAGAGTCCAGCCACTCATAGTCAGGCAGAGAGCCATGGACACCATAATAGGCATCTGCCTGCCTCGCAATAACAGTCCTGCCACTTAGAAGTGTGTCCTCAGGAAAGGTGATCATACCCTCGCCGTCTGTGATGGCGAGGCCCCTGGCGGGCCCTGTGCCATTGATGACAATATACTCGTCTGCTTCGCCCTTCAGCCAGGTATCAGGACAGAACTCAGTGATCTCAGCAGCCCCGGCCGCCGTGATCAGCAGGCAGAGGAGGATTATGAGGGGGACGACCTTCATCAGAGAGATTATTGTGATCCCCTCCCATATATCTGGCTATGAAACTGGTTCTCAAGCTCGGTGGGAGTCTCACCCCTCACATCCCTGAACTTGTCAGGACATTTCAGAGGAGCGGGCAGGATATCCTGATCGTGCCTGGAGGCGGCGCCATGGCAGACGCAGTCCGTGCCCTCTCCCCACCTGGCGAGGCCGCCCACTGGATGGCAGTCCTTGCCATGGAGCAGACTGGCTGGTATATCGCATCACAGGGCGCCGTGCCTTTCGAGGAGCTCAGATGCCCGGATGGAGTCAGTGTGCTCCTGCCATACAGAGTAATGCGTGAGCACGACCCCCTGCCCCATTCCTGGGATGTTACCTCAGACACCATCTCTGCCTGGGTGGCCTTTGAACTCGGTCTTGACCTTCTGCTCCTGAAGTCTGTGGAAGGCATCATCTCAGGCAGCAGATGCCTCTCTGAGGTCAGAGAACCTGTGGATACAGATACTGTAGACCCCTGCTTCCTGCCTTTCGTCCTCTCACGTGGTCTGCATGCAAGGGTGATAGACGGCAGAGAGCCAGACAGGGTTCTCCGGGCCCTCACAGGCAGACCTGTCCCTGGCACCAGAATCAATACAATCATTTAAGAATCGTGAGAGTGAAATTATTACATAAGGAGTTTATAAATGGCGTTTGAAAAATGCACATCCTGCAATGCTCCACTCTCGGAGAAGGGCTGGACCAAGTTCCAGTGCCCAAAGTGCGATGAGATTATCTACAGGTGTGAGAGCTGCCGCCACCAGAGCGTGCCCTACACCTGCCCTAAGTGCGGATTCCAGGGGCCATAATTATGGGTGACGTAATCATTGTGATGAAGGTCATGCCAGAATCCCCTGAGATCGATCTTAAAGCTCTGGCTGCGTCAATCCGTGAAGTGGTGCCTGAGACAAAGGATATTCAGGAAGAACCAATCGGTTTTGGTCTGTCATCTCTCAAGGTTCTGGTAGTTGTGCCTGACAGTGAGGGTGCAACTGACAAGGTCGAGGAGTCGATCCGCGGTCTCAAAGACGTCGCCAGTGCTGAGATCACTGACGTGACCCTTGAATAATCTTTTTTTTAAAAAACAGTTGTCTTTCAGGACTTCTTCTGAGTTTCACTCAGCCTTTCTGTGACTTCAGCCGTAACCTGACGGATTCTGTCTGAAGACCTGCTGAATGCCTCTCTCTCGTCGTCCTCTATGGTTATACTGACAGGGAATATGCCCCTCCTGTTGATACGTGCAGGCACGCCTATACAGACATTGCCTATGCCGTGAATCTCACTCTTTATATGGCCTGATACTGTGAGTATGCGGTTCTCATCGCCAAGTATTGTCCTTACAAGGACTGCGATCGCGTCACCTGGTCCATATATTGTCGAGCCGTACTTCTCGATAATGTTCTTGCCGGCTGTCCTGACCTGATCCATCATCTCGTCCTTTGGCAGGTTGGTGAATGCCGGAAGATTTGAGATCCTTATGCCACCTATGGTCGTCGCTGACCAGAGTGGCACCATACTCTCGCCGTGCTCACCGATAATACGCGTATGCACCTCACTTACATGGACATTGAAATAACGTGCAATCAGTGACTTCAGGCGCATCGAGTCAAGATGAGTTCCAAGACCCAGCACTCTGCTGGGGCTCATTCCTGAGTATTTCAGTGCAATGGCCGTCATTACATCCACAGGATTTGTGACCATAAGTATGATCGATTCAGGCGCCATACGCCCTACCATGGCGGCTGTCTCTGCTACCAGCATTGCATTCTCGCAGGCAAGGTCCATTCTGTCCTGCCCTGTATGGCGGGGACTCCCTGCTGTGATAATAACAATGTCAGAACCCCTGATATCGGCCGGATTGGTGCTGCACCTGAGGTTGAGATCCCGTCCGCGTGCGGCAAAGGAATCACTGAAATCCTCACATATTCCCTCAAGATATTCCTCACGTCCTTCTCTGCCAAACAGCAGCATATCAGTTACATGTGGAATCTCGGAAATACTGTAGGCTGCAAAACGCCCGACATGGCCGGTAGCACCGATAATAGTAACTTTTGCCACCATAAAAACCACAGGAACACGCCCTCGGTTGACATCACGTGCCTGTCGTCTTCCCTGAATTCCTTCTCCACCCCGCACTCCCATGGGCGCCGGGTGTCCACGGTAAGTCTGCTCCCTTCCGGGCCTGGACCGGTTCCCACGGTTAAAGGCCGCCCCTCTCTCCAGAGGTTTGGTTGCTCTCCACCGACCTCATGGGACAAGGCATCTACGTCAGAACATCAGGTCTTCAGACAGATCGCCGAAGCCGTCCTCAGGCTTCGCCCCCCGCATATTGGCGATTTCGGGTTACAGGTGACGCCGAGCCACCCAGGCTAGTTCCCATATTTATTTGGATCTTCTATGGGATAAATACCTCGCCATTTACATGCTTC
>Ga0265294_10003435_pt1 | contig 20234 bp, 17 predicted proteins | sample MunlanPumphouse3_FD_192504 | JGI IMG/M metagenome (GOLD analysis project Ga0265294, IMG submission 192504) | Groundwater microbial communities from a municipal landfill in Southern Ontario, Canada - Pumphouse #3 | ecosystem: Environmental > Aquatic > Deep subsurface > Groundwater | place...
GTCATCCAACAGCACTAAAGATGAGGCTTCGCGTGCAACATCGGTCCCTTTTTCGCCCATGGCAATGCCAATGTGTGCGGCTTTGAGCGCAGGGGCATCGTTTACCCCGTCGCCCGTCATGGCAACGACCTCCTCATTTTTCTTTAATGCAGTGACAATCTTTAACTTCTGTTCCGGTACTACACGAGCAAAAATATTGACCGTTCGGATACGCTCACTCAGCTCCTCATCGCTCATCGTCTTCAACTCCTTACCGGTAATACAATCATTGCAGTTGTCCAAGCCGATTTGTTTGCCGATATTTTTTGCTGTTACGGGGTAATCACCCGTAATCATAATGACCCGAATGCCCGCTTTTTTACACTCTTCCACTGCCATGGGAACATTTTCACGAACGGGGTCTGATAAGCCGATGAGACCGACAAATTCAAAATCGAAATCGTGCTGGATTTCAGGAATGTCAAGCGTGTCAATTTTTCCTTTTGCTACGCCCAAAACCCGCAATCCTTTACTTGCCATTGTTTCCACCTCGGCTGCCAAATTGGTCTGTTCTTCTGCAGAAAGATGGCACAAGTCGAAAATGGCTTCCGGCGCGCCTTTTGTCGCAACTATTTGATAATTACTTCCTTTAAATGTAAATACCCGCGACATTGCCAACAATTCTTTCGACAACGGATACTCTTTTACCATTTCCCAATCATGATGGATGTGTTCTGTATTGGCAAGTTGGTCGTTGCCCATCGTCGTGATGGCTTTTTCCATCGGGTCAAAAGGGTCAATCTGACTCGAAAGAATGCCGTATTCAATAATCTCGTGAAAATCTTCCGGGAGTGTTTCCGTTTTTGAAGGAGTATAAAATGATTTCCCGTTATACAAGCACGAAACCGACATCTTATTGCAGGTCAGCGTGCCCGTTTTGTCGGTGCAAAGCACGGTAGCTGCACCTAACGATTCAATGACAGCTGGGCGGCGGGTGAGTACGTTGCGTTTGGAAATACGCCACGCTCCCAAGGCGAGGAAAATGGTCAGCACTACAGGAAATTCTTCCGGTAACATCGCCATCGCCAGCGTGATACCGGCTAAGAATCCTTGCAATAAGTCGCCGCGAGTCAGAAAGTAAAGGGCAACTACCACCACGCATAGTCCAATACCGACAAAAGTCAATTTCTTAACTAATTTACCCATTTCACGGTTCAGCTTGGTCGGTTCTTCCTTCACATCTTCCAATGAGCGTCCGATATGCCCGATTTGCGTGTGGATGCCGATCGCCGTCACACGAGCAATTCCCGTGCCTTGCACGATCAAGGAACCCGAATACAAAAACGGTCGATTGTCGCCACCCGGAAGTGTATCTTCTTCACTACCTGTATATTCCGTCTTATGTACCGACACCGATTCACCGGTCAATAGGGACTCATCGACCAATAAATTAACACACGACAACACGGTCGCATCAGCAGGTACACGGTCGCCTTCGCGTAAAACGATAATGTCATCAGTGACTACTTCGCGCCCGGCAACTCTCATCTCTTCCCCATTACGAACCACGACCGCCCGCGGACTTGCCAAATCTTTCAGCGCATCCAATGCTTTTTCGGTCTTGCGTTCCTGAAAAAACTCAATTCCCATAATCACAAAAACAAAACCCAACAACATAAAACCTTCCTGTATGTCGCCCAAAATTAGGTACAACGTACCGCAGGCCACTAACAAGATAAACATCGGTTCTTTAATGATTCTCCACGCAATACCACACACCGATTTCGATTTCGAAGACGGAAGTTCGTTATAACCTTCCCGTGTGTGTTTCTCCGCCGCCTCACTGTCGCTTAAACCGCGATATTTACTGCTTTCAATATTCATATTATATGATTGCTACAGTTTATTAGTTATTTTTTCCAAAAGAATCATCAGTTGCTGCATCTCTTCAGGCTCTAAATTCTCAATCATCAATTCGGCAAATCGCCGGTGTGCATATTCGTGCATGTTATTGATAGAACGTCCCTTTTCTGTCAAGTGAAGGTGCGATGTGCGACGGTCCGCATCTGACTGAACTTTAATAACATACTCTTTTTCAATCAGTTTATCCAACGCTACCGTCACAGTAGGCTTTGTCAATTGCAATTCCGAAGCCAATTCCGTAATGTTCGGATTGGTGAGCGTACTCATCACCTCCAAATAGTGCATCTGCGTAAGCGTCAGCTCTTGCAAATTGTAATGCTCTTTTGCTAACTCTTCCATCTCGCCTAACGTGTGCGAAATCTTCGAGATGATAGATATTATTTTTTCCATATTATCTCATTTTTTTTGGCTGCAAAGATAATTAGAAAGTACTAACTAACAATTTTTATTTATGAACATCATTGGTAATAACTTTTTTGTGTAATTTATTTAATATTAGTTAATTAAATACAATATTGAGGAATGAGTCTAGAGTTTTTGATACCTCAGAAATGAAAATATCGGGTAATAAATGGAAATTTTTGGAAGAAATTGATTATTTTGTTGATTTTTAATGGGGCGTGCCGGCGCGCCACACATGCACTTCCACATTCGCACTTTGTCGCGGCGCGCCGTCCGGCTGTCCGCTATACCCTTGCTCGTTCCTCGCAAGGGGTGCCGCTCCCATCCGTCACGCATGATAGCGCTGTCGCAAAGCATGTCAAACACCCAAATGTTTTTTAATGATGGCTATTCGGGAAATGTTCTCATGCGGTGGCGTCCGACTTCGTAGGTAGAAGACTTATTCATTTTTTAAAAATGAATAGCTGAAAAAATGATGCATCGTAATCTACACAATGCAACAGATAAATCGATAATTTCTATTATGAACCGACAGCAAGGTTTGCAAGTAATTGATTCATCGAATCTTTACAAAATCCGCTGTGCAATAACGGCGCAGGCTTCGGCATCTGCCAACGCATGATGGTGATTAGCAAGGTGATACCCGCAATACGCGGCAACCGTCGGGAGTTTATAATCATGAACTTCCGTTTTTAACTTCTTCCGCGCCGTGTTGTAAGTACAATAAAATTTGTAATTCGGGTAGGGGAGCTTGTACATTTGAAAAACCTGCTTTAAGCAAGTTTCATCAAAAGACTTATTGTGTGCAACAAAAGGTAAATCTCCCACCAATGGCACCACCTTTGCCCATACCTCCGGAAACGACGGCGCATCTTTCACGTCACTCGCATGAATCCCGTGAACTTTGATGTTCCAATAATTAAATTCCCACGGTTGCGGTTTTACCAGACTATAAAAATGATCCGCAATGCTCCCCTCTTTCACAATAACGATCCCTACCGAACAAATACTACTAAGCGCATTATTGGCAGTTTCAAAGTCAATGGCAGCAAAATTCTCCATATCTTTTTGTTTTTTAGCAGGCAAAAATACACTTTTTTTTACATAATCTTATTCTCTTTTTTTTGCAATTTTTAAACAGATTTTGTGATTTAAAAATATCATCAACTCCTCTTCGAAGAAAATGTCTCTTACAAAATAAAAACAGGTTTTTGTCGTTTATAGAGGGCTAAACAACTAATATGAAAAGAATCTTTTTTGCCGTTTTTTGTTCTATCAATGTGATGATGTGTTGGGGGCAAACGGCGAAATATAGCAATGAATTTCTCTCTTTAGGTCTGGGAGCTAAAGGGTTGGCAATGTCCAACACGATGACTTCCATCGCCAACGACGTGACCGCCGCTTATTGGAATCCCGCTTGTTTGTCGGTAATGGAGAAAAAATATGAGCTGGGATTAATGCACGCCGAATACTTTGCCGGCATTGCCAAATATGATTACGGTGCCATCGCATACAAAATCGACGACCGCTCCACCGTTGCCTTTTCCTACATCCGTTTCGGAGTCGATAAAATTATGAATACGACAGAATTAATTGATAATCAAGGAAATATTGACTATAATCGCATCTCTTATTTCTCTTCTTCCGACAATGCTTTTTTATTAAGTTATTCCTATAATTTTGAAAAAATAAAAGGTCTTTCGGTAGGCGGAAATACCAAGATTATCCGGCGGCGAATTGGTGATTTTGCCGGTTCATGGGGCTTTGGATTAGATGCCGGGTTGCATTATGTCAATAAAGGGTGGCACGCCGGCGCACTTTTGCGCGATGCCACTTCCACTTTCAATGCGTGGAGCTATCACTTGTCGGACAGGGTAGTGGAAGTGTTTCAACAAACCGGTAATGAATTGCCGTCCAATACGTTGGAATTGACATTACCCAAGTTGCTTTTGGGTGTCGGCAAATACGTAGAAATGGGCAAAGGATTTAACGCCACTTTCGCTCTCGACTTCGATTGTACTTTTGACGGGAAACGTAATGTGTTGATTAGAAGTAATTTTATGAGCATTGACCCTCATTTTGGAATGGAATTTGGCTATAAAAAAATTGTGGCGTTGCGCGCAGGAATCGGAAATCTGCAACAAGAACCCGACTTTGACGGAAAGAAAAAGACGACGTTGCAAATTAATCTCGGGATCGGCGTTTGCATCAAAAATATTGTTACCATCGATTATGCACTTACCGACATCGGCGATTTGTCCATCGCGCAGTATTCCCATATTTTTTCAGTAAAAGTAGCTCTCAATCATTTTAAAAACCCCCAAAAGACAGCAACTCCCGAATAGATCATTATTAATATAGCATCCGTTTATGAAGTCATATCGCAAAGAATTATTTTTTAACCTGACCACGCGCAGAGGCTTGGTGAATATCACTGATGAAGTGCAACAAGCTGTTAATGAGAGTGGTATAAAAGAAGGAATGGTTTTGGTCAATGCCATGCACATTACGGCTTCCGTTTTTATCAATGATGATGAAAGCGGATTACACCAAGATTTTGAAACGTGGTTGGAAAAATTGGCACCCGAAAAACCCTATCATCAGTATCGCCACAACGGCTTTGAAGACAATGCGGATGCGCATATCAAGCGTACATTGATGGGACGGGAAGTGGTGGTTGCCATTACGGGAGGAAAGTTGGATTTCGGACCGTGGGAGCAAATTTTCTATTTTGAATTTGACGGGAAACGGAGAAAACGCGCTTTAATTAAAATTATCGGAGAATAAGATTATTATGAAATATTATATCATTGCCGGCGAAGCCTCCGGCGACTTGCACGCTGCTAACTTGATGAAGGAAATCAAACTTCAGGATCCGGAAGCCGATTTTCGTTGTTGGGGGGGCGATCTAATGGAACAACAGGGCGGCGACATCGTGAAACATTATAAAGACTTGGCTTTTATGGGTTTCTGGGAAGTAGCCACGAACCTCAACACGATTCTTCGGAATATGAAAATCTGCAAAATCGACATTTTGCTCTATGAACCCGATGTGGTGGTGTTGGTCGATTACCCGGGTTTTAATCTGCGCATTGCCGAGTTCGCTAAGGAAAATAATTTTCGGGTTGTTTATTATATCTCTCCGCAGATTTGGGCTTGGAAAACGGGACGTATTCATAAAATTAAAAAAGTGGTAGATCGTATGATGACCATTTTGCCATTTGAGAAGGCTTTTTATGCAAAATACGATTATGAAGCAGATTATGTCGGACACCCGTTGTTAGATGCTGTCAGCAATGACATCAAACAGCGCGAGGAGGTCATCAATTTCCGTTCTATCAACCATTTGGACGACCGTCCCATCATTGCGCTATTGCCCGGAAGTCGCAAACAGGAAATTGTCAAGATATTGCCGGTTATGTTGCAAATGATTGACCAATACCCCGATTATCAGTTTGTTGTATCTGTTGTTCCGTGGCTGCCCATCGCATTGTATGATGATTTTTTAAAAGAGAAAAATGTCAGTACGGTTGTTTCGCAAACCTATCCGTTGGTTTTAAATGCCGAATTGGCTTTGGTTACTTCCGGCACGGCCACCTTGGAAACCGCGATTCTGGGAACCCCTCAGGTTGTTTGTTATTCCACCAGCGCACTCTCTTATCGCATCGCCAAGTCGTTGGTAAAGAATGTCAAATACATCTCTTTGGTCAATTTGGTATTGGATAAAATGGCAGTTACCGAGTTAATCCAACAAGATTTGAATCGGAATAAACTGAAAGTTGAAATGGATAAATTGTTGTTTGATGAAGCTGCTAAGCGACAATTATCTGAAGATTATCAACTATTGTTGGAAAAATTGGGCAATGAAGGAGCTTCGAAAAGGGCAGCCGCGATTGTTGTAAAAACTTTAAATTCGTAAAAAAAAATCTTTTTCTTCCATAAAATCGAGGTGATGAGTTCAAAATATTGCTATTATTCCATTAACGATGAAGATAAATCATTGAAAATAAGGTAAATATTTTTTTTAAAAAAATGAAAAAAACTATTGTGTATAAAATAAAAAAGTGTACTTTTGCAATCTCTAATTGAGACAGGAGGTCCGGTAGTTCAGTTTGGTTAGAATACATGCCTGTCACGCATGGGGTCGCGAGTTCGAGTCTCGTCCGGACCGCAAAAAAGGCTAACAATCGTTAGCCTTTTTGCTTTTTATACCATAAGATAAAGCGTGGTTATTTTTCGCATTTCTTGCATAATATTGAAAAAAATCATGTAATTTTGCCGCAAATTTTGAGATGAATATATTAGTTGTTTTGCCACGTTTTCCGTATCCGCTTGAAAAAGGGGATAAATTACGTGCATACCATCAACTGCGTGTTCTATCACAGTTTCATACGTTGTATTTGGTTACGCTCAATGAAGTTTCTTTGAGTACCGTTGACATCGCTCACGTGCAGCGCTATTGCAAGGAAATTCATGTCATACAACTGACCCCGTTCAGTAAATTGATACACCTTGTTCGTTGTTTTTTTTCAGGACTTCCTTTGCAGTGCGGTTATTTTTATAAAAATGAAGCCCGCCGTACCATTTTGGACATTGTGGAGCGAATAAAACCCGACCGTATTTATTGCCAATTGATTAGAGTGGCAGAATACGTGAAAGACATTCCTATTCCCAAAACGTTGGATTATCAAGACGTTTTGTCAAAAGGAATGCAAAGACGCGCCGAGCAAGCCCCTTTTTACAAAAAACCACTTTTCAATTTTGAATACAAACGGTTACTTCGATATGAAGAGAAAATTTTTTCTTCTTTTGATCATAAGGTCATTATCACGGAAGTCGATAGAGATTTGATACCACATATTGAAAACGAAACCATTCACATTATTGCCAATGGAGTTGATTTTGAGCAATATAAATATCAGGATGGAGAGAAAAAATATGATTTGCTTTTTGCCGGCAACATGAATTACCCCCCCAATATCGAAGCTGCCGAGTATTTGGCAAAACAAGTCTTCCCGATTTTGCAAAAAGAGTTCCCCGACCTGACACTTGTCATTTGTGGCACGAATCCTACCTCAAAAGTAAAAGCTCTTCAAAATAAGCACATTATTGTTACCGGATGGGTGGAATCCATGGCAGAATATTATGCAAAATCACGCATCTTTATTGCTCCAATGCACTTGGGAACCGGTTTGCAAAACAAGTTATTGGAAGCAATGTCCATGAAATTGCCCTGCATCACCTCCACGTTGGCGGGAAATCCTTTGCGCGGAATAGAGAGCGAAAAGGAAATTATCATCTGCAATACAACCACTGGATATGTTGAAATGGTGAAATTCTTGCTTCAAAATCCCGAAAAAAGAGCCGAAATCGGTGAAAATGGCTATCAATTTGTGAAAAGAAACTATAATTGGGAAACCATTAATGAGCAGTTGGCAAAAATCATCACGTCATGAACACGGTTGCCATTTTAGCGGGCGGCACGGGTGTAAGAGCCGGCGGAAATATCCCGAAACAATTTATTGAAATTGACGGCAAAGCAATAATTGAATACTCCTTGCAAGTCTTTGAAAATCATCCCTCTATTGATGAAATTCTGGTAGTGGTTCATCCTGATTATGAGGAAGAAATGCGAAAAATTTGGCAAAAAGGCATTTATCATAAGTGGAAGCAGACTTTGATGGGTGGCAAAGAGCGTTTTCATTCGTCATGGGCTGCCATTAGTGCCTGTGAAATGGGGGAGGATTCCCATCTGCTTATTCACGATGCCGCCCGCCCATTCGTGTCATCGGAACTTATCGACAGATTACTCGAGAAAATTCAATCCTATAGCGCAGTGCTCCCCGTCATTCCCGTTACTGATACCTTGGTGCAAGTGCAAGATGATCTTATCAAAAGCGCGCCTAATCGCTCGTTTTTTCGCCAAGTTCAAACTCCCCAAGCTTTTCAATTATCTATTATCAAAAAAGCATTTCAAATGGCAATTGATGATGTAAATATTTGTGTAACAGATGACTGTAGTGTTGTTTTGAATTACCTGCCTGATGTCCCCATTGCTATGGTTGAAGGAGATAAAATAAATATAAAACTTACGTATTCAACCGATATGGAGCTATTTAAAAATTTTTTTTTAGAAAAAAATAAAAACGTATTGCCAATTTAAAAAAAAAATGTATTTTTGCAACCCGATTTGAGATAGAATAATAATATAAAAAAACGAATAAAATGTCAAGAGTTTGCCAAATCACAGGAAAAAAAGTTATTGTAGGAAACAATGTTTCCCATTCCAATATTAAAACAAAAAGAACTTTCCAACCCAATCTCCATACGAAAAAATTCTTCGTACCGGAATTGAATGAGTGGGTGATGTTGAAAGTATCCGCCAAGGGTATTCGCAACATTAACAAAAAAGGCGTTTGGAAAAGTATTCTTGAAGCAGATAAAAAAGGGGTTTTATAAAATTTTGTTTGGATTTTATGAAGGAAGACTGTCGTGCTGAAAAGGGCGGCAGTTTTTTTTTGGATCAATACAATAACTAACTGTTTTTTACGTATTATTTGTCTAATATCACATACAAGTTGAAGAGGATATCATTAGTTTTTATAGCGGTTTTTCTCGTTTACTCTGTTTCTTATGCACAACGTAGCATTGAGTTGCGAGGGACTATTCAAAACGAAAAAAACCAGTTGATAGAAAATGTTGTGATAGTATGCGATGTTAATAATTCAGCTGTCATTTCCGATGCGGGGGGCAATTTCAAAATTTCGATTCCTTTTGAAAAAGAAATTTCGCTTTTGTTTCGCCATGTTTCCTACTATGATACTGTTTTTCATATTAATAGTAGCTATTGTAAAGATTCGGTTTTCCGTTTTGTGCTCCGATCGCTAAATCAGGAACTGCCGGAAGTTAGAGTAACACAACTATACAATGATTCTTATACGCGCATCAATCCGAAATTATCCTACAAGTTGCCTTCCCCAACCGGCGGGGTGGAATCGCTTATCAAAACGATGCCCGGCACCTCTTCTGTCAATGAGTTGAGCAGTCAGTATAATGTCCGTGGCGGAAATTATGATGAGAATTTGATTTTCGTGAACGATATTCAGATTTATCGCCCTTTTTTAGTGCGTAGTGGTCAGCAGGAAGGACTTAGTTTCGTAAACCTCGATTTGACGAAGAGTGTTAAATTTTCTGCCGGCGGATTTGAAGCAAAATATGGCGATAAAATGTCGTCCGTCTTGGATGTAGAGTACAAAACTCCCAGTAAATACGGTGGCTCCTTTACGGCAAGTTTCCTCGGAGCATCAGCACATGCGGAGGGAAATGTGAACAATAAATTTACTTTTCTTGTCGGAGTTAGATATAAATCAAATAGTTATCTGCTTAAATCAATGGAGACCAAGGGAAGTTATAAACCCCGTTTCTTTGATACACAAATGTTGCTCACTTGGAAATTATCTCCCAAGTGGGATCTGGATTTTTTGGCTAATTTTTCTCGAAATAAATACCAATTTATTCCCGAAGACAGAGAAACCAATTTTGGGACTTTTTCTTCTTCACAACGCCTGACGATCTATTTCGATGGACAGGAAATTGACCAATATGAAAGCTATTTGGGCGGCTTGACGCTCTCTTTCCGCCCCAATAAGAGAGATTTATACAAACTGATTGTTGCTTCTTATTATGCTAAAGAGACAGAAACTTATGACTTGCAAAGTCAGTATTGGTTGGCAGATATCGAAGCCGATTTAGGGAGCGAAAGTGATGATATAGGTCAAGTTACTTCCATTCGTGGGGTGGGGTCTTTCCTTGAGCATACTCGAAATTACCTAACGGCGGTTGTCACATCGGCAGATTTGCGGGGCATACATAGTTTCACGCAAAATGTGGTACAATGGGGTTTTAAAGTTCAAAATGAGATCATTAACGATAAAATTAAGGAATGGGAATTAAAGGATTCGAGTGGCTATACTCTTCCTTTCATCTATACCGAACCCGGAACACAAGTCGCTTTCGAAGACCCTTCACGATTATTGGAGTTCGGAAGTTTTTTTATTGCTAATAATCAGATTAATACATATCGTCTTAACGGATTTGTGCAATCAACTTGGACGATCGACAAGGCGTCCAAATTTGTCTTAAATAGTGGATTGAGGTTGCATTATTGGACTTTTAATCAAGAGTTTACGATTTCACCACGCTTTATTCTGAACTATACACCGCAGTGGAAATATGATTGGGTCTTCAGATTGAAAGCAGGGAGTTATTACCAACCGCCGTTTTATCGTGAAATGCGCGCTGCCGACGGAACCTTAAACCGTAATATTCGTTCCCAACACTCCTATCAATTTGCACTTTCCACTGATTTTAGCTTTAGAATGTGGAAACGCCCATTTAAGCTCACGATGGAAGCCTATTATAAATATATGACGGACTTGATTTCATATAGTATTGATAATGTTAAGATTATATATTCTGCTGAAAATGATGCAAAAGGTTATGCAACCGGTTTGGACGTTAAATTGAGTGGTGAATTTATTGCAGGCATTGAATCGTGGATTTCGTTCTCTCTGATGAAAACAGAAGAGGATATTATTGGTGATTTTTACTATGATGATGCGGGAAATCGAGTGGAACCCGGCTATATTCCACGTCCTTCCGACCAGCGATTTGCCGTCAATTTATTTTTTCAGGATCATATTCCATTTTTTACCCCGATACGAGTTCATATTAACTTTGTATTTTCCAGTGGCTTACCGTATGGTGCGCCAAATGCCGAGCGTTATAAGCAAACATTACGCACTTCGTGGTATCGACGCGTGGATATGGGTTTTTCTTACATGTTTTTTGAGCAGAATAGAGATAAAATGAGACATAAGAGTAAATTTTTCCGTGCCATTAATAGTGCGGGAATTTTCTTTGAAGTTTTCAATATATTGGGAATTAATAATGTCTCCTCTTATATGTGGATTACCGATATCAACAACGTAATGACCGCTGTTCCGAATTATCTTACTCCACGGTTGATTAATTTAAAATTGGCAGTTGAATTTTAATGAATGCGAAGTATGGATTATGATGTGATTATTATCGGAGCCGGTTTGGGTGGCTTGGAGTGTGGCTATATATTGAGCAAAGAGGGGTTGAATGTTTGTGTTTTGGAACAAAACGCTCAGTTAGGCGGATGTTTGCAATCGTTCCGACGCGGAAATACGGTGTTCGATACGGGATTTCATTATGTGGGCGGCTTGCGTGAGGGCGAAGGCTTACATACCCTTTTCCGCTATTTCAACTTACTGCATCTGCCTTGGTATGAGATGGATAAAGCCGGTTTTGATGAGGTCATTATCGGAAATCAATCATTTTGTTTCGCCAACGGATTCGACCATTTCGCCGATTCTCTTTCTTCTCAATTCCCGAACCAGAGAGATAACTTGCGAAATTATTCTTCATTTTTAAAGCAAATAGCAGACAATCAATTGGATATATTAAGTCCAAATCCAAAAAATCTTAGTTCTTCTCAGCAATGGTTGGGAAGTTCCGCGTACCTCTTTTTGCAAAATACCATCTCCGATTCTTTGCTACAAACCGTTTTGTCAGGCACTTCAATCAAAATGGAACTGGATGAAGAAACGTTACCACTCTATATTTTTGGACAGATTAACTGCTCCTTTATTCAAAGTGCTTGGCGTTTGAAAGGGGGGAGTTATCAAATTGCCGATTCACTTGCCCAGCAGATAACAAATGCCGGAGGAACCGTCCGTAAGAATGCAAAAGTTACTGAAATCCAAGGTGATAACAAACATATCGAAAAACTTATCTTGAATGGTCAGGAAGAATTGTCTGCTCAATTTATTATTTCTGATATTCACCCGCAATCGCTATTGCCGATCATTTCCACCAATTTATTGAAGAAGGCTTATCGAAGCAGAATAGGCGAGTTACGGAATAGTTTGGGGATGTTTACGGCCCATTTAAAATTGAAAAAAGATACTGTTTTATATCAAAATCGTAATCTTTTCATACATCAACAGCCTGATTTATGGCATCCTTTTGACCATTTGGACCAACCATCTGTCATGGTTCACTTTGCAGTGCCGAATGATCTCTCGCCGTTTGCCGATAATATTGATATTCTTACGTCGATGTCCTGGGACGAGGTGGCAAAATGGCAAAATTCGCAGCGCGGAGAACGAGCGGGCGACTATGAGAATTGGAAAGTGCTAAAAGCCAATCAATTAATTAAAATAGCAGCTGATTATATTCCGAAATTAGACAGTAGTGTTGAGGCAATTTATACCTCTTCACCGCTCACCTATGCAGACTATATAGCCACTCCGGAAGGAAGCGCGTATGGGATATGCAAGGATTATAATAATTTGATATTTACTATGTTACCTGCCAAAACGGGTATTAATAATCTTTTCTACACCGGACAAAATATGAATTTTCACGGAATACTTGGTGTAAGTATCACCTCTTTTTTAACGTGTAAAGAATTATTGGGGCACGATTGGTTGTATCGTGCTTTGAAGTAGAAATCTTCTAAAATTCGTCCGTAAAAAATAACTGATAATATTTCATTCCGGTCGCTTCGTCGACTCCTTTTTTGATCAATTTATTGTCGCCGTGGATGTAAATATGGAAATTTTTGTCCAATTTAATAACGCTTTTGAAGTTTCTTGCCTGTTTTTTCATGGCACTTTCCGAAATATTGAAAGAAGGGGGCACAATGACGTCGTGTTCTTGTTGATATTCTTGTTGGTATTCGTTAAAACTCTCTATTATTTCGGGTTGCGCAATGACTTCTTGTTTAAAATCTTCTATTTCAAAAGTTTCATTGCTTTTAAAGAAAGCGACAGATTTATTGAGTAATTCCACTTGATCGGCTTTAGAAGCTTCGAATTGGTCGGGGAAGCGTTCAACAACAAAGTTTTTGCACATGGATAAGACGTGTTGGGTGTTATAAAACTCATCTTTGCGTTGGCGGACGTGCAAGAAATCATCTATCCAATATTGTGCTTCGGCACCTTTGTTCGTGTTATCAACCACCGCCACTACGTAGCCTTGTTCTTTTTCCGAGTTAAAAATCAGGCAGCCTTTATCTAACTTGTTTAAACCGAATCCGTAATCACTTTCGACTACAAATTTGTCATTTTCCTGATGAACTTTCAAAAAACTATCTTTTGTTTCGGCTTTGAAAAGTCCGATAGCGTCTAAAACTTCATCTTCTAAAACACAATCTTTGAAATAGACCACATAAAATTCGCCGCTTTTAATTTTAGGATGGGTGCATTGCTGATAGAGGTGTTGTGCTAAAATGAGGGAGGATTCTATAAGGTTTTCTTGGTCTTCAAAAATAGACGCAGCTGCTTGGTACGCCTCGTTCATTTCCAGTCCGTTTTCATTGAAGAATTGGAAATATTCATTCGTTTTGAAAGGGTATAAGAAGTAGGTTTTCAGCATATCTTTGACTTCGTCGCTGACGTTCAGAAATTCGTGCGACAAATTCAATGGTTCATTAAGTTGTTTGTTTCCTACGGCGTGTATGATAATTGATTCAATAGTGGTATCTCCGAAGTGCATTAGTTTTGATTTATTATATTAAAATTCAATATGTTAACCGATACTGTTTTTCAGGGTGATGCTTAATAATTCTTGGGCTTCTGCGGCAAATTCAAGGGGTAGTTTTTCAAGCACGCCCTTTGCGTAGCCATTGACAATCAGGCTGACAGCCTTTTCTTTGCTGATGCCGCGTTGTTGGCAATAAAATAATTGCTCTTCCGATATTTTGCCGGTAGAGGCTTCGTGTTCGAGCGTGGAAGAGTTGTTGTGGCAGTCGATATAGGGCCAAGTATGCGCCCCGCATTGGGCCCCCATCAGCAATGAATCGCATTGTGAGAAATTGCGGGAATGGGTAGCCCCTTTGGTGATCTTCACTAAACCGCGGTAGCTGTTCTGGCTTTTTCCGGCAGAAATTCCTTTACTGACAATCAGACTGCGCGTGTTTTTGCCGATATGTATCATTTTTGTACCGGTATCGGCTTGTTGGAAGTTGTTGGTAACGGCTACCGAATAGAACTCTCCGACAGAATTGTCGCCTTGTAGTATGCAACTCGGATATTTCCATGTGACAGCAGAGCCGGTTTCCACTTGTGCCCACGAAATTTTGGAGCGGTCACCTTTGCAAAATCCCCGTTTTGTTACGAAATTATAGATTCCACCCTTGCCGTCTTTGTCACCCGGAAACCAATTCTGAACTGTTGCATATTTCACTTCGGCATCTTGCATGGCAATGATCTCCACAATGGCTGCATGTAATTGATTTTCATCGCGTTGTGGTGCAGTACAGCCTTCTAAATAGCTGACGTATGCGCCTTCGTCGGCAATGAGCAGTGTACGTTCAAATTGCCCGGAATTCTTGGCATTAATACGGAAATAAGTAGATAAGTCAATCGGGCAACGAACTCCTTTGGGAATGTAGCAAAAGGATCCTTCGCTAAAAACTGCGGAGTTGAGGGCAGCAAAATAGTTATCCCCAATTGGCACAACCGTACCCAAATATTGTTTGACAATTTCGGGGTACTTCTTGACTGCTTCGCCGAAAGAGCAAAACAAAATACCTGCTTTTTCTAGCATATCCGAGTACATGGTTTTGACAGAAATAGAATCGATGACCGCATCTACAGCTACCCTTGATTCTGAGGGGGTTCCGTCTGCATTGGGGGCGGGTGTTTCTTTTTCATCCAATGATATCCCCAATTTGTCAAAAGTCTTCATCACTTCGGAATACTCTTGTTCTTTCGGAATCGATAGATAAATAATATCCTGATAATTAGGTTTTTGGTAGGAGAGGTGTGCCCACGATGGTTCTTTCATGGTTTGCCATTTGCGAAAAGCCTTCAACCGAAAATCAAGTAACCATTCGGGTTCCTCTTTGCGTTGCGAAATCATCCGTACAATTTCTTCATTCAACCCGCGCGGAAATTCCTCCACCTCAATTTTTGATTCAAATCCGTGTTTGTAATCCTCTGATGTTATGCTGTTTATAATATTATCTTCCATATTGATTTTTTTCTGTATGAAGCCAATCACACCTCTGATGAGGTCAAATTTGCAGGCTGCAAAATTACGAGTTTTTTCCGCAGTATCGGCAGGTATTTAAAAATATTTCGGTGCTAATCATGAGAATTATTCATCTTTTCATGTTTTCTTTGCGATTATTTACCGACAACACAAATTTTTATTCTTTTTAGCGATAGGGCAATTCATTGTCGGCGATGAGGTTATTCAGTAAGGCGTAAACTGTTAATCCTGCCACCGATTTGATGCCTGTTTTGCGATTGATATTTTTTCTGTGTGAAATAACAGTATGAATTGAAATGTTTAGTTTTGTCGCTATCTCTTTGTTCATTAGTCCTTTAGCAACTTCTATTAAAACATCGGTTTCTCGGTCTGATAGTTCGTATGTTTCGCTGGTGGTTTCGGTATGACCGGCTGTGGTATGGTAAATTTCCAATAAACGATTTTCGATTTTTTGTATGTCGTCGGTAATGTCAATCGTACCGTTGAAATGTTTGAGCCAATGTTGTTCAAAATAGGCATAGACTAAGGCGACGACCGGTATTTGCGAAAAGTCTTGGAAGATGGTTTTGAAAGTGATTTTTTTTGAATAATCGATCAGAGATGGATTGAGTAAGATGAGATCGGGTTTTAAAATGATGATTTTTTCATTGATTCTTTCTAGAGTATTCGTTGTTCCCACTACTTGGCAGAACGTGCTGTTGGTCAGGCTGGTGGAGATGCCGGCGGTTACGATGGGAGATTGTTCAATTACTAATATTCTGATTTTCTTCATTTTACAAAATTTTTTCCAATGATTGAACGTAAGGAATCAGAATTTTTTCTTCGATAAGCACATGCTTGTTTATATCGCCGGACAGTTGAAAAATATCGAATAGCAATCCAATTCGTTTTTTGGGTAAAATATTGCCCGGCAGATATTTAATGAGGATATTGGTTAAATCTTCCAATTTATCTTCAATATTGCTGTGGTTGTCTTCAAATTGAGTGATGGTGTACTCTTTAATTCTTTTTCCGGCTGTCAGGGCATTAATGTAAGGAAAAACGATTTTTTCTTCGTAGTCAAAATGGTTCGATACTTCTTGAGTATAATCCATAAAAAATCGTTGAAGGATTGCTTTATGATTCGGTTGGCAAGTTTCAGCGATGTCGTTTAAGTGCCTTTCAATGTGAGGGATACGTTCCAATAAGTAGTATTTGTGGGAAGCAATCAGGTAGGGGATTAAGCCGCGCATATCGGTATCGGATAAATCTTTTCCGGTCGGTAGATATTGATGGTGGGTATAAACGTTACAAATCAGCAGAAAAAAAGAATCATCAATATGATATTGTTTACAAACTTCTTCCACTGTTTTTTCTCCGAAGCCTAATTCAATATTAAATCGTTGCAGCATAAGTACTAAACTGTGATTATTATTGAGCACGTCGGCTAATTTCATTTTATTGGTAAAAAGCATATTTCTCAATTAAGGGTTTATTTTGTCAAATAGTAATCGTAAATAATTTCCATTTTTTCTGCGGAATCGTCCAAGCCTCCTTTGCGATTTCGGACGGTCCAGAGCTTTTTGTGGTTATCAATAATTTTTTTTAATTCGTGAGCAAGCTCTTTGCGTTTTTCGTAAGGTATTTCGAGCGTTTCGCCGGTGGGGGTTTCTAATCGGGCAATTCCCAAGTGAATGCTGTGAAGTGCCAGACTGACAGCTTGTTCGAGTTCGCGTTGTACAATTTCGGCATCGGCACATTCCGGTTTGCCTTGTCGTAAGATCTCTTGGGCCGCCAAAATTTCTGTTTCTGCTTTTTGCAGGTTTTCGATTTTCAATTCGCGTGTTTGGTAATTTCCCTGCATGGTCCAAGCAAAACGGTGGAGCATCAAATGGAACGCATTGGCTACGCCTTCAGGTATTTGAGCCAGTTGGTAAGCATTTCCCAATCGTGAAACGGCTTCTCCCGTTTTGCCGGTTTTATCTTCAAAAATGTAAGTATTTAACAGAAATTCGACGCGTTTCATCATATTGGTGTCACAATTCCAAGCATAACTTGCACCTAACAGGGTGGGGGGATAGCAAACGGAAAGTGGTTGCCAATGACCGTAGTCGCCCCAGTTGGTAATCAACATACCTTTCGCACCAAATTTTTTTCCATTATAAGCTGCATTATAGAGATTGTCGTATGCAATTTGCTGTTTCCCGATGATAGAACGCCACGACGATGTGCCCGGGCAAACATAAAAGTCAATGCCTGCCTTTTGGAATTTTGGCAAAATAGTGTCAAATGGATATTTACTGTCATAGCCCCAAACTAAAGCAATCATGTTTTTGGGTAATTCGGGAATGAGGCTGTCGTGGTGGATAATTATATCGCCCCAAAATTGCGCGGTTTTTCCATTTTTTTGCACTTCGTCATTTAATTGTTTTAAATAATTGAGGTAAACGCGCCCGGCACCAATGCTGTCGCACATTACTTTGGAACGTCCTAATCCTAATTCAACGGTTTCGTCACAACCGATGTTGAAGTAAGGACTTGAAAAGTTGCGAAGCAGTTCGGCGTACAACTCCTTCATTAGTATAAAAGATGCGGGATTTGTAGGGTCAAGGCTGCTACGTTTGCGCGTTCCCCAAATGGTATTGCAGTCGTCGGGGCACTCCGCTAACGATAAATAATTGTCGTATTTTAACCAATTTTCCATGTGTCCAAACGAATTTTGGTTGGGCACCAAATCAATAAAGCGTTCGGCGCAGTAACGTGCCAACGCACGAACCTCCGCCGCCGTCATGGGCGAGGCATTGCGCCACACCTCTTTATGATTTTTGTAAGCAAAAGTGTGTTCCGTATATAATTGAAATTCATTGATTTTCCAACTCGCCAAGTCGTCAATAAGCTGATAGAGCGTTTGCATTTTCGGGACTTTATCGCGGCTAATATCTAACATGTAGCCTCGTTTTGCAAAAGTCGGAAAGTCGTCTATCGCCAATTCGGGTATGGCATGATTTTCGGTCAGGGCGTAAGTGAAAATCTGCCGCAATGTTTGTGTAGCATAGAACAAACCCGCATCGTCGCCGGCAACGACCGAAATGTTTTGTTTTTGAATACGTATTTGATAATGTTGAGGTAAAAGTGTTGAATCTGTACGATATTGTAAAGTGATGATATTTTCTCCATAATGGTGGAAAACAGTTTTGACGGGGAAATTATTTTTCCGGGTTTGGTCTAAAAAATTATGAATCTGTAAAAATTGATAGCTTTGATACGGAATGGCATCTGCTTCGTGAATAGTAAGTTTTTGGGGTGTTGGGGTTAAGTAGTCCGTCAAATTGGCAGCTTGACAGGACATCGTTAAAAAAATAAAAATAAGAATAATATGATTTTTCATAGGCAAATTTTGAAGTTGCAAATGTACAAAAAAAAAGAGATTGTCTGTAAACAATCTCTTTTTTTGACAATATTTACCTCTATTATTTGGTTGTCTGAATCGCTTGGTTGATTAAATTGAAAGTATTTTCAATGTCGTTGTCCAAGCCGACGGAGAAGCGGATAAGTCCTTCACTCATGCCCATTTCGCGTTGAATGCAATCAGGAACTTCCGAGGAGGTGGATTTGCCGGAATTGCTGAAAAGCGTTTTGAAATAGCCTAAGCTGACAGCGAGATAGCCAACGCCTAATTCTTGCATCTTTTCCATGATGGCACTGGCTCTTTCTGCCGTTCCCATATCAATGGAAATCATACCGCCAAAACCGTAACCTTCGTTCATCATTGAAGTAAATAATTTGTAATCAACGTGTTCCGGTAGTCCTGGGTAGTTGTATTTCAAACCTGTTTCTTTGAAACGGTTGGCTAAATACATGGCGTTGCTGCCATGTTGTTTCATACGAATATGCAAAGTAGATAAGTTTTTCATAATACTGCTGGAACGCATAGGGTCTAAAACGGGACCCAACAACATGGCTGTTCCGTTGTTTACATCAATCAACGAATTGATATAGTTGGCGGTACCGCATATTGCACCGGCTACACAGTCATTTTTGCCATTGACGAATTTGGTCATACTATAAATGACAACATCGGCACCTAAGCGATATGGAGAGAAAATCATGGGAGTAAATGTGTTATCTACCAATAATTTGGCACCGCCGGCGTGAGCAATTTTTGACAATTCCGGAATGTTCGCAATGCGAAGTAATGGATTGTTCATGGTTTCTGTATAAACCACTTTCGTGTTCGGACGCATCGCCTTTTTTACAGCGTCCAAGTCCTGACAATTTACAAAAGAAGCATCGATGTTGAATTTTTTCAAATAGTTGTTGATAAAGGCAAACGTACCACCGTATGTGGTCATGCTGGCAACAATGTGGTCACCGGATTGAACTTCGTGAAGAATGGCACAAGTGATAGCTGCCATGCCGGAGCCGGTAGCCCATGCTGCTTCCGTACCTTCCATCGCAGCTAAGGATGTACATAATGCTAAATTACTTGGATTCCAATGTCTTGAATACAAAAAATAGCCCTCAGTCTCTCCATGGAAAGTATCGGTCATCGTTTGGGCTTTATCAAAAGTAAAGGTGGCACTATCGCAAATAGAAGGGTTTACACCACGGGATTCTCCCAATTCGTTTGCAAATTGAATGTTCGTTGCTGGATCGAATTTTTTCATAATATTTATATTTAATTATTGTAATAATATAGTAACTATTTTTTTTTCAATATCTTGTCTTTGATTTTTGAACGTGCAAATTTATAAGAATTTTTTAAACTATTGATATCTTGAATGATTTTTTATTCGTTTTTTGAAATACTGCTCGATTTATAACATAGTTTTTGACTTAAACCGAAACGAATACGAGTTTTGAAA